>ERZ761609.423-NODE-423-length-49835-cov-48.638710_pt1 | contig 49835 bp, 36 predicted proteins | sample MGYA00511163_ERZ761609 | MGnify/ENA primary metagenome ERZ761609 (study PRJEB28899, sample SAMN02445070) | bioreactor sludge metagenome | biome: EBPR sludge | place: Australia: Brisbane, Thorneside Wastewater Treatment Plant | collected 2011-12-16 ... | reverse complement strand
AGATTGGTCAGTGACTGGAGTTCAGACGTGTGCTCTTCCGATCTGGCGGAGGCCGCGGCGCGAGGCGCGCGTTGAGGCGCCGGCCGCAGCGCCAGAAGGACCGGCGCGGATCTTGCTCGCCGAGGACAATGCATTGAACCGGGCCGTGGTGCTGCGGTCGCTCGACAAGCTGCAATACCACGTAGATGTGGCGGCGAACGGGGAGGAGGCGGTGGCGCTGTGGCGCGCGAACCCCTACGACCTGATTCTGATGGACATTCAGATGCCGGGGCTGGACGGCTACGAAGCGACGCTGCGCATCCGGAGCGAGGAGAGCGCGGGGGGCGGGCGGCGCACGCCAATTGTGGCGGTGACGGCGAACGCACTGGAAGCGGAGCGGCGGCGGTGTCTGGCCGCCGGGATGGACGACTACCTAGCGAAGCCGCTCGACATTCAGCGGCTGCGGGATAAGGTGCGCAGCTTCACGGAAGCGGCTACTTCGCCCGCTTCGCCCGCTTCCGCTCGTAGCTCGCGGTGATGGATGAATAAACTCCGCCGCGGGGTAGGAACTCGCCGCGGACGGTCATACTCCAGGGATCGCAGGCACGCACGCAATCCTGGAGGAAGCGGTTGACAACGTTCTCCTGGAAGATCCCGATGTTGCGGTAGGCGAGCATGTACATCTTGAGGGCCTTGAGTTCCAGGCACCGCTGGTCGGGCGTGTAATCGATGGTGATTGTGCCGTGATCGGGCAGGCCGGTGCGGGGGCAGACGGAGGTGAACTCGGGCATCGAGATCTCAATGCGATAGTCCTCGTGGAACTGGTTGGGCCAGCATTCGATTTCGGGCAAGGGGGCTTCGAGGCCGGCGGCGGCGTGCTCGTCGGTATAAACGGGGACGGATTTCTTCTTGGCCATGAGTTATTTCTCCGAGAGGAAACGGCGCAGGAGTTCGAGGAAGAGGCCGACGTCGGTGACGACGCCGTGGGCCTGACCGGTGCCTCGGTCACTGAGCTTGGTGGCGACAGCAGGGTTGATGTCAACGCAAACGGTCTTAACCCAACTGGGCAGCATATTGCCCGTGGCTATGGAATGGAGCATGGAGCCAAGCATGAGGACGAGACCGGCGCCCTGGATCTGTTCGGCGTAGGCGTCCTGGGCAGCGTTCATATCGGTAATGGTGTCGGGCAGGGGACCGTCGTCACGGAGGCTGCCGGCGAGAACGAAGGGTACGTTGTGGCGGACGCACTCATAGAGCACGCCGCGGGTGAGGACGCCCTGCTCGACAGCGGCGCGGATGGAGCCGGCACGGTAGATGGCGTTGATGGCGCGCATATGGTTGCGGTGGCCGTGCTCATCCTGGCGCCCGTCGGAAAGACGGATCCCGAGCGAGGTGCCAATCATGGCGGCTTCGGCATCGTGGACCCCGAGGGCGTTGCCGGCGAGGATGGCGTTGACCCAGCCCTCGCGGATGAGGGCGGAGAGCGGGGCGACGCCGCCGGTGTGGACGACGACGGGGCCGGCAACGACGATGATCTTGAGGCCGGATTCGCGGCAGTGGCGGATGAGATTGGCGGTCTGGCGGACGGCGGTTTCGACTTGGCGTTCGCTGCTGATGCCGTTAGACATGAAGGCGAAGGCGAGGCGGTCGCGTTCCTTGGATTCCGGGATGACGCGGAGGCCGCGCATGCCGCAAACCACCTCGTCACCAGCGCGGATGTCGCGGAGGCGGACGCAGTGGGGCGCTCCGTCCTTCCAGACGATGAGGGCGTCCATGCGCTGGCGGCGGACTTCGTGCCATGCGCCTTCGCGGCGCACGAGGGTGCGGTGGTTGGTGGTGGAGTAGAAGTCTTCGGGAGCGCAGCGGTCGCGTTCAATGCGGACCCATCCGGCATCGCCAGCATCGACGGGAGAGCAGCCAAGAGTGAGAAGCTGGCTCAGCATCTTGTCGAGCTGAGTGGGCGTGGGGGCAACGACCTTGAGGCGGAGATGGGAGGGATCGGCGTTGGTCTTGCCGATGTGGAAACGTTCGACTTCGAAGCGACCGTCGTATTCGACGACGGTGTCGAAGATCATCTCCATGATGTGGGAGTCGATGAGGTGGCCTTCGGCCTCGACGATTTCAGTAATGTGCTGCTGATCGGGCATGTTTGGGGTCAGTACTCAGGATAGCGTGAGGCGGGTACACTGGCGGGATGGACCGGCGAGCATTCTTGGCATCAATGGCCGCGGCAGGCTGTGGGCGGCGGAGCAGGTTTGAGGTGGAGGAGGTGGACATCGCGGCGATCGGCGAGGCGCTGCGCGCCGGGCGGGTGACGGCGCGAGGGCTTGTGGAGGCGTATCTGGAGCGAATCGAGCGGGTGGACCGCGACGGGCCGAAGCTGAACGCGGTGATCGAGGTGAACCCAGATGCGCTGGCGATCGCCGATGGGCTGGACGGGGAGATGCTGGCGAAGGGGCCGCGGGGACCGCTGCACGGGATTCCGCTGTTGATCAAGGACAACATCGACACGGCGGACCGGATGATGACGACGGCCGGGTCGCTGGCGCTCGTGGGCGCGCCTCGGCCGGAGCAGGATGCGCCGGTGGTGGCGCGGCTGCGCGCGGCGGGCGCGGTACTGCTGGGCAAGACCAACCTGAGCGAGTGGGCCAACATCCGGTCCACGCGGTCCACGTCGGGCTGGAGCGGGCGCGGGGGCTTGACGCGGAATCCGTATGCGCTGGATCGCAACACGTCGGGCTCGAGTTCGGGATCGGGGGCGGCGGCTTCGGCAAGTTTGTGTGCGGCGGCGGTGGGGACGGAGACGGACGGCTCGATTGTGTCGCCGTCGTCGGTGTGCGGGCTGGTGGGGATCAAACCAACGGTGGGGCTTCTGAGCGGAGCGGGAATCATTCCGATTTCACACAGCCAGGACACGGCGGGGCCGATGGCGCGGACGGTACGGGACGCGGCGCTCTAATTGAGCGCGATGAACGAGCGGGGCACCGATTTTGCGGCGCTTTTGGATGCGGGGGCACTGGCAGGCAAGCGGCTGGGGGTGGCGCGGCGGTACATGGGGCGGAACCGGCATGTGGCGCAAGTGGCCGATGAATGCCTGGAGGCTCTGAAGCAGGCGGGGGCGGAGTTGGTGGATCCCTTCGACATGAGCAGTCTGGACTTTTCGGGCGAGGGGGAGACTTTATCGCATGAGTTGAAGGCCAATATGGCACTGTATCTCGAGCGGCGGGGCGGGCCCATGCGCGGGCTGGAGGATCTGATCGAGTTCAACAAGCGGAACGCGAAGGTGGAGTTGCGATGGTTTGGGCAGGAATACTTCGAGATGGCGGTGAAGAAGAGCGGGCTGGACGATGCGGCTTATGTGGGGGCTCGGCTGAAGGTGGAGAAGGTGAGGAAGGAGTTCACGGCGCTGTTGGACCGGGAAGGGCTCGACGCGGTGGTAGCGACGACGAACGGGCCGGCGTGGGTGACGGACCTGGTCAACGGAGACAACTACGGGCAGGGGTGTTCCGGGCCGGCTGCGGTCACGGGCTTTCCGCATGTGACGGTGCCGGGTGGGCTGGCCGAGGGGCTGCCGGTGGGTTTTTCGTTCTTTGGTCGAGGGGGGGATGACGGGGAGATGATCGCGATGGCGTATGCGTTCGAGCAGGTAACACAGGCGCGGCGGCGGCCGCGCTATTGGGCGAGAACAGTACCCCACATTCCCGGCGCCCGGTAGGCGAAAAGAACCCGGCCGCTGCTTGCAGGAGGTTCTGAAGTGGGCAGCGGCCGGGGTTGGGTTAGTGCGCCCGATTAGAAGTTCAGCCGGAGGCTGAGCTGGATCAGGCGCGGGTCACGGGCGCCCGAAAAGGCGCCGAAGTTGAGGTTCACCTGCTGGCCGGCGGGGTTGAATCGGGCTGTGGAGTCGAGGCCGGAGAACTGGGTGTGGTTCCAGGTGTTGAAGAACTCGCCGCGGAACTGGAAGTAGCGACCCTCGGAGAACAGAGGGAAGCGCTTGGAGACCGAGATGTCCCAGTTGTTGACGCCGGGGCCGTACATGGAGTTTTGGCCGGCGTTGCCGAAGTCGCGAAGGGCGGGGCGGGCAAAAGCTTCGGTGACGAAGTTGCGGTTGAAGGTGCGCTGATCATTGGGGAGGTAGGTATCACCGATGATGTTGACGCGGGCACCCTCGCTGGAGCCGGTGATGTCCTGCCCGTCGGTGGTGGAGAAGCCGGGGGTGAAGGGCGAGCCGGTGATGAAGGAGGTAATGCCGCTAACTTGCCAGTTGTCGGTGACCCAGCCGAGGTAGCGGTTGTTAAGGCGTCGCCCTAGGTTTGGAACCTCGTAGATGTAATTGGCCACGAAGACGTGGCGGCGGTCGAAGGAGAGAGGCCCGTAGTTCCTGGTAGACCAGTCAAAGTAGGGGCTCAATCCGGCCGTGTCATCGTTGGCGACGCCCATGGTGCGGGACCAGGTGTAGGCGACGCCAAACTGAAGGCCGCGGGTGAAACGGCGGTTGGCGGAGAACTGGAAGGAGTTGTAGCCAGAGCTGATGCGGTTGGCGCGGTAGTTAATGTCGTTGTGGCCGAAGTAGGGGCGCAGGAAGACGTCAGGGAGCGGCCGGCCGGGGTTGGTGGGGTCATTGAAGCCGGGATCGAAGCGCGAGTACATCGGGATGGGATTGATGTTGACGCTGGCCATCTGGTGGCGCGCCTGTGAACCCACGTAGGAGGCGTCGAGCACGGTGCCCCAGATCTGTTGCTGGATGCCGAAGCTGAAGTTCATGGTGGTGGCCTGGTTGTTGTAGCCGTAGAGCATGTTGCTGTTGGAGGGGCCGAAAGAACCGGGCGTGTCGGCGTAGTTGGCGAGGGAGCCGTAGTAGAGGGTGGGGGAGTAGGCTACAGGCGGCTGGCCGTTGAGGTTGAAGGTGGGGTTCCCCTGCAGACGGTCTTTGAACATGCCGAGGCCGCCGCGCAGGGCGGTGCGGCCGTTGCCGAAGACGTCATAGGCGAACCCGGCGCGGGGGCCGTAGGCCGTGGTGGGGGCGGTGTAGAGTCCTGCAGGTGCGCCATCCTGGCCACCGACCTGCATGCCGGGTGCGGTTTGGCCGGTGCCAGGGACGAAGAGGCCGATGAGGGGGGCGGGAGCATAGGCGCCGGTGACGGGGTTCTGCGCGACGCGCTGGTTGGCGGCGTTGCGCGCGGGAACATAGAGGGCAGCGACGTTGGCGCGATTGTAGAGGCTGGGGTTGAACGAGGAGAGAGTCTCGTTTTTGTCGATCATCGGGGGCAGGTGGTAGATGCGCAGGCCGAAGTCGATGTTCAGGCGTTTGGAGACGCGCCAGTTGTCCTGGATGTACCATTCGACGTTCCAGAACCACCAGTCACCATCGACGCGCTGAGTGGCTTCCGAGTAGGACTGGAAGTTTCCTAGCAGGGCGTTGGCGAAGGAGTGGTTGGAGTCGTAGGGATTGTTGACGTCGCGGGAGAAGTTGAAGTGGCCGCGGAAATTGCCGCCGCCGACCTGGAACTTGCCGGTGCGCTCGACGTAAATGCCGGCTTTCATGGTGTGGGCGCCGCGGATGAGCGAGAGGTTGTCCACGAAGGAGTAGACGTCGTTGTAGTTCTCGTAAGGAATGTTGCCCCAGCTCAGGTACACGGGGTTGGCAGGCTGGCCGCCAAACTGGACGTTGGGGCCGTAGTTCTTGTCGATGTTGGAATCTTCATACCACTGTTTGGGGTTGCCCAGTTTATCGCGGGTCATCTTCGATTCATCAACGGGGAAGAAGTAGAGGTTGTTGCGGCTCTTGCCGAAAGTGAATTCGTTGATGACGGTGGGCGAGAAGATCTTGTTGGTGCGGATGACGTGACCCTTGCCGGGTTGGCCGAAACGGGTGGGGGTGAGGTCGTAGTTGAGGCTCCCGTTGACCCACATGCCGTAGGGGGTGTCCTGCTCATCCTTGTCCTTGATAAAGCGGTAGTACGCCTGGAAGGAGTTCCAGAAGTTGGTGTCGATGCGAACCATGTCCTGGCGCTTGGGGTAGGCGCCGGCGTACTGGGAGCGGTAGTTGCGGGAGTAGCGCAGGTTGGGGTCAGGGTCGGTGTAGTTGGGCAGGGGGAAGAACTTGAGCATGTTCAGGCCCAGGGAACTGAAACGGGCCGAGGGGATGAGGTTGCCAGGGAAGTTGGCGCCGCTGAGGGGATCCTTGACGAGGATTAGGGCGCCGTTGGTGTCACGGCTGTCGGAGAAGTTACCTTCGCGCTCGAGGGCGGTGGGCATGTTGACGAAGCGGGTGCCGTAGTCCTTCTTCATCCCCACGTATTCCTGGCTCCAGAAGAAGAAGAGCTTGTCGCGCTGTTTGTTGAAGCCGCCCGGCAGCAGGACGGGCCCGCCGATGGAGTAACCGTTGATGCGGTAACGGTAGGGGGCCTTGCCGGTTCCGGTGCGGTTGTTGAAGAAGGTGTTGGCGTTCATCGATTCGTGGCGGTAGAACCAATAGGCCGAGCCGTGGAACTCGCGGGAGCCGCCCTTGGTGATAACGGTGATGACGCCGGAGCCATTGCGACCGAATTCGGCCTGGTAGTTGGAGGTCATGACCTTGACCTCGGACACGGCGTCCATGTTGGGCTGGAAGTGGATCGTCGAGTTCGAACCGGTGTCCATGGCGGTGACGCCATCTACGTTGAAGTTCTTCTGGTTCTCGCGGCCGCCATTGATGAAGGTGCCGCGGATGGCATCTGGTGAGGCGGTTTCGCGGCGCTGGGAGAAGTTGTCGACGACGCCAGGGATGGTCTGGAGGTAGGTGAAGAAGTCGCGGCCGCGGACGGCGATGTCGTTCAACTGGGTGCCGGTGACGACGCCGGCCTTTTCGGAGCTGGAGGTTTGGACAGCGACGGCCTGGGCTTCGACGCTGATGCTTTCGCGGACTTCGCCGACCTGCATGGCGAGCGAGCCAAGAGCACGGACTTCACCGGAGGTGATGATGATGTCGCGAGTTTCGAGCGTTTTGAAACCGGTCATCTGGGCGGAGAAAGTGTAGCGGCCGGCGAGGAGGTTGGGGAAAGTGAATCCTCCATCTGGCGCGGTACGGGCGGTGTAGGTGGCCCGGGTGGCCTGGTTGGTGAGTGTACATTCGACTCCGGGCAGGGCCGCGCCGGAGGAGTCGAGCAAGACGCCGGTGATGCTGCTCGACACGGTTTGGGCGGCACAGGGGGCCGCCATGAGCGCCAAAGCAGTGAGTAAAACAAAGTGGAGCTGTCGCATAGGGCTCATACCTTCCTTTTGGGCCCGCGGGGGGCGGGCGAAGAACACACAGCCGAACTTCAGGGTTTCAGACCTCTAAAGCGGATTGATGTCCAGGTGCAGAATATCGCCGGAGGCAGGACAGGTCAATATATGATTTACCTATCTTATGGGGACAATTTGCTGAAAGAACCGGCGGATTCAATATTGTGCTAATTGGAATTAACTCGTACGTTTTGGAAACGCACCAGCAGTCAAGTGAAATTGCGGCCGGAAAACGAAACAGCGGAGCGCAGGAAGGTAGGCCCCCGCCTTCGCCGGGCGGGGGCCGGAAACATGGGGGTTAGAAGGTCACTCGACCGGCGAACTGCATGCTGCGGTTGTCGCCGACGAGACCGTTGATCTGGCCGACGGTGGGAGAACCGATGGCGGCATTGGGGAAGCCGAAGTAGGGGGTATTGAAGAGGTTGAAAGCTTCCCAGCGGAAATTAAACCTCACCTTCTCGGTGATGTTGAAGGTTTTCGTGACGGAGGTGTCGAAATTCCACACACCAGGGGAATAGAACACGCCGCGGGCGACATTGCCGTAAGAGGTGTTGGGAGGAGGCGCGACAAAGGCCGAGGGGTCGAACCAGAGAGCACGGTCGGCGCCAGAAATGCGGCCGTCGGCGATGCGGTTCGGCCAGGAAGGAGCGCCATTGTTGACGCCGTTTTGGAGGCTGACGTTGAAGGGGCGGCCGGTGGTGGCGGTAATGATGCCGCCGAGTTGCCAGCCGCCAATGATGGCGTCGAGGAAGCGGCTCTGGAGGTCGAATTGGCGGCCTCGGCCCCAGGGAAGGTCATAGAGGGTGTTCACGACCATGCGATGCTTGACGTCGAAGCCGGAGGGGCCGCGGAAGCAGCGGATGCAAGTGATGGTGTTCGGGCCACCACTCGAGCCGCCGCCGGAGGCGACGGAGCCGCCGAAGTCGAGGCTCTTGCCAAAGGTATAGACGCCGAGCAGACTGAAACCGCGGGTGAATTGCCGTTGGGCGCGCACGGTCATGCCGTGGTAGGTGCTCATGTTCATGGGCTCAAAGATGGTGATGGAGGCGATATCGCGGAGGGCCTGATAGGGGCGGCGGTCAGCGACGGAGCCGGAGCCGATGAGGACTTCGTTGTGGTTCTTGGCAAGCAGGAGGTTGAGCCCACGGCTGCCGACGTAGCCGAGTTCAACCATCCAGTCGGCGGAGACCTGGCGCTGGAGGGTCATGGACCATGTTTGGGCATACTGAGTGGGGTTCTCGAAGCTGTAGCCTCGGACGGTGGGCCGGCGGGCATTGACTTCAGCGGTGGTGCGGGGCTTCAAAGGCTGAAGCGGGCCGAAGGGCTGGTCGATGCGGGGGACAGCGGAATAGTCCGTGAGGTTGTCGCCGAAGGCGAACTGTTCGCTGAACAGGTGAGGGACACCCTGGGGCAGCATATTGGAGGCGGAAACTGGCTCGGGGAAGAAACTAAGGGCGTAGCCGCCGCGGAGGATGGTCCGCTGGTCGCTGGTGACGTCATAGGCGAAGCCAAAGCGCGGGCCGAAGTTGTTGCGGTCGGTATTGCGGAGAGTGCGGGAGTAGCCGTCCTCATTGGCGTAGGCGAACATGAGCGTGCGCATGTCGAAGGAGGTCATGCGGTCATACCACTCGGTCTCGGGCGAGTAGCGTTCGTAGCGGACGCCGAGATTGAGAGTGAGGCGGCGATTGAACTTCCAGTCGTCCTGGAAGAACCAGGCATTCTCCCAAGCGCGGAGGCCGGGCGTGCCAAGCAGGAAGCCGCGGTCGCCGGTCTGGACGAGGCCGAGCAACAAGGAGGCGAAGCCAGTGCCGGTACCGGTGGGGCTGACGGGGTTCTGGACGAATCCGCGATTGAAGTTAAGGGTGCCGCGAGTGGACTGGTTGGTGAAAGGGCTGACGTCGCGGCGGACGACATGGTAGCCAAACTTGAGGTTATGGGCGGCGCGAGTCCAATAGACGTTGTAGTCGATTTGGTAGTTGGTCTGCTTGGGGCGCGCCGGGAGGAAGCCGGGGCCGCCGGAGAGACCGGTGAAGTCGGCGATGTTGATGGTGGGCAGGCCGGTGGAGTTATCGGTGAGGTTAATGTTCTGGATACCCAGGGAGGACGCAGCCTGGGTGCCGAAATCGGACTGGACGGTGGAGGGGTTGGTGCGTGCCCAGCCGGCACGGAATTCGCCAACGATAGCGGGAGTCCAGACGCGGCTCCAGTTAAAGGCGCCGCCGTTCGTACGGAGGCGCGTGTACTGAATGCCCGCGACGAAGGGGCCGAGATCGAAGCGCTGGGCAGCTTCGGCGGGGGTGGGCAGGCAGCAGTTGGCTTGGCCCTGCGGAGCGTCGAGGTTGTACCACTGCTGGGCGTAGCGGAAGAAGAGCGAGTCCTTCGAGGAGGCCTGGTAGTCGATTCGGGTGGTGTACTGGTTGTCGTCAATCACGCGGTTGGCGACGGACTGGTAGTTGAGGAAGTTGCCGTTGAACTGGCCCGCGGAGTTGGGCAGCGGATAGATGGAGGCAACGTTGCGGGCGACTTGGCCGATGCGGGCGGCGGGGATGACGTTGTTGGGGAACTGGTCGCGAAGGAACTGGCTGGTGTTGGCAGGATTGACGCGGGTGGTGAAGGGGTCGTAAACGCGGATGAGGCCACCGCTACCGTTGAAGTTACTGAAGTCGCCAGTTCGGACGGGGGCGGCGGGGACGGTGTTGAGGTAGTCGAGGCCGCGGAGTTCGCGCTGGCCGGCGTAGTCGGCAAAGTAGAAGATCCTGTTCTTGACGATGGCTCCGCTTGTGGCGCCGCCCATCTGGTGGCGGCGGAAGGGGGGTTTCTTGGGCAGCACCTGGGGCGACTGGAAGTAGCTGCGAGCGTCGAAGACGATGTTGCGGTGGAACCAGAAGAGGGTGCCATGGAAATCATTCGTGCCTGAGCGCGTGGAGACGGAGACGACACCGGCGCCACGGCCGAATTCTGCGGAGAATGAACCGGTCAAAACCTTGAATTCGCGGACCGATTCGAGGGATGGCTGAACAATAACAGTATTGAAAGTATATTCGTTATTGTCAATGCCATCGACAAGCCAGCCATTGGCATTGGCGCGTTGGCCGAGGGGGTTGTAATTCGAGGCGGCACGGGGATTGAAGGTGGAAGCGCCGGAGAGGTTTTCGCCCGCCTGGCCAGGAGTGACGCCCGGGGCGAGATAGACGAGCTGGGCGAAGTTTCGGCCGTTGAGGGGGAGTTCCTGCACGGCGCGCTGCTCGATGACCTGGCCGGTTTCGGCGCTTGAGCTCTGGACGAGCGGGGCGGTGGATGTCACTTCGATGGTTTCGGTGACGTTGCCGACCTGAAGCGTGATGTCCACGCGGGCGCGCTGGTCAACAGTGAGAACAATGCCGGATTGTTCGGCTCGCTTGAAGCCGGAAAGTTCGACGGCGACTCGATAGGTGCCCGGCACCAGGAAGGGGGCGATGAATGAACCGGTCTCATCGGTGGTGCGCTGGAGGCTGGTGCCGCGGTTTACTTCGGTAATGGTAACTGAAGCGCCAGCGGCGGGTGCGCCGCTGGGGTCGGTGACGGTACCGAGAATGGTGCCGGTGGTGACCTGAGCGGAAAGCGAGGTAGAGAGAATCAGCAGCCCGGAGGTGGCTGCCAGGAGCAGTCGCTTCAACATAGGAACTACCCTCTTTGTGATCGAAATATCGAATGGACGGAGAGCAAGATTGCGAACGGGAGGTGCAATCCCCGCCAGCGTCTGAGAGAGATTATGCTCCGGCGTCCAAAGAATTACAAGAAGATTGTGAAAGGAAAAGCGCCGGTCCGGGATTGGCCGGGCCGGCGCTTTGGAGCGGAGGGAAGGGGCCTTAGAGTCGGCCGTTCAGCAAGCGGGGGGTGAAATCGAACCGGACGCCGCGGGGTTTGGTGATCCGGACGCGGACGGGACGGCTGGCTCCGGGGGCGAGGCCATCCTGGGTGATGCGGAAGTAGGGAACGCCATCGAGATAGCCATCCGGGTTGACGACCGCAACTCCGGTTGGGAGATTGGAGAGGAGGAGGTGGACGGGTCCGGAGATGAACTCGCCGCTCTGGTTGACGATCCGGATGTCGCCTTCGGCTTCGGTGAATACGGGGTTGTTCAGATTGCCGAGGACGAGGACGTTGACGAGACGGGTGATATCGCGCGTCACGGGGAGGCGGAAATAGGCGACAGGCGCATCATGGTCGCTGATGCGTTCAGGGCGGGTGGCATCGTTGCGCAGGATGTCGGGGAAATCGGCGTTGCTGCGCGCAAACTCGATCCGGGTGACATAAGCCAGCGCGGCATCGTTGACGAGGATGTGGTCGAGCACCTGTGCGCTGCCGTCGAAGCTGTAACTGTAGCGATTGGCGGCAGGGACGGTGTCCACCAGATTGGTAAGCGGCGGAGAGGTGATCGCGGCGCTGGGTAGGAGGACCTGGCTCGAAGCCGCGGGAGTGCCCTTGATGGCGCCGATGACATCCACGAGACCGTCGCTGAACTCGAAGGCGTTGAAATCGCCGGCGAGGACGATCTTCTCCTGCGGGTTGAAGGTCTGGAGTTCCTGGACATAGCGGGCAAGGAACTCCGCCTGGGCGTTCCGTTTGGCGCGGACGCGGATGCCAGCGGCGGCGGTGCTGGCGGCGTCGGACAGGGATCGCAGATGGTTGGCGATCACGGTGAGCGGTAGCGAGGTGAGCGAGCCGGGGTGGGTGAGCGTGGCTCGGAGCACTAGGGGAGGACGATCATTCAACAATTCCGATGCGCCCGTGGCAGGGTTGATGAAGGTGGTGGTCTTGCCGAGTTGAGTTACAGATTCGACACGGATGCGCCCGTTAGTTTTCACGAGAAAGCCGACGTCGATGCCGCCTATGTCGTTGCCCTCTTCGAGGTAGGCGGCATAGTCCGGCGGGGTTTGGCCCGCGGCGAGGGCATCGGCGTTGATGCGCGCCGCGAGGGTCTGAAGCGTGGAGAGGTTCTCCATCTCGACCACAGCCAGAATGTCAGGCGTTCTGAGGACGTTGCGGATAGCGAGCGAAGCCTTGGCGAGACGGCGGCTGAAGGCTTCGGGTGTGAGGGCGACATCGGAGACGCCGGGGTCGTCCACGGTGTCATAGAAGCGCTCGAGATTGAAGGCAGCGACGGTGGCCTCCGAGGCAGCGGGTGCGGAGACCGGTGTGGCGACCGCCGGATTGCTGACTGTGGGCGGAACGGAATTATCGGGCAGCAGCGAATAGGTGCGGGAGTTGTAGTCGAGAATGCCGGTGAGGTTGGAGATAGTGGCGCCCGCGGCAACGTCAATAGGCGTGGACGAGGGCAGCACGAAGGTGGGGACACGGATGCGTTCGGGGTTGCTGTCGAAGATGGGGATGCAGCAGGGCGCGGTGACGGGCAAAGGGTCAAAGATGAGCGCGCCGGGTTCACGGAAGGGCCGGTTGACGCCGGCGACGACGCCAAAGAAGGTGCCGCCGCTGGAAGATGTGGCGGTGGCTTCATTGCGCTGGCTGCGGGTGGGGGCGACGACGGTCAACTGGGGGATCTGGACGCGCATGCCCTCGTAGCGTTCGAGGTTGTTAAGTTGCGCGGGGTCGGTGTCGGCGGCGGCGATGGTGGCGTGGGGCGGTAGCGGGTTCCCGTTGGAAAGAGCGACGACGCTCACCTGGACGGGGCCGGCCGCGGCGATCTCGGTGAGCGAGGCGGGGGCGTCGTCGGGGAATTCTATCACTGCGCCGGAGACGCAGACGTCAGCGCCGACCTGGGCATTGTCGGGGACGCGGCCGGAGCCGGTGAAAACGAAGAGGCCGTCGGAGGTTTGGGGGTTGCCATCGCCGACCGGATCCTGGATGAAGAAGCCATTGCTGCTGATGCCCGTGACGAGTCCGCGAGTGGTGACCGGAGTGGCAGGCGGGACGGGGGTGCGCGGGCCGGAGCCTTGAATTTGGGGGATGGAGAGCGTGGGTGAGCAGGTGGGGGTGGCGACGGTGAGGTCGAAGGGCTTGGAGACTTGCGCGGTGAAGAAGTCAGCGACGGTGACGGTGAAGCTGAAGACGCCGGTGGCGGTGGGCGTGCCGGAGATGACGCCGGCGGGGCTGAGGGCGAGGCCGGGCGGCGTGGCGCCGGTCCAGGAGAAGGTGTAGGGCGGAGTGCCACCGGCGGCCTGAAGGGTGGTGGAGTAGGGGTTCAGGGCGAAGGCCGAAGGCAGCGGCGAGGCGGAGGTGATGTTGAGCTGCTGGATGCAAATGGCGGGGGGCGAGGCGGAGTTGCGAGGGGTGGGAATACCGGTTGAAAAGTCGGCGCTGTTGTTGTTGGTATCGGTGCAGCCTGCGCCGGCGCGGATGGCGGCGGTGGTGTTGTTGAGCGCGGGTGTGGATCCGGCTCCTTCGAAGCAGTTTGCGGTGCCGAAGCCAACGAAGTCCTCCACGCCGGCTCCGCCGATGGGGCAAGAGGTGCCGGAGGCGATGGTAGTTTGATTGCTAATCAGTGCGACTTTGCCCGCAGTGGCGGCCATGGGGATGGCGCCGCTGGCGTCGGGGGTAGGCAGGGGGGTGGTGCCGCCCGCGCCTTGGGCCTGCTGGATGAGGTAGTAACCGCCGGCGGCGATGGTGCCGCTGAGGTTGGTGCGCTGCCAATTCACGCCAGTGGCGGAAGCGTACTGGACGCTCCAGCCGTCGAGGCTGACGGGGGCGGCGCCGCGATTGAAGAGTTCGATGAAATCGTGGGTGAGAGTGGCGCCGGCGTTGCCGCCGCCGCCGTACACCTGACTGATGACCACCTGCGCGTGGGCGGAGAGGGCCAGAACGCAGGTCAGAAGGAGTTTGGTGAAGAGCAGTTTTCTAAGCATGGGGTGAGCCACGCCATAGGGTAACAGAGGGATGTGAATCCCGTGTGAGCAGGAGGAGGTGGTGCGGACGGGGAGACTCGAACTCCCATGGGTTGCCCCGCTGGAACCTAAATCCAGTGCGTCTGCCAGTTCCGCCACGTCCGCGGGCTGTCGCGTTTACAGGATAGCAGTCGCGACGCGGGCGCGGCCAGTGGCGGCGGGGCGGACGCGCGCGGTGGCGTCGCCGCAGGGGCAGGGCCCGGGGAGGGGTGTCATGCCCTTGAGAGAGAGCGCGGGTTCAATGATGTGGAAGCCGTCGGCGGCCTCGCAATCGTAGGCGAGCAAACGGCCGTCGGGCTCACGGATCTGTTGGAAGACTGGCAGGCCGAATTCCTGCCAGAGTTCATCGTGTTGCTCGGCGGTCAGTGGGTGCTCCCCGCGGCGGAGGATGGCCACGAGCGGATAGGCCAGCGAGGGGAGCCAGAGAGAACCTTCGCGGTGCAGCGCCGCCACCCGGAGCAGGTCCGCGGGTGAGGCCGCGAGACTTTCGGGCGCGGCGGCTTCGAGTTCTTCGGCGTTCCAGTTGGAGAGACGCCGAAGGCCGCGGGCCGGCGCGAATTGCCAGCCCAGCACCGCCATGCGAGGAAGAGGAGTGAGTGGGTAATCCAGTGAGTAGGATTGCTCGGGCTCGACCCGTTCACCGCCAAGGGTGAGCCAGCGAAGCGAGAGCAGTGAGGATAACAAGGTGCTCACGGATTGTCCCTTTAGAAGAGAAGTGCCGGGAGCAGGAAAAAATTCTCACCCGAATTGCGGAAAACCGAGCAGACGCTGGAGATTGCCGCCGAGGATTGCCTCCTGGTCCGCCGGGGCGAGACCCAGAGAGGCGAGCGCCTGGCATTGGACCTCGAAGACAGGGCGAACCCAGCCGCGCGGGAAGAAGGAGGAGTCGGTGCCGAACAGAAGACGCTGGGGGCCGAGGATATCGAGGGCCTGGCCAAAGACCTGTTCGAGGGTGGGTGGGGGTGTGAGGCAGCGCGTCCAGTTGTTGCTACTGGAGGTGTCGAAGTACACGTTACCGCACAAGGAAGCGAGCATCAGGGCTTCGCGAAAATAGCCCGCGCCGAAGTGGGGCACGATGAAAGGCAGTTGGGGATGGCGCAGGGCGACATGGTGAACGTCGATGGGGTTGGAAAAGCGCATGTCGAAAGGAGAGGGTAGGCCGAGGCGTTTTCGCACCCCCACCGAGAGAATGCCGCAATGGACGAAGACGACCGCACCGGGTTGGGCAGCGGCTGTTTCAATGACCGCGGCGGCTTCGGCCCCGGCGATGGAGAAGCCGTGCATGGCGGGGAAGAGGCAGATTCCGCGCAGGCCGGCGGCGAAGGCGCGTTGGACACGTTCGGGTGCGCCGGGCACGAGAGGGTTGAGAAAGAAGTATCCGGCGAAGCGGTGGGGGAAGGCGCGGATGGCTGTGGCAACGGATTCCTCATCGCCGGGCAGAGAAGCGAGGAGGGCAGCGCCGGTCACGCCGTGGCGGTCGAGTTCGGCGACCCAGAGGGCGGCAAGCTCGGTGGGGTCCTCGGGGGGCACAGGCCAGCCGAGGGCGGCGCAGACGGTTTCGGCGGTGGCGCCACCGCCGTGCTGGGCGGCGAGGAGCGAATAGAAGCGATGGGAAAAGAAGTGAATATGGGCGTCGTAGAGGGCAGGGGGCATGATCAGTTTCCAGCGCGGAGCACGCGGCGGCCCCGAGGTCGGGGCGGTTCAAGCGATTCCGGGGCGCGTGAGAGTCCGCAGGCGAAGGCGATCTGAGTGAGGCTGGCGGCGTTGCTGACGCCGAGTTTCTTCATGAGGGTCTTGCGGTAAGAGCGGATGGTTTGCAGGCCGAGATTGAGCGTGGTGGCGATTTCCTTGCTGCTCTGACCTTCGGCGATGAGGCGCATCACCTGCTGTTCGCGCGGCGTGAGCGTTTCAAGGATCGAGGCGGCGGGGCCGGATTCGATATTGCCGCGCTGGATGCGGTTCAGCAGCCGCTCGGAGACCTGCGGGCTCAGGTAAGAGCCGCCGTTGGCGACGGCGCGCAGGGCATCGAGCAGATCCGAGTCACTGACCTTTTTCAGCAGGAAGGCCCGCGCGCCGGAGCGAATGGCCTGGATAACGCTCGCTTCGTCGTCGTACATCGACAGAACGACGACACGGGCATCGGGTTTGCGGCGGAGAATTTCCATGGTGGCCTCGATGCCGTTGAGCCCGCCGGGGAGGCTGATGTCCATCAGGATCAGGTGAGGGTTGAGCCGGGCGGCGGCTTCGATGGCCGCGGCGGCCGTGCCCGCCTCGCCCACCACGCGGAAGTCGCCGCTTTGTTTGAGGATGGCCTTCAGCCCATCCCGCATGATTTTGTGGTCGTCAACCAGAAGGATGTCATGCATGGCAGTAGTTCATCGCGAATCCTCGCTGAGGGGGGCGAGCACCAGAGTGAAAGGCTCCCCGGCGGAAGCGGTGATGGCCACGCCCCTACGCTGGCCAAGGTGGCGCCAGGCGGCGAGCCAGGGCGCGGGGGAGTGCGGCGCGGTGAGCCGCATCTCATGGCCACTCCGGTGGACAGACAGACGCGTGGGTGGCTGGGTGCTGGCGCAAGCTGAGGCCCAGTCGCGCGCCACTCGGTAAAAGAGTTCGCCTTGCGGTTGGGCAAGCGGGCGTACGTCCTCGGACGCTTCGATTTCAAGCGGGAAGTGGCGGGCGAGGGCGGCGAGGGCGCCGTCGAGCCCGCCGCGCTCGATGAGGCGCGGATCGGACTCCACGAGCAGCGAACGAATCGAGGAGTGGGCCGCTTCGAGAGCTTCCCTCAGCGCGGACAAGGCTTCCAGCCGCTCGTGGCCGTCTTCAGAGGCACACAAAAGTTCAAGATGCAGACCCGCTGCACAAAGGCTGGGACCCGTTTCGTTGTGGAGAATCTGGTGGACGTGACTGCGAAAGGCGGCGGCAGTCTGATCCATGGCATCGACTGCCGCGGCAGGTTCGCAGTTGGAGCCGATCCCAGTCCCCATGACAAGTCCTTATCATGCCCTACCCACCAATGCGGGTGCAAGGGGTTTGCGGGAGCAGGGGCGATTACTTGCGGGCAATGGCCCGGCGAGCGGCGGCGGCCACTTGCGGGGCGCGGAGGCCGTAGTGGTCGAGCAGGCCGTCGGGCGTGCCGGATTCGGCATAGCGTTCTTCGACACCGATGAATTCGACGGGCGCGGGCGTGTGTTTGGCCAACGCCTGCGAGACGCGGGCGCCGAGGCCCGAGTCCACCAGATGTTCCTCAGCGACGACAAGCGCGCCAGTTTCGCGGGCGGCCTTGGCGATCGCTTCCTCGTCGAGAGGCTTGATGGTGTGGATGTCGAGGACGCGCGCCGCAATGCCTTCGGCGGCCAAGGAGTCAGCTGCAAGCAAGGCTTCGGCCACGAGCAACCCCGTGGCGACGAGCGTCACATCGGAACCGCCACGCAACTCCACGGCCTTGCCTAATTCGAACTTCGTGCCGGGCGAGTAAATCAGCGGAGCCTTTGGACGGCCCGCGCGAATGAACACTGGCCCCTGGTGGGCGATGGCCCAGGCGACGGCCTCTTTCATTGCCACTTCGTCAGCGGGGCTCAGCACCCAGAAGCCGGGCAGGGCGCAGGCAAGCGCAAAGTCTTCAATCGACATTTGTGATGGGCCGTCCTCGCCGATCGAGATGCCGGAGTGGGTGCCGACCACTTTTAGGTTCACGTTCGGGTAGGCGACCGTGGTGCGAAGCTGCTCAAAGCCTTTGGTCAACACGAATGCCGAAAAGCTGGCGACAAAGGGAATCTTGCCCGACATCGCAAGGCCCGCACCGAGAGCAACCATGTTGGCCTCGGCGATGCCACAGGAAAAGAAGCGGTCTGGAAATTCCTTGGCAAAGTAGTGAACCATGGTGGACTTTGACAGATCGGCGTCGCACACGACGATGTTCGGGTTCGACTGGGCGGCCTCGACCAGGGCGCGCCCGAAGGCTTCGCGTGTCGCGGCGCCGTATTTGAGTTCGTAGGGGGCGGTGGTGGCCATGGTCTTAGGCAAGCTCCTTCAGGGCAAGTTGAACCTCTTCCGGGGTGGGCGGCACACCGTGGAATTTGGGGTTGTTCTCCATGAAACTCACGCCTTTGCCTTTAATGGTGTGGGCGATCATCACGGTGGGCTTCCCCTTTGTGGCGGCGGCTTCGGCCAGAGCCGCCTGCACGGCGGGAATGTTGTGGCCGTCGAGCTCGATCACGTGCCAGCCGAAGGCTCGCCACTTCTCAGCCAGCGGCTCAAGCTCCATGATGTCCTTCACGAAGCCGTCGAGCTGAAGTTTGTTGTAATCGACAATCGCTACCACGTTGTCGATTCTATGGTATGCGCCAAACATGGCTGCTTCCCAGATCTGGCCTTCCTGAATCTCGCCGTCCCCCAGCATGACGTAGGTCCGCGAGGTTGATCTGTTCAGCCGCGCCGCCAGGCCCATCCCCAACGCCAGCGAAAGACCCTGGCCCAAGGAGCCGGTCGAGGCTTCGAGGGACGGGATAAAGCGGATGTCGGGGTGGCCCTGATAGATCGAGCCTAACTGGCGCAGGGTCTTCAGTGTTTCCACCGGTGTGTAGCCACACTCGGCCATGGCCGCATAGAGCACCGGGGCCGCGTGGCCTTTGCTGAGGATGAAGCGGTCGCGATCTTCCTTCTTGGGGTCGGCAGGATCGTGGTTCATCACGTCCCAATAGAGAACGGTGACAATTTCCACGGCCGACAGCGACCCGCCGGGATGGCCCGACTTGGCCGCGCCCGTCATTTCCACAATATGTCGCCGGATCTGCTTCGCAATCCGCGCGAGATCTTCAGGGGATGAGGTCTTATGCATGGCGGAAACACCCAATTTACCACAGAGGGGCCAAAAGCAGACCTCTTTGTCTGAACTGCCGGCTTAAGAGATCAGCCGCGCCGCCGGCTGGGCGAAATAGGTGAGGATGAAATCGGCGCCGGCGCGCCGGATTGAGGTCAGAGACTCGATCATCACTCGGTCCAGGTCGATCCAGCCGTTCCGCGCTGCGGCCATGATCATCGAGAATTCGCCGGAGACCTGATAGGCGGCGAGCGGCACTTCGTAGCGGTCGCGCGCCATGCGCAGAATGTCGAGATACGGCATCGCCGGCTTCACCATCAGCATGTCCGCGCCTTCGTCGAGATCCAGATCCATTTCGCGCAATGCCTCGCGGGCATTGGCGGGGTCCATCTGGTAGCTGCGCCGGTCGCCAAACTGCGGGGCGCTCTCGGCGGCCTCGCGGAAGGGGCCATAAAACGAACTCGCATACTTGGCGGCGTAGCTGAGGATGGGGATCTTGATGAAGCCCGCTTCGTCCAGGGCTTCGCGAATGGCGGCAACGCGCCCGTCCATCATGTCCGACGGCGCCACGATATCGGCGCCGGCGCGCGCATGAGTGACGGCGGCGGCGGCCAGCCATTCCAGCGTCGCGTCGTTATCGACATCGCCCTCCACTACCTTGCCGCAATGGCCGTGGCTGGTGTATTCGCAGTTGCAGACGTCAGTGATCACCAGCAGCTCCGGCACCGCGTGTTTGATGGCGCGGACCGCCTGTTGGGTGATGCCTTCGGGATTGTAGCCCTCGCTCGCCAGTTCGTCTTTGTGTTTCGGGATGCCAAACAGGATGATGCCGCCAATGCCTAGTGCCGCCACTTGTTCGCATTCACGCACCAGTTCATCCAGAGACATTTGATAGTTGCCCGGCATCGAGGAGATCTCCTTGCGGACCCCCTCGCCCTCCACCACGAACAGGGGCAGGATGAAGTTTTCGGGCGCGAGGCGGGTTTCACGCACGAGGCGGCGCATCGGCTCACTCACGCGCAAGCGGCGCGGACGGTCCACCGGAAATGGCATGACCTTTATCTTAATCGGCAAGCGCGGTGGCCACGCGCTCGATGGTCGTTAATGTTCGAATCGTCGCACGCACGCCCACGGCCTTCTCGAAGCGGACGTTGGAGAACAGAGATTCGCTCTGGCGCACGCGGCACAGCCAATAGACTTGCGCACCGTCAACGATGAGTTGGTCCTGCGGGCTTTCCAGAGTACGCAGGCTGGCCTGTTCTCCGGCAGTCAGCGGTCGTTCGAGCAGCAGCACGTTTTTCGCGACTGCTTCCTTCAACCACGCCGGGTGTTTCAGAACGGCCTCGAGTTCGCCGCGCGTCCGCAACATTGCCCGCACTTCATAGCCCAGCGCTTCGCGAAGCGCCTTTTCAATCGCTGCGGGGTGTCCGGCCGCCGTCCGGGCCTCAAAAATGATGTTCCCACTGGCCAGCAGACTTTGGACTCCCTCGAAGCCCGCGCGCTCGAGTATCGAGCGCAGTTCATCCATCTTCACAACCCGCCCGCCGACGTTGATGGCGCGGAGGAATGCGGCGACTCGAGACATAGGCGGGTTTAGAGGTGACCCTTCTACAATAGGGCATATGTCTGCGCGTCTTGTTCCGCTCATTGTTCTGCTCGCCGTGCCCACCTTTGCACAATTCCGCGCTGGCGCCGCCGCTCGCAATATCACGCCCGACCTCGGTTCGGCCAAAGCTTACATCGCGGGATTCGGCCAGAATCGCGCCGCAACGGGTGTCCACGACGATCTTCATGCCCGCTGCCTCGCCCTGGCAGCCGCCCAGGCGCCTCCGGTAGTTTTGTGCGGCGTGGATTCGATCGGACTCTTTTACGATGACGTCGCCGCCATCCGCCAGGCCGTTGAACAAGGACACAAGTCCGCAGTGCATGTGATTGTTGCAGTCACACACAGCCATGAAACGCCAGACACCATGGGACTCTGGGGACCGCAAATCGGCATCTCCGGTCTCAACGATGACTACAACCGCCTCGTCGTCCAACGGACCGCCGCCGCCGCTCTCGCCGCCCTTGCCGGCATGCAACCCGCGACGCTTCGGCTGGCCCGCGCCTCTTCGCCGCGCCTCCGTGAATTCTATGCGGACTCGCGCCCGCCCGTGGTGCTGGACGACGAGATCATCACCCTCGCCGCGGATCATGCCCAGACGCGCAAGCCGATCGCCATTCTTGCCAACTGGGCCTCCCATCCCGAGGCACTCGGTTCGCAGAACACATTGCTCACGGCCGATTGGTGCCATTACTTCTACTCAGAGATCGAAGCCCAAACCGGAGCCACACCCATCTTCGTCAATGGGGCGATCGGCGGCATGATGTCGCCGCTAGGCGCCGCAATTACCGACCCCGCTACCGGCCAGCCTGCGCCGAAGGACACCTTTCGGTTCGCTGAGATCGTGGGCCGCGAAGCCGCGCAGCACGCCCTCCGCGCACTGGCTGCCGCCGAGGCTGTTTCACCCGATGCGCTGCTGTACCGCGAGCGGATGGCGGCCATTCCGGTCACAAACCGGAACTTCCTGATGGCGGCCGCGGCCAATCTGTTCAAGGGCCGGAAGCCCATGACGGCGGAGCAGGGAACCACCGCGCCGGTGGGCTACCTTCGTCTCTCTCTGGCGGGCGAACCGTTGCTCGAAGCCGCCTCCATCCCAGGCGAGTTGTATCCCGAGTTGAGCGTGGGCCCCATTGTCCGCGATCCCGCGGCGGACTTTCCCGGCGCGCCTTCCGAGCCCATCATCAAGCGCGACCTGTTGAAGGCCCCATTCCGCATGGTGTTCGGCCTCGCCAACGATGAAGTGGGCTATATCATTCCCAAGGCTCAGTGGGACGAGAAGCCACCCTATACCTTCGGGGCGGCGAAACCCTGGTATGGGGAGATCAACGCGCCCGGCCCCGACACTGCGCCGGCGATCCTGAGGACGTTGAGCGAATTGGTCGGGCCGTAAACCGCATCAGGCGGAATCGGAATAGAACTGCTTGCGATGGCGCTCGGCATAGGCCTGCATGCGAGCGGCGACCTCGGGGTATGTGTCGAGGACGTTCGTGGTTTCGAAGGGGTCGCTTTCCATGTCGAACAGACTGAGTTCGATTTTCTCCTGGCGGTACTTGCCCGCGGCGCCATCGTTGCCCGCTTGCACCACAACGCGGTAGCTGTGCGGCAGGTGGAGTTTCCATTTGCCATCGCCGCTGAGGACACCCTCGAAGTTCCGGCCCGTCGAGAACGGATAGTATTCGTGGGGGTTCACCGCGCCGGGGCGGCCAGTGACGAGATCCCAGACATTGCGGCCGTCAATGGGGTTCGCCGGCAACGCCGCGCCGGCGAGATGGGCGAACGTGGGCAGGATGTCAATGGTGCACCAGGTGCGTGCCGAGGTGGATCCGGCCTTGATTGCGCCCGGATACTTGAGGATGCACGGGCTGCGCGTCCCACCGTCGAAGCCGGTTCCCTTCGCTTCGCGGTAGGGTGTGCGGCCGGCGTGATTGCCGTAGGAAGTCCATGGGCCATTGTCGGAAGTAAACAGAAAGACGGTGTTCTTTTCAACGCCGTTCTTGCGTAATGCATTCATGATTTCGCCGACTGACCAGTCGATTTCCATCATGACGTCCGCATAAAGGCCTTTGCCGGACTTGCCGCGGAATCGGTCGCTGCAGAACAGCGGGACATGAGGCATGCTGTGCGGTACGTAGAGAAGGAAAGGAGAGTCCTTGCGGCGTCGCACGAAGTCCACGGCGCGCTCCGAGTACCACGTCGTCAGGTGTTTCTGATGATCGGGGTTGACGCGCTCAATGGTAATTTTGCCGTCGCTCCAGTATTGGAGAGGGAATCTGCTGTAGGCGGATGGATTTTCGGGATGAAATTCCCACATGTCGTTGGAATACATCAAACCGCAGGATTCATCGAATCCACGCGCTGGTGGGCGCGTGTCCTCCTGGTCGCCAATGTGCCATTTGCCGAAGACGGCGGTCTTATAGCCGCGCGCCTGGAGCACATTGCCGAGGGTGGCGTAGGAGGGGTCGAGGCCGCGGGCCCGCGGCCCGTGGGCGCCGAAGACCTTGGTGCGGCCGGGATCGCAGCCGCTCAGCAGCGCCGAGCGTGATGCCGAACACACCGCCTGGGGCACATAGAAATTGGTGAAGCGGCAGCCCTCGCGCGCCAGGCGGGCGACGTTTGGCGTGGGGTATTCGGGCTTGGCAAAGGGATGGAAGTCGGCATAACCTGCGTCGTCGAGAAAAACAATGACGAAATTCGGCGGGCGCGAAGGAGCCGCGGAGGCGGCAAGCGATACCGCGCCGAGTGGGGCCGACTGGAGAAACTGGCGGCGGGTGCGAAGCATGCCTCTCCTTTTATCAGCTTCCCTCGCCTGAAGCCACACGCTGTGGCGCGCCATAATCAGACCATGAGTGGACTCTGCCGGATTGGCGTGGCGATTGACGGGGATCTGTTGGACCAGTTTGACGCGCTATTGGCGCGCCAGGGGTATCCGAACCGCTCGGAGGCGTTCCGGGACTTGATCCGCGACGCGCTGGTGCGGGAACAGGTGAGCGATCCGGAGAGCGAGTCAGTGGGGACACTGACGCTGGTGTACGACCATCATGTGCGGCAGCTCGCCGACAAGCTCACCGATCTGCAGCACGACCACTACCGCGAAATCATTTCAACGCTGCACGTGCATATGGATCACGACAATTGTCTGGAAGTGCTGGTGCTGCGCGGACGCGCGGGAGCGATCCAGCAGATCGCGGACCGGTTGATCAGCACGAAGGGTGTGAAGCACGGGCGGCTGACGCTGACGAGCGTGGACTGAGGGCTACAATAGGGGTTCATTGAACGCATGATCTCCGAGGTTCATTACGCCCAATTTGCCTCATTGGCGCTCGATTGCGGCGATACGCTGCGCGATGTGACGGTGGCCTACGAGAGTTACGGCTCGTTGAACCGCGAGCGCACCAATGCGATTCTCATCCTGCACGCCTTCACGGGCGATGCGCACGCGGCGGGTATCGACCCGGAGGGCAAACCGGGCTGGTGGGCGAACATGATTGGTCCGGCTAAGGCGTTCGACACGGATCGCTATTTCGTCCTGTGCTCGAATATCTTAGGTGGCTGCCGGGGAACAACTGGGCCCTCGTCAATCAACCCGGAAACAGGCAAGCCGTATGGCCTTCGCTTCCCTGTGATCACGGTGCGCGACATCGTGCGGTTGCAGAAGGCGCTGGTGGATCATCTGGGGATTCCAAAGCTGCTGGCCGTGGCGGGGGGGTCGATGGGCGGAATGCAGGCGCTGGAGTGGGTGGTTTCTTACCCGGACATGGTGGAGGCGTGTCTACCGATTGCGACCACGGCGCGGCACAGTGCGCAGCAGATCGCGTTCAACGAGACGGGGCGGCAGGCGATTGTGGCCGACCCGGACTTCAATGGGGGCGACTACTACGACGGGCCTCCCCCGGCGCGGGGCCTGGCGGTAGCGCGGATGGTGGGCCACATCACCTACATGTCGGACGAATCGATGCGCGAAAAGTTCGGGCGGCGGCTGCGCAACCGGGAATCGTTGAGTTTCGGATTTGACATCGATTTTGAAGTGGAAAGCTATTTGCGATACCGCGGATCACAATTCGTGGGCCGATTTGACGCGAATTCGTACCTGTACATTACCAAAGCGATGGATTATTTTGACTTGGCCAATGGCGCCCCGTCCTTGGCCGCGGCGCTGGAGAAGGTTCTCTCGCGGTTCCTGGTCATCAGTTTCACTTCGGACTGGCTTTATCCAAGCTATCAGTCTCTGGAGATTGTTAACGCCCTGCGGAGCCGGAACCATGATGTGACCTATTGCGAATTGAGTTCGAGCTACGGGCATGACGCGTTTCTGGTGGATGTGGGCGAACAGACGGGCATTGTGAGTGGATTCCTGGCGCGGGTGGCGAAGGAGGCAGGAGTAAGCGAGGGGAAAGGCGCCCGCGCATGAAAGTGCCGGAATTGCTCGGGAGGAGCGACTACGCCCTGATCAGCGAACTGATTCCCGAAGGCGCGCGGGTGCTGGACTTGGGCTGCGGCGACGGGGCGCTGTTGGCGTGGTTGAAAGAAAACAAGCGCGTGATGGCGCGCGGGGTGGAGATCAAGCGTGACCTGGTGCAGGCGGCGGTGGCGCGGGGCGTCACAGTCTATCAGGGCGACATCGAGGCGAGCTTGACCGATTATCCCGATGGCGCTTTCGACTTCGTCATTTTAAGCCAGACACTTCAGGAGACCCGGCGGCCACAGGCGGTGCTCGAGCGGATGTTGCGGGTGGGGCGGCATGCGATCGTGGCGTTTCCCAATTTCGGCCATTGGCGAGTGCGGCTTGCCCACCTGACTAGCGGCAGAGCCCCACGGACTCCACTCTTTCCCTACAACTGGTACGAATCGCCGAATATCAATTTCCTGACTGTCATGGATTTTGAGGAATTTCTACGCAACCAGAGTTGGCAGATTGAGCGCCGGATGTTTCTGGCTGGCCACCGGCGAATTGAGTGGTCGCCAAATCTGCTTTGCGAAATCGCGGTGTATCTGATTCGCAGGGGCTGCAAAGTGTGTTATTCTGATAATTAGTAGCCAGCCGGCTACGTTCAGTCCGCGCCGCTTTTCCCCAGCGGATTTGAATGACTTTCCCATGCGCCACATTTCCGAATCACAACCTTTCTATCTGCCGCGGGCGACTTACCGGCTGCAATTGAACCACGCGTTTCCGTTTTCGGCGGTGACCGGGCTCATGGCTTATTTTTCGGAATTGGGCGTCAGCCACCTCTATCTTTCCCCCATCTTGCGAGCTGCGCCGGGCAGCATGCACGGCTACGACATCACCGTGCATGAGGAACTCTCCCGGGATGCAGGAGGAGAGGAGGGTTTTGCGGCTCTGGCGGGCGCGGCGCGCTCGGCGGGCTTGTGTCTCATTGCGGACGTAGTGCCGAACCATATGTGTGTGGCGCATGAGGATAACCGCTGGTGGTGGGACGTGCTGGAGAACGGGCCAAGTTCGCCGCATGCGCAGGCGTTTGATATCGACTGGCATCCGCCGAAAGAGGAGTTGGCGGACCGTGTGCTGTTGCCGGTTCTTGGGGACCAGTTCGGCAGAGTCCTCGAGCAAGGCGACCTGCGAATCGGCTTCGACGCGGGGGCATTCTACGCCACATTCTATGGACAGCCGCTGCCGCTGGGGCCGCGTTCCTGGAGCAGGCTGCTGGAGTTGGCGCTGCATTCCCTGCGGAATTCGCCTGGGACGGAACACGACGCCGTGCAGGAGTTGGAGAGTATCCTGACGGCCCTGAGATACTTGCCGCCCCGGTCGGAGACGGACGCTGCGCGCGTCCGTGAGCGGCTCCGGGAAAAAGAAGTGGTGAAGCGGCGCCTGGCTGCATTGGTTGAGAGCCAAGAGCCTGCGCAGCAGGCAATTCGGCGAGTGGTCGCGCGGGCCAACGGAACGCCCGGAGACTCACGGAGTTTCGATTTGCTGGAGAGAATCCTCGCGGATCAGGCTTACCGGCTCTGTTACTGGCGGGTGGCCGCGGACGAGATCAACTACCGGCGGTTCTTCGATATCAACGGCCTGGCCGCCATTCGCGTGGAGGAGCCGGAAGTATTTGCCGCCGTCCACAGAAAGTTGCTGGAACTGGTGCGCAAGGGTTGGATTCACGGCTTCCGCATCGATCACCCGGATGGTCTCTATGATCCGGAGGACTATTTCATCACCCTGCAGAATGCGTGCCGTGAAGCGCTCAAGGAGGGCGGCATATCCGGGCCGGCGCTGCTGGAACGGCGGCCCTTTTACATCGTTGCGGAGAAAATTCTCAGCGGAGATGAGCGGCTGCGACCGCAATGGGCCATTGAGGGCACCACGGGCTATGGCTTTCTCAACCTTTTAAACGGCGTATTCGTGGACGCCTCGAGGCGGCAGGCCTTTCTGAAGGTGTACGAGCAATTCACACGCTGGCATCAGCCGTACGATGATTTGCTGTATGCGGCGAAGCGGCTGATTCTGCGGGTGTCGCTTGCGAGCGAACTCACCCTGCTGGCCCGTCGGCTGGACCGCATCTCCGAGCAACACCGTTTCACCCGCGATTTCACTCTGGAGAGCCAGAAGGATGCGCTGCGCGAGGTGATCGCGTGTTTTCCGATTTACCGGACCTATGTGGATCCGGAGGCGCGGAAGCCTGACGAAGAGGACGAGCGGCACATTCGTTCGGCGATCGCCGAGGCCAAGCGGCGCAATGCAGCGATCAGCGAGACAATTTACGACTTCATCGCTGCAGTCCTGATGCTGGAACAGCCCGAGGGAATCAACGAACACCAGATGCAGGAGCGGAGGATGTTTGTTTTACGCCTGCAGCAGTTCACCGGGACAGTGATGGCAAAGAGTCTGGAAGATACGGCGTTTTACCGGTACGTTCCGCTGGCTTCACTGAACGAAGTAGGAGGGCATCCCGAATCGTTTGGATCCTCCCTCGCCGAATTCCATCTTCGGAACTCGACGCGCTTGCAAGAGTGGCCAAACGCGATGCTGGCGACATCAACTCACGACACGAAGCGGAGCGAGGACGTCCGGGCGCGCATTAACGTCTTAAGTGAAATCCCGTCAGACTGGCAGCGCGCGTTGCACACCTGGAGCGCCATGAACCAGTGGGCGAAGTCCGAGGTGAATGGACGGATAGCGCCGGATGCGAACGAAGAGTATCTGATTTACCAGACACTGCTTGGTTTTTGGCCGCTCGGCGAAATGCCGGAACCGGATTGGGCAGGCGCGCTAAGTCGTCTTTGTGAGTATCTGACGAAGGCGATGCGGGAGGCGAAGCTCCATTCCAGTTGGGTCAATCCTAACGAAGCTTACGAAGGAGTCGTGCACAGTTTCGCGCGCCGGATTCTGGCCAGGGTGGCCGGCAACCCCTTTCCTCAATCACTCGTGGAGTTCCGCGACTGGATTCTGCGGGCGGGGTTGTTGAATTCGCTGGGGCAGGTCCTGCTGAAGTGCGTTGCGCCAGGGGTGCCGGACTTCTACCAGGGTTCCGAGTTGTGGGATTTCAGTCTGGTGGACCCTGATAACCGGCGGACCGTGGATTTCGAGAAGAGAAGGGAAGCGCTTGCGTGTCAGCGTGACAAGGAAGGCGCGGAAGGCCGCACGGCATTGTTCGAAAGGTTGCTGGAGAGGCTGGAGGACGGTGGTCTGAAACTGCACATGACCCGGGTCTTGCTGGAGGAGCGTGCGCGGAACTGGGATCTCTTCGCGCGCGGGGATTATGTCCCGCTCAGGGCTACCGGGACCCGGCAGAACTACGTCGTTGGATTTGCGCGGCAGCGCGCAGACACCGTGGCGGTGGCGTTGTGCGGCCGGTTCTTTCAGCGTCTGGGTGCAAGTGAAAGGATGCCGGCGGGTTCCGAAACCTGGGGGGATACATCAGTCACCTTGCGTAAAGCGTGGGCTGGGGAGCGGTGGCGCGATGTGCTCAGCGGACGCTTCGTGGAGGCGCGTGAACGGCGGGGCCTCCCGTCGCTGAACTTAAGCGACGTCTTTGCCATGGTGCCCATGGCCCTGCTGGTGCGGGAGGAAGCGAAGGGATGAAGTGCGGCGCATGGATTACGGCTGGAGGTGACACGCATTTCCGGGTGTGGGTGCCGAATGTGGACTGTTTGCACCTGGTGGCCGATGGCCGCAGGCGCCCGTTGGAACCGCTGGCAGACGGGTATCATCAACTAACGCTGCCGGGCAACCGCGAGGGCATGGATTACATGTATGAGTTGGCGGACGGGCGTCTGCGCCCTGATCCGGCGTCACGGCATCAACCGCATGGCGTCCACGGAGCATCGCGAGTGGTGGATACCGGTGCTTTCCCGTGGACGGACAGCCGCTGGCGAGGGATCAGCCTCCGCGACTACATCGCGTATGAGTTACATGTGGGCACGTTCACGGAGAAGGGCACCTTCGACGCAGCAATTCCCCGGCTGGCTTATTTGCGCGAACTTGGAGTCACGGCAGTTGAACTGATGCCCGTGGCCGAGTTTCCCGGTGCGCGGAACTGGGGTTATGACGGAGTATCGCTCTACGCGCCGCACCATGCGTATGGAGGACCCATGGCTCTGCAGCGGCTGGTTGATGCCTGTCACGCGCAGGGATTGGCGGTGATCCTTGATGTGGTGTACAACCATCTCGGTCCGGAGGGGAATTACCTCAGAGAATTTGGACCCTATTTCACGGACCGATACCGGACGCCATGGGGCGCGGCGCTCAATTTCGACGGTCCGGGCAGCGACGCGCCGCGCCGCTTCTTTCTCGATAATTCGGTCTACTGGTTGCGGGAATATCACATCGACGCGCTACGGCTGGATGCCATCCATGGAATCTTCGATTTCAGCGCGCGGCACCTGCTGGCGGAGATGGTGGATGAGGTGAACGCAGAGGCGGAGCGGCAGGACCGCCCGCTGTATCTGATTGCGGAGAGTGACCTGAGCGACGCCCGCGTCGTGGAGGACCGGGAGCGCGGGGGGCACGCCGTGCACGCGCAATGGCTGGACGATTTTCACCACGCGTTGCACACGTCGCTGCTCGCGGGCGGAGAGGGCTATCTGGAGGATTTCGGTGGGCTCGACGACCTGGCCAGGACGCTCACCCGCGGCTTCGTTTACGACGGCCGATACTCCAGGCACCGGCAACGCCGGTTTGGCAATTCGTCAGCTCACCTGCCGGGAGAGCGTTTCATGATTGCCTGCCAGAACCACGACCAGGTGGCCAATGCCTCCCGCGGTCAACGTTTAAGCCGTCTGGCCGGTTTTGAACGGGAAAAACTGGCGGCTGTGGTACTGCTCACGGCACCGTATCTCCCGCTGATATTTCAAGGGCAGGAGTATGGAGAGACAAACCCGTTTCACTATTTCGTCAGCCATGGTGATGAGGCGCTGGTCGAAGCGGTGCGGGAAGGCCGGCGGCGGGAGTTCGCCGCCTTCGTCAGTGAAGCTGAGTTTGCCGACCCGCAGGCGGAGAGCACATTCCAGGCCTCGAAACTCGACTGGGCGAAGCTCGAGCGCGAGCCGCATTCGGCGCTTTTGAAGCTGTACCGGCGGCTTCTGGACTTGAGGACGGACCGCAAGAGCCTCGGCAATTGCCGCAAGGACTTGATGAGCGTCGAAGTGGATCCAGAGCGGCTCTGGCTGCGGATAGAGCGCAGCTCTGAAGGTGGCGAACGCACACTGGTGCTGGCGAATTTCTCCGCGGAAGTCGTGGAGGTCCCGATTCCTGGAGAGACTCAAGGGTTGGAACTGCTCTTGTGGACCGGTGCGCCCTCCTATGGAGGCGAAGCAGTTGGACCAGTCCCCTTCATGGAGAGAAATCGAATCACTTTGGGGCCTTGGGAGGCAGCAATTCTGGCACCGCTAAAGTAAGCCGGACGCTGGAAAACCCACCCGGTCAGACATAGACTGGGAGAACATATGCGACTACTCCTTGTCCTTTTCCTGGTTGTGGCTGCTCAAGGTCAGCAGGCCGGCTGGCGGAAGGCAGCCGAGGAACGCATCGAGCGGATCAGGAAGGATGAGATCACGATCCGGGTGACGGACCGTGAAGGGCGTCCGCTTCCTGGAATTCGAGTGCGGGCGGCTCTCCTGGAGCACGAATTCGGGTTCGGTACGGCGGTGGCGGCGCGAGAACTGCTGGGCGCGAGCGAAGACAGCGAAAAATACCGCGAGTTCATCCGGAACAACTTCAACATGGTGGTGCTGGAGAATGACCTGAAGTGGCCACAGTGGGACCGCGACCGGCGTCAGGCGCTGGACGCGCTGGACTGGCTGCGGACGAACCGGATCGGGACGCGCGTGCGCGGGCATACGCTCGTATGGCCGTCGTGGCGATGGCTGCCGAAGGAGTTGAAGGCGTTGGAAGGCGACCCGCCGGCGCTGCGGGAGCGCGTGCGGGCGCACATCGAGGACATCGTGACGGCAACCCGCGGGCAGGTGGAGCATTGGGACGTCCTCAACGAACCGTACTCGGAAAAGGACTTGATGGCGATTCTGGGCAACGGTGTGATGGCGGAGTGGTTCCGCGAGGCCCGGCGCCATGATCCTGATGCGCTCCTGTTCATCAACGACTACGGGATTCTCTCCGACGGCGGCAAAAACCAGAAGCATCAGGACCATTACTACGAGACGATCCGGACGCTGCTGGAACAGCGCGCTCCGTTGGGAGGCATAGGCCTGCAAGGTCACTTCTCGGAGCCAACCGCGCCGGAGCGGATGCTGGAAATTCTGGACCGCTTTGGGGAGTTCGGGTTGCCGCTGGCGATCACCGAGTATGACTTCCGCACGAAGGACGATCAGGCGCAGGCTGAGTTCTTCGATCAGTTGCTGACGGTGTGCTTCAGCCACCCGCGCGTGAACTGGTTCCTGATGTGGGGCTTCTGGGAGGGCCGGCATTGGCGGCCGGATGGGGCGATGGTCCGCCGGGACTGGTCCATGAAGCAAAGCTACGAGGTGTGGCGCAGCCTCGTGTACGGCAAGTGGTGGACCCGGGCCGACGCAGTGACGGATGAGAAGGGTGTGGCGAAGGTGCGCGGGTATCTCGGACGCTACGCGGTTTCGGCCTACCGCGAGAAGATGAGCGTCTCCTCAGCGGCGACGCTGCGCGCCGGGGGGACGGCGGTGCGGCTGACGCTCCCCTGAAAGCGCTTCCAGTTTGGATATGATGATTCGCGAAAGGATCCTCTTATGGAACGACGTGCTCTTCTGAAGTCCACCGCGGCGGGGTTGACGATCCTGCGCAGCGGGATGTTGCGCGGACAGACCGCCCCCTCAAACCGGTTAAACGTGGCGCTGATCGGCGTGTGGGGCCGCGGGACGGCGCACTACGATTCACTCCGCAACGAGAACGTGGTGGCGCTTTGTGACGTGAACGAGCTCCGGATGAAGGAGGCACAGCCGCTGTTTCCGAAAGCGAAGGTTTACACGGATTGGCGTCGGCTGATGGATCAGAAGGACGTGGAAGCGGTGGTGATCTGCACGGCGGACCATCACCACGCCTTCATCGCCAACTGGGCGCTGAACCGCGACATGCACGTCTTCTGTGAAAAGCCGCTCGGGATCAGCGTGGAAGAGGCACGCGTAGTGCGGGCAAATTACCTCAAGCGGAAGGCGAAGGTGGCGACACAGCATGGGACGCAGCGGCACGCTTATCCGAACTTCGAGCGCATCAGGGAGTTGATTCTCGACGGGGCGATTGGCGAGTTGAAAGTCGTTCACAGTTGGGACGCACGGCAGTTGCCGCGGCCGGGGTACCCGGAGGCGCAGGGCCAGCCGCCCGCAGGGTTCCACTACGAACAGTGGATCGGGCCGTCGCCGTATCATCCCTACAGCCCGCAGTATTTCGGCGGCTCGAACGGGTTGAACTGCCTCTTCTGGAACATGTACCGCGACTTCGGCGTGGGCCAGATGGGCGACATGGGCGCGCACACGATGGACCTGGTGTGGAACGCCATCGACGCCCAGGGGCCGGTTTCGGCCGATGTGGATTGGGAGGTGAGCGACAAATTCCATCCGGACATCTGCCCGGTGAAGCTGAAGGCGATCTTCGAGCATCCGGCCAACAGCTGGCGCGGACCGGTGAAGCTGGTGTGGTATCAAGGCGGGCTGAAGCCCGAACCGCCGAAGGGCTACATCAGCCTGGACCGTGTGGGCAACGGGGCGATTTTCGAAGGGACGAAGGGCAGCATCTTCGCCGACTTCACCAGCCGTTTGATTATTCCGAACAATGACGACGGCGACTTGACCTATTACAAGCGGCGGGCAGCGAACAACACTCTGCCGCTGGTGCACGGCGTGGGTACGCCAACCCAGGCCGCGCCGCAACGGGGTGGCGGGGGGCCGAGGAGGGAGCAGCCCGCCTTGCCGCCGGGCTTCACGGCGTGGCCGAACGCGACACCGGGAGCGAACGGTTTCCCCGAAATTCAGTTGTTGAATGGCAAGGTGCCGGCGGCGTTGGGGATGCCGAACGATGTAGCCCCCGTGGTGCTGGAGGCGGCGAAGGAAGGCCGCGCGCGGCGCATCGACCCGTTCCAGCTTGAGTGGCTGGCCGCCTGCAAGGGGCAGAACGCGAACGCGAAGTTCGGCACGAGCAGCAAGACGCACTGCGACTTCGATTATTCGGGGACGATGATCGAGCAGATGCTGCTGGGTCTGGTGGCGCACCAGGCGGGCAAGAAGCTGGACTATGATCCGGTGAACGGCCGGGTGACGAACGTGCCGGCCGCGAACGATTATCTGAAGCGGAAGTACCGCTCGGGCTGGACGCTGGACGGCTAAGGGGCGGGTTTCAGCAGTCGGTACTCGACGCTCCGCACGGCGCCTTCGGTGGCGAAGGAGGCGAAGCCGAGCGGAGCGGAGAGCTTGATTTCGCCGGGCCGCAGAGAGATCTCGCGGCCCGCAATGTCGGCGTGGATAATGCGTTCATCGTCGATCCAGGCTGAAATCCGCTCGGAGGTCACCATGAGGCGGAAGCGGTACCAGCGGTTATTCTCGAACTTGAAATAGGTTCGGGTTTCGTTGTCGGCGGCGGTGAGGCCGTCGATGCTGGAGAGGCCGACGATGTCGCCGCCCCAGCCGCCGGCCACCCAGGTGCAGAAGTCGCCACCGGCGGGAAAGGTGATGCTGGCGAAGAAATCGTTGCCGCGGAGGCGCATGGCTTCAAAGCGGATTTCGTAGTTGTCGCGGGGGAAGTCGCCGGCCCAGGTGATGCCGGTGAGGGGGTTGCCGGGCGGGAGGATGATGCGGCCGGCGTCGGTGCGGGGTTCGACGTGCTTGTCGAAGGGAGTGGTGCGCCAGCCTTTGAGCGATGTGCCGTCAAAGAGCGGAGTCCACTGCTGCGCGAAGGCGGGGGTGAGCAGGACAAGGGCGACGAGGAGGCGGGGAGTCATGCCGATTCCGAGTATCGCATGCGGTGGTTCACGACCAGGAACGGTAGAGGCGGCCCATGGCTTCGAGCTTGGCCTTGTCGGAGGCAACGGCCTGGACGGTAAACATCATGACGCCCGTGGCGGCGCCGGAAGCGCCAAGGCGGAGGGCGTTGTTAAATTCAAGCGGGGTCACTTCGCGGGGTTTGTTGAGAGCCTGGACGATGGGCCAGAGCTTCGCGCGGCCGCCAAGGCGCTGGGACCACCACGCGACGTTATCTCCAACCCACTCGACCGCGCGGCCCATGATGGCGTGATAAACCATAGGCGAGAAGACGTCCAACTCGGCCACGAGCATATCTATGTCGATGCCGAGCGTGCGGCGGCGCGCGCCGTTGAAATCATCGTCCACCCAGGGGCAATGATAGACGCCGAGGACGGCTTCCGACTTGCGTGTGCGGATAACGCGGCGGAGCATCTGCGCCCATTCGACGAGCTGTCGGCATCGCCAGGTTCTCCAGGCGGCGTCGTGGTTATCAAGGATCCGGCGGGCCCGTTCGGGCGTTGGGCCGGAGGGCAGGGAAGTGCCGGTGTCCTGCTGGAACTTCCCAAGGCACGAGGGGCAGAAGCAGGTTTCGGGCAGCGTCGGGTTGGGGTCCTCGAACTGCGCGTGCCAGTGGACGTAATCCATGAAGACGCCCGCGACAGGGAATTTATCCAGCAGCACGCCAAGCTGCCACGCGCGAAATTCGCGGAACTTGGGTTCGGTGGGGCAGGCGCCCATGAACCAGGTGGCGGCGGGCGCCTGTTCGCCTTTCTCGTTGATGGGCCAGGCTTCGGGGTGCTTCTCCACATAGCCGCGGCCATTGAGCGTGGGGAACTCCGCGAAAACGCGCGCGCCCTCGGCGGCGGCGCGGGTTATGATGTCGTCGGACAGGCCGCTGCCGTGCACGAACAGTGCGTTGACGCCGTAATCGGACAGCTTCGCCCCCGTGTCCCAGAAGGGTTTCGGACTGGCGTACATGCCGCGGATGGCGAGTTTCTTCTCCTGCGCGGCGAGGGTTGAACCGAGCAGGGCGAGGGCGGTGCGGCGGGTCATACCTTGGCGAGTTCGGCGGCGTGCTTCTGGACTTTGCGCACGGCCGCGGCGATCTGGTCCATCCCGGATCGGTCGGCGAGCAGGATGTTCTGGCCGAACCAGGTGTGTTCCTGGCAGACGCGTTCGAAGCGTGGCAGGTCAAAGGATTGCTTCGCCCACTCCTGAAGGCGGCGTTCGCCGAAGAGCTTGCGGAACGCGCGGTCGTTGGGCAGTTCGCGAAGGAACTCGAAGTTGCGGTGAGAGGAGTAACCAGCGCGGAAGGGGATGCCCTCGGCATTCATGGCTTTTAGGAACTGGGCGCGGGGAAGGCCGGCGAACTGGCTCTGGTCGTAGCGCATCATGTACAGGTGGTAGGCGTTGCGGGTGCAGCCGTCGTACGTCTTCGCGGGGCGGATGCCGGGGATCTCTTTAAGGAGCGAATCAAGGTAGGCGGCGTTGGCGTTGCGCGTGTTGGACTGCTGCTCGAAGCGGGTCATCTGGGCGAGCAGGACGGCGGCTTGGAATTCGGAGAGCCGGAGGTTGGAGCCGCTCATCGGGTAGCCGGGACTGCGGCGGTTGCGCCCCTGGTTGTGGAAGGCGTGGCAGCGGTCGATGAACTCTTCGTCGTCGGAGATCACGGCGCCGCCCTCGCCGGAGTTGAGGTTCTTGCTGGCCTGGAAACTGAAGCAGCCCGCGGTGCCGGTACGGCCCACGTTGCGGCCACGCCACTGGGCGATCCACGCCTGGCATGCGTCTTCGACAACGCCGAGTTTGTGTTTGCGGGCGAAGGCCATCACGCCGTCCATGTCCACGCACGAGCCTCCGATGTGGACGGGCATGATGGCGCGGGTGCGTTCGTTGACCATGCCCTCCATTGCCGCTGGGTCCATCAGGAAAGAGTCGGGGTCGGAATCGACAAACACCGGCAGAGCGTGCTGGCGGAGGATGACGTTGAAGGAAGCGAGGAAGGTGAAGGGCGTCAACAGGACTTCGTCGCCCGCGCGGACGTCCATCACGTTGAGCGCGGTGAACAGGGAGTTGGTGCCGTTGACTGTCGCGACACAAGCCTTTGCGCCGGTGAGGCGGGCGTAGGCGGCTTCGAATTCGTCCACCTTCTTGCCGTCGCCGCGGAACCACTTGCCGGAGCGGACGACCTCGGCGAGAGCGTTCTCTTCGGTCTTGTCGAAGACGGGCCAGGAGGGCCAGCGGCCTTTGTGGACAGGCTCGCCGCCGAGCAGAGCGGGGCGCGTGTCCACCGCATGAACGGCGGGCGCGGCGGCGAGCGCGGCGGACGCGCCGAGGAAGCGGCGGCGGGTGGGGGATGGGTTGGTCATAGGGGCCTCCTTGCAGAGCCGGTAGGTTCACTATAGGGAGGCGCGCAGTGCGGGGTCAATCCCGCGCGGACAAGTCGCGGCGTTGAGTAACCTGAGAAGGAACGTTTCCGATGAAAGAACAAGTGATCACTGCGGCGGTGGCTCTGGATGCGAAGCCGGGCGACGTCGAGCGAAACCTCGAGAAGATCCACGCGTGGTGCCGCAAAGCCGCCGCGGCGGGGGCGGAATTGGCGCTGTTTCCCGAATTGAGCCTGACGGGCTTCATGCCGAATCATCCAACGGGCGACCATAGCGCGTGGATGGCAGAGGTGTTGCGCGGAGCCTGGGCGAGCGCGCTAAAGCGTGACGGCCGGGAGATGGAAGCGCTGGTCCGGATTTCAACAGAGACGGGCGTTTATGTTTCGGTGGGGTTTCTGGAGAATGCGGGCAACCTGCTCCACGACACGCAGGTGCTGGTGGGCGAGGGGCGGGTGTTGGGCTACTGGCGGAAGATGCACATCCCGTTGTTCGAGATGCAGGTGTACAGCGGAGGCGGTGTGGCGGACGTGGTGGAAACGGAGTTGGGGCGCGTCGGGGTGAACATCTGTTTCGACGCCTTCATGCCCGAATCCACGCGGATGCTGGGCGTGAAGAATGCCGAGATCGCGCTGTTTCCGTTCGCCGCCGATCCGGCGCCGGCGACGGCGGCGGGATGGGCGGCCTGGGCGCGCCCGGTGTTGACGGCGCGGTGCGCGGAGAATGGTTTGTTTGGGGTGGCAGCGAATACCCTCGGAGCAGTGTCGTTCGCGGGCGTGGAACAACGGTTTCCAGGCGGAGCGATGACGGTGGGGCCGGATGGGGCGGTGATGGCTCAGTCGATTGAGACGGGCGATCAGCCACACATGCTGGTGAGCGCGCTGCGGCGCGAGCAGTTGATCGAGGCGCGGGCGCGGTTCGAATACACCTTCCGCTTCCGGCGGCCGGAATTGTACTCGGTTCTGGCAATGCCCGAAGCAAAGGATTGATTTTGAAACATCTCGACTGGACGAAGCTGAAGGTCTTTCCGCTCGAGCAGCGGAAGAGTTTGACGAACGTGGAGAAGATCCTGGTGGATCCCGAGTCGGACCCGAAGCCTTGCCCGGACGGGGCGGCGCCCGCGATTGAGGATGCAGTGCGTTGTGTGCGCTCGGCGCGGGAACGCGGCGCGGGCGTCATCCTGATGTACGGCGCGCACCTGCTCAGGAATGGCGCCGCGCTCATCCTCGACCGGATGATGGAGCGCGGCTGGCTGACGCATGTGGCCACCAACGGCGCGGGCACCATCCACGATTGGGAATACGCGTGGCTGGGCCGCTCCACCGAGAGCGTGGAGGAGAATGTCGCCACGGGCACCTTCGGCGCCTGGGACGAAACGGGGCGGATGCTGCATCTGGCGATGATGGCCGGGGCGCTCCGGGGCGAGGGTTATGGTGCGTCGATGGGCCGCTTCATCGCCGAGGATGGCGTTGGCATACCAAACGCAGATGAGTTGGCTGAAGCGATCGCGCGTGACCCACGCCACCCGTTGACCGCCGCGCGTGCGGACCTGTTGCAGGCGATGGCGCCGCACGGCATCGCGGGCGGGCGGATCCGCGTGGAGCATCGCTGGAAACAGGCGTCGATCATGGCTTCGGCCTTCCGGCGCGGTGTGCCGGCGACGGCGCATCCCGGCGTCGGCTACGACATCATCGCGAACCATCCGATGTTCAACGGCGCGGTGATCGGCCGCGCTGCGGGGCTGGATTTCCGCCTGTTCGGCGATTCAGTGGAGATGCTCGACGATGGCGTAGTGCTGTCCGTTGGATCAGCGATCATGGCGCCGCAGGTGTTCGAGAAGAGCCTGAGCTGCGTCAACAATCTGCGGCTCGCGGAGGGTCGTGACGTCGTCAAGGGATTGACGATCTTCGTCGTCGATCTCCAGGACAGCGGCAACTGGGATTGGACCCACGGCGAACCGCCGAAGTCGAACCCGGCCTACTACCTGCGGTTCTGCAAGAGCTTTTCGCGCATGGGAGGGACGATGCACTATGTGCAGTGCGACAACCTCGCGTTCATCCAACACCTGTGGCGCGGGCTACGGTAGCGCTTCGTCACCGAGGCGGCGATCACTGACGAGATAGTTGCGCACGTAGTCGCCGACGGCGTCGGCCAGCGGCGTGAGCGGTTGATCATAACCCGCAGCGCGGAGTTTCGCGATGGTCGCGCACGTGCGGTACTGATACTTGCCGCGCAGGTGTTCGGGCATGGGGATGAACTCGATGACGGGTTCACGATCAAGCGCGGCGAAGATGGCGTGGGCCAGCTCAAGCCAGGTGTGCGGTGTGCCGGAGCCGAGGTTATAAAGGCCCGCAGCTTCACGCCGTCCCGCGAGATGGACCGTCATCGCGACAGCATCCTTCACGTAGAGGAAGTCACGCTGCTGGCAGCCGTCCTCGAAGTCGGGGCGGTGGCTCTTGAATAGTTGCAGCTTGCCGGTGGACTGGATCTGATGAAACGCCTTGTGGACCACACTGCGCATGTCGCCCTTGTGGTCTTCATTCGGTCCGAACACATTGAAGTACTTCAGGCCGGTGATGCGGTCGAGCAGGCCCGCGCGTTCGGCGTACTGGTCGAACAGATGTTTCGAGTAGCCATACATGTTTAGCGGGCGGAGCGTGTGGAGCGGCAGGTCCTCACGAAAGTCATCCTCGCGCGCCCCGTAGGTGGCGGCGGAGGAGGCATAGACAAAGCGGGCATCGCGCTCGACGGCCCAATGCGCAAGCGTCTTGGTGAACCCGTAGTTGTTGCGCATGAGGAAATCCGAGTCAGTTTCGGTGGTGGCTGAACAGGCCCCAAGGTGGTAAACGGCCGTGACGCCGGTCAAGCGTGGCAGGCTTTCAAGAAGCTGGTCCGCATCGACGTAGTCGAGGAAGCGCAGCGGCACAAGGTTTCGCCATTTCTCGCTGCGATCCATGCGGTCGGCGATCAGGATGCGGTCCTGGCCGAGCCGGTTGAGATGCCACACCACCGCGCTGCCGATCAGGCCCGCACCGCCGGTGACGATCACTTCGGGGTTGCCCATCTCCTTAGGTTAGCCGGGTCTTAGCGGGCGGCGTTCAGCAGCGCCGCGATGCGCTTGCCCACGATCTCCGCCTCCCCGGGCTGCAGCATCCACACCGTCACAACCAGTTCTTTCTCGTTCGTCGAAGGAGTCACCTCGATGGAAGGTTCGCCGTCGAGCAGTTGAGCGCGCACCTCGGGCGGGCTGATCTTCACCGCATTGCGGTCCCAACGCAGCTTCAGGTGCGGAGTGTTATTGGCAATGAGTGGGACATTGACTTCGTGTGTCACCGTCGGAATCTCGCGAACTGCCCGGAGAATCGTCTCCACCTGCTGGTCCCAGGAACGGCGGTCGGCCGCATGGTCGCGCTTGAGAAATAGTTCCAGAGCGACCAGCATCCCGAGCATCTCTTCCTTGTTGACCTTCATCCCGCGCGAGATGGTGTCGCTGTTGGGCGAAGTATTGAGGCGGGCAGCCTGAATCAGATCCTTACGGCCCATCAGAATGCCTGCGCTCTGCGGGCCGCGGATGGCCTTGCCGCCGGAGAAGCAGACGAGGTCGAAGCCAAGCTTGTTGTATTCGGTCAACCTGATGACGGGCGGTGTATCCGCGGCCGCGTCGTTGAAAGTGGGGATGCCCAGCTTGCGGCCCAGCCGGACCCATCCTGCCGCATCGATGCGGCCCCGCGGTTCGGCATCGTTAAAGAACAGCATCATCGCGGTCTGCGGCCCCGCGGCCCGTTCAAGTTCTTCCTCGCTTTCGACCTCCACCATGCGCACACCGCAGGCGCGCACCGCATGGTCGTAGCCAAAGCGGTGCGACTTCTGGATCAGCACCTCATTCTTCATCCCGGTCAGGTCCGGAATGCGGCGGATCTTCTCCTGGTCCGTTCCCGTGAGACAGGCGGCCGTGCCAATGGTCATCGCCCCCGCCGCGCCGCTTGTCACCATGGCGGCCTCGGCCCCGAGCAGCGATGCGATGCGCGCGCCCACGGCGTCCTGAAGCTTGTTCAGATGGACGAAATGTCGGGAAGCATACTGCATCGCCTCCATCACCTCGGGCGGCATCAGCGAGGCGGTAAGCACAGTGTAGGTGCCGGCGGCGTTGATGAAAGGACGAAGGCCGAGTTCACGGAAATAATCCCGCGCCGGGGCAGTCGCGGCGGCGCTCAGGCCGCTCATCGCGGGCAGGCCCGCCATGGTTTGCAGGAATCGACGGCGTTTGGACATGATGCCACCTCCAGGGCTTCCACTGGCGGGATGCTAACACACTCGCCACCCCGGCGACAGCCGCAGCCGGGTCCAGTATCGCAGCCGGGTCCAGTTGCCTTTTCCTGAAACTGTCGATATTATCTGAAACACAATCACGAAATACTGGCGGCCCTTCGAGGGCAGGGACCCGCCGCAGTGAATTGAGCCAAAGGGCTGGATGCTTTAAGTTTTGCTGGAGGGGTTACGTGCTGATCCGACGAAGGACCGTCTTGGGACTCGTGCCCGCGCTGCTGCGGGGAACCACGGGACCCGCGCCCCGGCACATCCAGGTCTATTCCGAACAGGGCCGCTTTGGCGGTTGGCCCGCGAACCATGGCATCTGGAGTTGGGGCAGGGAAATCGCCTGCGGCTTCGGCGCGGCTTACTTCATCAAAACCGATCCTGAACGCCACCAGCGCGACCGCTCCCGTCCGGAGGAGCCCGCCATCGCCCGCAGCCTCGATGCCGGAGAGACGTGGCAGATCGAGTATCCGCCCGACTTGAAGCAACCCGCGCACGGCGGCCGCCGTCCGGAGCCTCTGCGCACCCCCATGGACTTTGCCGCCCCTGGTTTCGCGATGAAGCTTCGTGACGACGCATCCGGCAATGGGGCCTCACTGCTGTGGTGTTCGCTCGACCGGGCACGCACCTGGCGGGGCCCCTTCGAATTCCCCATGTTCGGACGCAAAGGCATCGCAGCGCGGACGGATTACCTCGTGCTCGGCCCGCGCGAAGCCCTCGTCTTCCTCACCTCCATGAAAGAGGACGGGCGCGAAGGACGTCCGCTGTGCGTGCGGACCGCCGATGGCGGGCTGAGCTGGTCCGTCCAGGGCTGGATCGGCGAAGAACCGCCCGGCTTTTCGATCATGCCTTCCACCGTTCAGCTCCCCTCGGGCCGAATCCTTTGCGCCGTGCGCGTCAAACTGGACGCGACGACGGACTGGATCGACCTCTACTCCAGCGACGACCTTGGCAAAACCTGGAAGCCACTTGCGCGCCCTGTGCCCTTCACCGGTGGCAAGAGCGGCAATCCGCCATCGCTGACCCGCCTGCCGGACGGCCGTCTCACCATTACATGGGGCTACCGCGGCGAGCCGTATTCGATCCGCGCGGTGCACAGTGACGACGAGGGCCGCTCCTGGAGTGACGCCCTGATTCTGCGGGCCGACGGCGGCGCCTGGGACATGGGCTACACGCGCGATGCGATCCGGCCGGACGGCAAGCTGGTGACGCTCTATTACTGGTCGCCCGCTCTGTATGCGGAGCGTGAGATCATCGCTACAATCTGGGACCCCGGCCGCCGGGGTGAGTAAGAAGCCTTTGGGGATTCGAATGGAACAGACCCGGTCCGGAAACACGGCCCGGGAAGGGAGAACGAATACGATGCAAAGACGAATGACGACAATCCGAGTCCTCGCCGCGCTGCTGCTGTTGAGCGCTGCGGCGCACGCGCAGAACGTAAATGGCGTGATCACCGGACGCGTACTTGATCCTTCGGGCGCCACCGTGCCCAACGCCTCAGTGGCGGCGGTGAACACCGGCACCGCCGCGCGATTCACCACCACCAGCAGCGACGAAGGCTATTACACCCTGCCGGCTCTGCCGGTCGGCGTCTATGACATTCGCGTCGAGGCCGCTGGCTTTCAGGCGTTCACAGTCCAGGGGATCCGCCTCCAGGTGAACGAAACCATTCGCGTCGATGCCAGCCTGGTCGTGGGCGCCTCCACTGAAACCGTGACGGTCACCGCCGAATCCGTGGTGGTGGACACAATCTCGCCCACCCTGAAGGCCGTCGTGGACCAGCGTCGTATCGAGGAACTGCCGCTGAACGGACGCAACCCGGCGCAACTCATGCGCCTCGTGGTCGGCACCGTGGCGGATTATCGCGCCGACACCACCTCGGGCACCACCTATCCGGGCAGCACTGCGGTGTCGGTCAATGGCGGCCGTTCGAACACCACCAACTTCATGCTCGACGGCAGCCAGAACATCGACCACTACACCAACGTGCCCAACCCCATGCCCAATCCCGACGCTCTGCAGGAGTTCAGCGTGCAGACCAACTCCTTTAGTGCCGAATTCGGACGGCAATCGGGCGGCATCGTCAACGCGGTCACCAAATCGGGCACCAACGAAGTCCATGGCAGTGGCTTCTGGTTTGTGCGCAACAAGGCGATGAACTCCACGCCCTACTTCGGCGGAACCCGTCCGGATGGACGCCGCGCCGACGACGGCTTGAAGCGCAACCAATATGGCGCCACCCTGGGCGGCCCGGTCTACATACCGAAGCTGTACGACGGCCGCAACAAGAGCTTCTTCTTTGCCAGCTACCAGGGCACTCTCGAACGCCGCACGCCTCCCACAATCGCCCGCGTCGTCCCCACCCAGGCTCAACGCAGCGGCGATTTCTCGAACATCACCCGTGCGCTGCGCGACCCCTTCAGCGGCGGCACCTATCCGAACAATCGCATTCCCGCCTCCCAACTCAACGGCATCTCGCAGGAGATCTTGAAATTCCTCCCCGTGCCGGTGGGCGGCAACACCATCACCACCGCCGCCGCGCAAAACTTCGACGACCGCCAGGTGCTCCTCCGCTTCGACCAGCAACTGAACCGCGACAACCGCCTCACGGTCCGCTATTGGGACAGCTATGCTGAAACCCCCGCGGTCCTCACCCCCAACAACTATCTTGAATCCGTTGTTGGCCGCACCTGGCTCAACCGCAGCATCAATGTTACCGACACCCACGTTTTCGGCCCCCGCGTCATCAACCAGGCCATGTTCGCCTTCACGCGCATGGACGGCAACAACGTCCCCACGCTGCCCTCCGCCAGCATCGCCTCGCTCGGTTCGAACTACTTCAACGATGACAAGCCGCAGTGGCACGTCACCGTGGTGGGCTACTTCGGCACCTTGAACACCGGCGACACCAACACCTTCCTCCGCGATGAGTTCACCTTCTCCGACACCGTCCGCGTCACCACCGGCCGCCACTCCATCGCTTTCGGCGGCGAAATCGCACGCGGCATCGGCGACGTCCGCAACAACTTCCGCGCGAACGGGCAGTGGAACTTCAACGGCGTCGCGCCCTTCACCACCGACTCGCTCGCCGACTTCATGGTCGGCCAGTTCAACACTCTCGTCCAGGGCATCGGCGAATACCGCGACACGCGCTTCAACCGCTACGTCCTCTTCGCCCAGGATGAGTGGAAGGCCACCCGCCGGCTCACCATCAACTTGGGCGTCCGCTGGGAGCCCTTCCTGCCCTATTGGGATCTCGAGGACCGTCTCGCCGTTTGGCGTCCCGGCGAACGCTCCACCCGCTATCCGAACGCCCCGCTCGGCATCCGCTATGCCGGCGAAAGCGATCTGCCGCGCGGCGCCATCAACGGCCGCTACGGCTACATCGCTCCGCGCGTCGGCTTCGCCTATGACCTCTTCGGTGACGGCAAAACCGCTCTCCGCGGCGGCTATGGCATCTTCTATGACCAGTTGAACACCATCGCGCTCAACAACCAGGCCAACCAGGCGCCCTTCGGCACTGTTGTCACTACCTTCGGCAGCATCAACAATAGCTTCGCCAATCCCTACGCCGGCATCCGCAACCCGTTCCCCGCGCCCCTCAATCCAGGCTCGGACGCCGTCTTCCCCAACTTCAGCACCCACCAGCCCTACGCGCCCGACTTCCAGGGCCCCTACGTGCAGAACTGGAACCTCACCGTCGAACGCGAAGTCGCCTTCGGCTTCGTCGGACGCCTCTCCTATGCCGGCTCCAAGGGCACCCGGCTCGGCATCGTGCGCGAAGCGAACGCCGCCGTTTACGCTCCCGGCGTCACCACCGCCACCACCAACCAGCGCCGCCCGTTCGCGCCCGCGCTCGGCAACCTCAGCCTCATCGACCCCACCAGCAACTCCACCTACCACGCCATGCAGTTCACCGCCGACCGGCGCTTTGCCAAGGGCTTCAGCCTGCTGATGAACTATCAGTGGGCCAAGTCGATTGACGATGCCTCGGCCACCAAACTCACCGGCCAGGCGCGCGTCAACCCCTTCAATCAGGCCTTCGACAAAGGCCCTTCGGATTACGACAAGCGCCATGTCTTCAACCTCTCCGGCCTCTGGGAGCTGCCCTTCCGCGTCAGCAATCCCGCCCGCTGGCTCGTGAACGGCTGGAGCCTCAACGCCATCGCCTCCCTCCAGAGCGGCCCTCCGTTCACCGTCACCAGCGGCGTGGACAACGCCCGCACCGGCACCGGTGGCCAGCGCGCCGACATGCCCGGCAACCCCAACTTCGACGGCGACCGCACGCGCGGCGAACTCATCGCGCAGTACCTCAACCGCGCCGCCTTCGCGCCCAACGCCCTCGGCACTTTCGGCGCCCTCGGCCGCAACGCCTTCCGCGCGCCCGGCCTCGCCACCTGGGACTTCGGCCTCTTCAAGAGCTTCCCCATCTCGGAGTCCGTCAAGCTCACCTACCGGTTCGAGGCCTTCAACGCCCTCAACCGCCCCAATCTGGGCATTCCCGTCAGCGCCCAGAACAACCTGAACTTCATGCGCATCACCAGCGCTTTCGATACGCGCATCCTCCAGATGGCGCTCCGCATGACCTGGTAACTCCACCCGCAAGGGCCGCGCCCCGCCGCGCGGCCCTTGCCATTACTTTCGAGGAGGTTCGATGAAGCGTAGAGATTTCATCGCGGCTGCCGCCGCCATTCCGGCCGTCGCGGCCCAGCCCGGCAGCCGCATCCGCACCGCGCTCTGGGGCACCGCCCACAGCCACACGGGCGGCAAACTCAAAGCCATGCAGGATTCACCCGACTACGAGGTCGTCGGCGTCTGCGAAAGCGATCCGGCCCAGCGGGCGCGCGCGGAAAAATCGCCCACCTTCGCCGGTTTGCGCTGGATGAGTGAGCCTGAGATCCTCAACGACAAATCCATCCGGCTGATCGTGGTCCAGTGCAGCGTCTGGGATGCCCTGCCCATGGGACACAAGGTCATCAACGCCGGCAAACACCTCCATATCGAAAAGCCGCCCGGCAATGACTGGCAAAGCTTCCAAACCCTCATCGCCAACGCCCGCAAACAGAATCTGCTCGTCCAGACCGGCTATGTCTGGCGCCACCACGAAGGCCTCCACGCCGCCCTCGAAGCCGCGCGCCAGGGCTGGCTCGGCGACATCCTCCTGGTTCGCGCCGCCATGAATGCCGACCGCGACGCGCCCCAGCGCGCCGTCGAAGCCAAGTACAAAGGCGGCGGCCTGTTCGAACTCGGCGGCCATGTCGTTGACCGCCTCGTCGAACTGCTCGGCCGCCCCAGGGAAGTCCGCAGCTGGCTCCGCCACCACTCCAGCGTCAAGGACAATCTGAACGACAACAACCTTGCCGTCTTCGAATTCGACCGCAGCCTCGCCTTGCTGTCCCAAACCACCAACCAGGCCGGGGCAGGGGACCACCGCCAGTTCGAAATCATCGGCTCTGACGGCACCTTCATCGTCTGGCCCGAAGCGAACCCGCCGCGCATGCGCGTGTACCTGCGCAAACCACAAGGCAAATACAAAGCCGGCTGGCAGGATCTCTCCCTGCCGCCGCAGCCCCGCTTCATTGGCGACTTCCAGGAACTCGCCCGCGCCCTCAAGTCCGGCACCCCGCTGAAGCTCTCCTACGACCACGAACTGCTGTTGCACGAAACGCTCTTGCGCGCCTCGGGAGAGATCATCTCATGAACACCCGCCGCCAATTGATCCGGTCCGCGCTCGTCCTGCCCGCCGCCGCCCTCCGCGGCACCGCGGCCAACGATGCCGTCCGCGTCGGGCTCATCGGCGCGGGCAACCGTGGGTCCTATGTTGCCGAGGCGCTTGCGCAGAATACGCCCGCCCGCGTCACTGCGCTCTGCGACATCGTTGACGACCGCCTCACCCGCGCCGGCGCGCGCCTCAAGGTGGCCCCCGCGGGTTTCCACCGCGATTTCCAGAGTCTGCTCGCCACTGACGTCGAAGCCGTCATCATTGCGACCCCCGTCCATCTCCATGCTGAACACTTCGAAGCCGCCGTCCGGGCAGGGAAGCACATCTACATCGAGAAACCCGCCTCGATCGACGTCGCCGGCTGCCGCCGCATCATGCGCGCCGCCGATTCGGCCGACCGCCGCCTCAACATCACCTTCGGCTTTCAGCGCCGCTACGCGCATCTCTACCGTAAAGCCTACGAAATGGTAAAGTCCGGCACGGCCGGTGAGATCAATCTCGCCCTCGCGCGCTTCATTAAGAGCGAAGGCGCCGCCGCCCAGGCCGCCCAGTTCGCCAAACCCGCTACCGAGGCCGAAGCCCTCGCCCGCTGGCACGCCTGGCAGAAGTACTCCGGCGACCTGATCGTCGAAAACAACGTTCATTCCATCGACGTCCTCAACTGGTTCCTCGGCGGACATCCCGTCAGCGCCATCGGCGCCGGCGGCATGCGCCACCGCGCGGGCGGCGATATGCGCGACCACAACCTCGTTGCATTCACGTACGCCAACGAAACCCGAGCCCAGCTCACCGGCACCACCGTCGCCAGCCAAGGCTACCGCGAAGTCCTCGAGCAGTTCTTCGGTACGAAGGCCATGGTCGAGACCTCCGAGAACCATCTGAAGGTCTTCCACTCGCCCTCCAACCAGACCTTCGAAAAACCCCAACGCAACATGACCGTCGAAGCAGTCGAGGAGTTCGTCCGGCGCATCTCCTCCAAAACTCCCGATAACACGGCCATTTCTGGCGCCCAGAGCACCCTCACGGCCATCCTCGGCCGCATGGCCATGGAGCAGCGGCGCGAAGTCACCTGGGATGAAATGATGAAATCGTGACGGCCGCCAGGATCTCCCGCCGCTCTGTCTTAGCCCTGCCACTGGCCGCTCTGGCAGTCCAGCGGGGCCTGAAGTTGTCGGTTCGCGTGGAAGCCGTCCTTCGGGGCCTCGCGCTGCCCGAGGCCCTCGAGCGCATCGCCGAAGCGGGCTATCAGGGCTTCGAGTTCGGCGACTGGCGCGCCCAGGATCCCCACAAAATCAACCCGGCCGCCCGCCGCTTGGGTCTCGAATGCGTCTGCCTGGTGGGCAATCGCGGGGTGAACCCCAAGGGCATGGGCTTATGCGACCCCCGCGAACGCGAAGGGTTCCTTGCCGAAATCCGCGCTTCGCTGGAGGCGGCGCAGCGCTTCGAAACCCGCATGATCGTCGTTCTCACCGGCTACCGCGTGCCCGTCCTCAGCCGCGCCCAGCAGGAGGCCAGCATCGTGGAAGGATTGAAACGCGCTGCCGGATTCGCCGCCCGCGCAGGCGTCACCCTCATCGTCGAGCCCATCAACACCCTCGCTCCCGTTGAACCCCTGAATCCCGGTGGCGACAACCATGCGGACTATTTCCTGGACACCACCGCTCAGGCGGTCACCATCCTGCGGAAAGTCGATTCGCCCTTCGTTCGCATCCTCTACGATCTCTACCACGCGCAGATCATGGAAGGAAACCTCACCGAGACCATCCGCGCCCACAACTCCATGTTTGGCCACATCCATGTTGCGGACGTGCCCGGACGCCATGAACCGGGCACCGGCGAGATCCGTTTCGAACACGTCTTCCAGACCATCGCCGCCAGCGGCTACCAGGGCTACATTGGGATGGAGTATGTTCCGAAGGGCGAGCCGATGAACAGCCTGAGAGAGACGAAGCGTCTGTTTATGATTAGCGTAGAACGATCAACCTCTTCCAGAATCTGAAGTTATGGATCGGAACTATTTGTAAGAATTCACGATACGATGTAACGCCAGGTCGTTTCTTGAGGCATCGCTTGAGGTATCAACCGCAGGCTTCTGAATAAAAATCAGATCATTGTTCAGGCCCGTTCGTCACTTCTGATAATCAATATTATGTCAACTAAGTGACGCACCCGAAAAAAGAGGCCCACGGTTGCCACTCTCTCAAATGACCGTGGGCCTGAGGGAAAGTCGATAATTCTTACTGACGGCCGCTCCGCCCCGCTCCGCCGCTCACCCGGCCGCCTCCTCCACCGGAGGAGCCGCCGCGAACCGAACCACCGCCGCCACCAAAGCCGCCGGACGGCGCGCTGCGCATCCCGCCGCCACCAAATCCACCGGACGGCGCGCTCCGCATGCTTCCGCCGCCGCCGCCAAACGAAGGCGCAGACCGCAACGGGCCGGAAGAAATACTTCCGCCACCCCCACGGCCGAAGCCCTCAGACCGCGAGAAGCCGCCGCCGGAAGGCGCCTGGCTCCGAGCCTCGCCCCTGCCCCCTCCAGTGGTCCAGCCCCCGGAACCCCGGGCGCCGGACATCGAGGAGGACTCACGCGAACCGCCGGTAGACCAGTTGCCCCCGCCGCCGGACTGCATCCCGCTCCGAGGCTCGCTCCTGCCCCCTCCGGTGGACCAGCCCCCGGAACTCCGGGGGCCGGACGCAAAGGACGACTCGCGCGAACCGCCGGTGGACCAGTTCCTGCCTTCGCTGCTGGACCGGGGCGAGGGTTCGCTCGTCACTGAGCGTTCCCTGCCCCCACCAGTCGAGGCGCCCCGGCCGGACTCATTCGAGCGCCCCGGCTCAGCCGCAGGCGTCCGCTCTCGGGTCCCGCCGGTGGACCAGCCCCGGCCGGACTCATTCGAACGCCCCGGCTCTGCCGCAGGCGTCCGCTCCCGGGTGCCGCCGGTGGACCAGCCCCGGCCGGACTCATTCGAACGCCCCGGCTCTGCCGTAGGCGTCCGCTCCCGAGTCCCGCCAGTGGACCAGCCCCGGCCCGAGTCGCCAGAACGCCCAGGCTCAGCCGCGGGCGTCCGTTCCCGAGTCCCGCCAGTGGACCAGCCCCTCGCCGGCTCATTCGACCGCGCATCCGGCGTCTCGCTCCGGCCTGAAGTACGGCCCGTGGACAAGCCCCGGCTGGGCTCCTCAGACCTGGGAGTCTCAATCCGCGCACCCTGATTCGGGTCGCCAAATCGCCGCCAGCCGCTGCGAGGCTCCGCGCCCCCGGCCGCCTCTTCGCTGCGGGACTGGCCTGCAGCGGAGCGCACTCCACCTTCGGATGCGCCGCGGAAACCCTGTGCGGGCGTTCCCGCGGACCGGCCGGACTCGTCACGGCCCGCCGCCGGCCCTCCCGTGGCCCGAGGCTCACCGAACCGGCGCCAGCCGCCCGTGGCCGCTTCGCCTTCGGTCCCCCGAAGTGCTGCGCCGCCACGATCACCCGCCGCGGCTCGTCCGC
>ERZ761609.420-NODE-420-length-50110-cov-47.666587_pt1 | contig 50110 bp, 39 predicted proteins | sample MGYA00511163_ERZ761609 | MGnify/ENA primary metagenome ERZ761609 (study PRJEB28899, sample SAMN02445070) | bioreactor sludge metagenome | biome: EBPR sludge | place: Australia: Brisbane, Thorneside Wastewater Treatment Plant | collected 2011-12-16 ... | reverse complement strand
AAAAATCCGTGTAATCCTTAAATCAGTTTAATCCGTGATTCAGATGATTTACAAGGAAGTCAGAATCACGGATTGGACGGATTGCACAGATTTCACGGATTAAAGAAGTTTGAATCACGGATTGAACGGATTGCACAGATTAAGGAAGTCAGAATCACGGATTGGACGGATTACACAGATTTCACGGATTAAAGAAGTTTGAATCACGGATTGAACGGATTGCACAGATTTCACGGATTTATAATTTCTGAATAAGGGATTGATAGGAATATGCTGACAAAAAAAATCCGTGTAATCCTTAAATCAGTTTAATCCGTGATTCAGATGATTAAATAAAATTAAATTATATATGAAAATATTAGTAGTTGACGACGAAAGAGATATTCAGATTCTCTTCGAACAGCGTTTCAGAAAAGAAATCAGAGAAAAGATTGTTGAGTTTATTTTTACATTTTCGGGGGAAGATGCACTTGCTTATCTTAACGATCATGCTCATGAGCAGGAGGCAATTTTGATCTTGTCCGACATTAATATGCCCGGGATGAGCGGTCTGGAATTATTAGAAAAGATAAAACAAAAATATCACAAACCTCCGCCGGTAGTTATGATGATCACTGCATACGGCGACGGGGAGAATTTAAGAATTGCGAAAGAACTGGGAGCAGATGATTTTTTAACCAAACCTGTTGACTTCACTTTGTTAAAAGAAAAATTAAATATTAAAAGCTAATGGCAAAAATATTAGTAGCAGATGATGAACCCGATCTCGAGATGCTGATAAAGCAGAAATTCCGTCAGAAGATAAGAGATAAGGAGTATCAATTTGTATTTGCAGTGAATGGTAATGATGCGCTTATAAAAATTAAAGAACACAATGACATTGATATTTTACTGAGTGATATTAATATGCCGGAGATGGATGGTCTTACATTGTTAAGCAGACTGAACGATTCCAATACGCTTATAAAATCAGTTATTGTGTCAGCTTACGGAGACATGGAAAATATACGTATTGCCATGAATCGCGGAGCATTTGATTTCATAACAAAGCCGATAAATTTTGAAGATCTTTCTACAACAATTGAAAAGACTTTGAAATATGTTTCACAAATAAAGGATTCTCTGAAAGCGATTAAGGAGAATAATATTCTGAAGTTGTATGTAGATGAAACAGTGATTAACTTCATGAGCGGTCATGAATATGAATCTTCTTTAATGGTCAGTGAAAATATAGAAGCTACGGTGGCATTTATTGATATTTGCGGCTTTACCTCAATCAGTGAAAATGAATCTCCGGATAAAGTTGTTAATTTGCTTAACAGTTACTTTGATGTGATCGTGAAAGAAATTATTTCTCAAGGCGGATACATTGATAAGTTCATCGGCGATGCGATTATGGCAGTCTTCAGAGATGATTATCATACAGACAGAGCTATTGATGCCTGTCTTTCAGTCAGGGAAAAAATTAAAAGCATTCCTGTGTCATCAGAAAATATTTCTTTTAAACCAAAAGTTGCTATCGGAATAAACAGCGGTGAAATGATTTCCGGAAATATCGGTTCAGCTAGTCTTCGCAGACTTGATTATACAGTGATCGGTGATGTGGTAAATACAGCGCAACGTCTGCAGTCAGCAGCAGCATCGGATCAGATACTTATCAGCGAAAGAGTTTATGAAAAAATTAAGGAATCATTTAATTGTCTAAAACGCGGAGAAGTAAAACTAAAAAATAAATCCAATCCTGTAAGTATCTACGAAGTGATGGAGTAAAATGAAAATTAAAAACTTCTTCGTTTTAACCGGCGCAATGGGCGGTGGAAAATCAGCTGTATTGAAACATATCCGTAAAAATAATTTTAAGTGCATTGACGAGCCCGCAAGACAAATACTCAAAGAACAGAGAAGAATTAAAGGAAAGGGAGTTCCGGAAAAAGATCCGGAGCTGTTCTGTCAGCTTATGCTTTCCCGGTCTGTTCACCTGTTTCAATCAAACGCCGATTATAAAGACACTGTAGTCTTTGACAGGGGAATACCTGACATGATTGCTTATGCTGATCTATTTGGAATAGATAAAAACATTTATATGAATGCAGCAAAAGTTTATTCATATAATAATATTGTATTTATGTTTAACGGTATTGAAGAGATTTATACAACTGATGATGAGAGGAAAATGAATTATAAAGCCGCTGAAAAATTCGGATTTAATGTTAAGGAAATATATAAAGAGCTTGGTTATTATGTGACGGATGTTCCTTATATGTCTGAAGAAGAGAGATCAAGTTTTATAATTGAAACAATTGAAAAAATAATTTAAAGGTAACAAATAACCCATCGCTAAGAAAAATTTTATACATTTTTTGTATAAACATCTGTTAGTATTTTTAAGTAATTCAAATTCAGATTAGAATAATTCAGGTTAGTATTTTTAACAATTAAAGTGTTTCATGTTTATTTTGATACCTGTTAAATTCACACCCCGGAGACAAGACAATATATACCTTCCTGTGAGAAATGAAATGTTTTGTTCTGATTTGTGTAAGCTTCTTTTATCATTCCGCAATATGACTTTCTTGATATACTTTATTACACATTTGAAAAATAATCTAAGTCTAAACTTAAACAAATAAATTATGAAAAAAACTATATGCACTTTACTGATTTTAGGTTTTGGGATAATTACTTATATGAATTTAGTTGCATTCGATACCGGGATAGTTGGGCTTACTAAAAAGAACGGCATGGATATCGGATGTGTCTGTCATGATTTCAGACCAAGTCCTAAAGTAACTGTAACAGTTACAGGACCTTCCGATGTTTTTGTTAATGATACCGTTACTTATAAATTAAAACTGACAGGTGGTCCTGATATTGCCGGAGGGTGTGATATATCAACAAGTCTGGGAGAACTTTTAATTTCATCTAATGATACGTCTCTCAGAAGACAGGAACCATTTGCAGGCGCAGGTTTTGAACTTACGCACAGATATCCGAAATTATTTACAGGCGATACATTAGAGTTTATTTTCAAATATGTAGCACCTTCGACACCAAATGTTACAGATACAATTTTCGCAGCTTCTAATTCGGTAGATAATGATTTTTCTTCTGATAATGATCTGTGGAATTATTCAGAGGATTTTTTGATCAGTGTTTTAGATAAACCTCTGCCTGTGGAATTATCTTCGTTTACTTCTTCAGTCAGCGGAAGAAAAGCGGAGCTTTACTGGTCAACTTCTTCCGAATTAAACAACTCCGGATTCGAAATAGAACGGTTAGAAATAAATTCTCAGAATTTAAGCGACTGGATAAAAATCGGATTTGTTACAGGCAATGGTACAGTTAATTCTGTGAAAGATTATTCTTTTACAGATACCGGATTGAATACAGGAAAGTACTATTACAGACTTAAGCAATTAGACTTTAACGGAAATTTTGAATATTACAATCTGGCAACTGAAGTTGAAATCGGTAAGCCGGATAAAATTAATCTGTCGCAAAATTACCCGAATCCGTTTAACCCTGCTACAAAAATAAATTATGAGCTGCCATCAGACGGATCAGTAAGCATTAAATTGTATGATATTACCGGAAAGGAAGTTGCAGTAATACTGAATGAAGTGAAGACTGCAGGTTACTATACAGTAAACTTTAACGCTGGAAACTTACCAAGCGGCGCTTATATTTACATATTAAGTCATAATAAATTTACAGATTCAAAAAAAATGCTTCTTATGAAATAACAGGATTTAAAAATTCCGGATATATTATAAGCAGGTATTGACTAATCAGACCTGCTTATTTTTTATTTTATAATATTGGAATCAGATTTTTTTGAAATTATTATTTTAAAATAATTTATATGGAACAAAAATATAAAATCCCTTCTCAGACACAAATAGGTCATGTTCATTTGAAAGTTTCTGACATTAATAAATCTCTTGAGTTTTACTGCGGGCTGCTTGGCTTTGAACTTACGACAATGTACGGAAGTCAGGCGGCGTTTATTTCAGCCGGTGGCTATCATCATCATATTGGTCTGAATACATGGCACAGCAAAAACGCTCCGCCTGCAAAAGAAGACGGCGTGGGATTGTTTCATACCGCAATACTTTATCCGACAAGAAAAGATCTTGCTGTAATTCTTGACAGATTAATAAAAGCGGATTATCCTTTGACAGGAGCAAGCGACCACGGAGTTTCAGAAGCTATTTATCTTAATGACCCTGATAATAACGGTGTTGAATTATACAGAGACAGACCTAAAGAAGAATGGTCTTACAATTCTGACGGTACTGTTGTAATGTTTACTAAATCGCTGGATCTGGATGATCTGTTGCAAGAGTTGAAAGTAAATTAATTTCCAAACATCACAGGCAGAACTTGAAATTTATTACTAAGACAGTCTTGATTTTATCAATAATAAGTCTTCTGACTGATATGGCAAGCGAAATGCTGTATCCGGTAATGCCGATTTACTTAAAGTCCATCGGATTTTCTATTCTGCTTATTGGGATACTTGAAGGAATTGCAGAAGCGACTGCAGGAATCAGTAAAGGATATTTCGGAAAACTTTCTGACATATCAGGTAAAAGAGTCCCGTTTGTTCGGATCGGTTATGCATTAAGCGCTGTGTCAAAGCCGATGATGGCGTTTTTTATATATCCGCTCTGGATTTTTTTTGCAAGGACTGTTGACCGATTTGGAAAAGGTATCAGAACAGGCGCAAGAGATGCATTACTTTCGGATGAAGCGGTAATTGAGTCTAAAGGAAGAGTCTTTGGTTTTCACCGTTCGATGGATACTTTAGGAGCTGTTATTGGTCCGGTGTCTGCATTAGTCTATCTTTACTTTTATCCGGGCAACTATATCCAGCTTTTCTATTTAGCATTTATACCGGGCTTTCTAGCTGTTGCAGCTTCATTTTATCTAAAAGACAATAAAATTAAAACACAGACGGTAAAAGTTTCAGCACCGTTATTTTCATTCCTAAGCTATTGGCGTGAAAGTCCATCGGAATACAGAAAAGTTGTAACAGGATTTCTTGTGTTTTCTTTGTTCAACAGCTCTGACGTCTTTCTGCTGCTTAAAGCAAAAGAAACCGGAATGGATGACACTTTAGTGATAAGCGCATATATTTTTTATAATTTAATTTATGCATTGTTTGCTTTTCCTGCGGGAATAATTGCTGACAGGATCGGATTAAAAAAAATTTTTATCTCCGGACTGATAATGTTTGCAGCAGTATATTTCGGAATGGCTGTCAGCTCGAATCTTTTTTTCGTATTCGGTCTGTTTTTTTTATACGGCATTTACGCTTCAGCTACTGAAGGAATTTCAAAAGCATGGATCTCCAATATAACGGATAAAAAAGATACGGCAACTGCAATCGGTTCATATTCAGGATTTCAAAGCGTCTGTTCACTGATTGCAAGCATGCTGACCGGGCTGATCTGGCATCTATTCGGCGCTGCTGCGGCATTTGTAACTTCAGCATCTGTTACTGTTCTTGTAACATTTTATTTTCTGACATTACCTAAACCATCTACATCAGTCATTGAATGAAATCATAATTACCGGAAAAATTTTTATATATAAATTTTTTTAGTTTCAGGCAATGTGAATTTACTCCGGAAATTTATTATTCAGAATAATTTTTGAAATTTTCCTTTAAATTTAAAAATGGAAAGTATTGATACCGGTACAGAAAATAAAAGCACAGGATTATCCTCAGAAGAAGTATTAAAGCAGCGTGAGCTATTTGGCGCTAACAGATCAGCCCAGCCTAAGAACCTGCTTTTAGAAAATCTCAAGTCTGTTTTTTTTGAACCAATGTTTATTTTGCTCCTTGCAGCTTGCTGCATTTACTTTATTCTGAATGAGTTATCCGAAGCTTTTACAATGTTTGCAGCGCTTTTGTTTGTAGCCGGAATTGATATATTCCAGAATTTCAGGAGTCAGAAAGCAATTAAAGCGTTAAGCAGGATTACAAAAAGTAAAACAAAAGTTTTAAGGGATTCTGAAATAATGCATATTGATTTTGAAGAGGTGGTTACTAATGATATTATTATTTGTGAAGAAGGCGATATAATTCCTGCCGATGCTGATATTATTTCTTCAAGTGATTTTTCCCTGAATGAAGCTATACTTACTGGCGAATCTGTTTCCGTTGAGAAATTTTCCGGAGATAAAATTTTACAGGGAACTCTTGCAGTCAGAGGATATTGTCATGCAAGAGTAACTGCCGTAGGAATTAAAACCACACTTTCCGGGATTGGGGAATTAGTATCAGGTACAGGCAAGGATAAAACTCCGCTGCAGATCAAAGTTGCAAATTTTGTAAGGATAATGGTAATCGCAGGCAGTGCGGCATTTGCTTTTGTATGGATCTATTACTGGTGGGAAAGCGGAAGCATGATTCACGGTTTACTGCACGGACTGACTATGGCTATGTCAGTGCTTCCCGAAGAAATTCCGGTTGCTCTGTCCACATTTATGGCGCTCGGAGCTTATCGCCTTTTGAAAGCCGGTGTGATAGCCCGAAGTCCAGGAGCTGTCGAAACACTCGGCTCAGCAACAGTTATATGCGTTGATAAGACAGGAACGCTTACGCAAAATCTAATGAAAGTATCTAATACATTAGATGTGTTTTCCGGAGAGGAAGTAGATTTCAATAAATTTCCTAAGGCATCAGAAATTCTGGAGTATGCAATGTGGGCAAGCGAGGAAAGTCCTTTTGATCCGATGGAAATATCCATTCATCAGTTTTATTCGGAATTGTATAAAACAGATGAAAGAAAAAATTACAAAATGGTAAAAGAATTTCCTCTGTCAGGCTCTCCTCCGGTGATGACTCATATCTATCAGAATAATAAAAAAGATTTTATACTGAGCTGTAAAGGCGCTCCGGAAGGTGTCTTGAAATTATGCAGTATGTCTGAAGAAGATAAATCAAAAATTTTAAAGTATAGTGAAGAATATGCAGAAAAAGGATTAAGAGTTTTAGGAGTAGCGAAAGGTGAGTGGACTGAACAGGAATATCCCGGGTCACAGGAAGAAATAAAATTCAAGTTTCTCGGAATAATTACATTTTATGATCCGCCGGACCCTCACATTCCTAAAGTCATTCAGAGCTTTTATGAAGCCGGTGTCGATGTGAAAATGATAACGGGAGATTATCTGAAAACAGCAGTCGCGGTTGCGGGCAATACAGGTATTAAGACAGACAGAGTAATTACCGGAATAGAACTTTCTGAAATTAAAGATGAAGAACTTAAAAACACTGCCAGGTCCGTGAATATTTTTGCTAGGGTAAATCCGGAGACAAAGTTAAGAATAATAAATGCTCTGAAGCAATCAGGAGAAATTGTAGCAATGACGGGTGACGGAGTGAATGACGCGCCGGCTTTGAAATCCGCTCACATAGGAGTTGCAATGGGAAAGAGAGGGACTGAAGTTGCAAAAGGAGCTGCCGGACTTATACTATCAGGTGATGATCTTTCAAAAATGACAGACGCAATTTTCCTGGGAAGAAGAATAAATGAAAATTTAATCAGAGCGATCCGTTATATTATTTCAATTCATATTCCGATTATTCTGCTTGTTATGCTTCCGATATTTTTATGGTGGCTGCCCGAATCTTTATTTACTCCGATTCATGTAATCTTTCTCGAGTTAATAATGGGACCTACCTGTTCCATTATATATGAAAACGAACCGGCGCAAAAAGATGAGCTGATGAAACCGGCTGATTCGGCAAATAAAAATCTTTTAAAAACATCACAGCTGCTGATAACTATAGTTCAGGGTTTAATGATAACTCTCGGATGCGTTTTAATCGGTTTCTACGGAAGTTATATGGAATTTGACGATGTAAAAATCCGGACCTTGATATTCAGTACGCTAATCATTTCCAATATTTTTCTTACGCTTCTTAACCGCTCTTTTACCAATACAATCTTTGTAACGATAAGGCGGAAAAACAAACTGATTCCGTTGATTATATCATTGTCTCTTTTATTTTTGCTTTTGATTCTGAATGTTCCTTTTTTAAATAATCTGTTTGACATGTCGCCATTAAAGGCGGACGAATTTCTGCTTCCTGTAATGACTGCATTCGCTTCTACTTTCTGGATTGAGCCGATTAAATTTTTTCGGTTCAGGAAAAAAGGAGAGTAATTGCAATTTCTTATGATAAAATAAGATAATAAATTGTGTTCATTAAAATATGAATCGGACGAAAATTCATCTGCCGCTCCCGGCATGTGGGTTCAAATAAAAATTCAGACTATGGATATTGTATCAATCTTAACAGGACTGGCTGCAGGTATTATTATATCATATATAATTTTTTATCTGCTTAACAAAACAAACAATGTGTCAAAGCAGGATTTTGATTCGCTGAATGAAAAGTTTAAGGAAGCTGATACTGAATTGAAAATATTTCAGGACAGACTTTTAACTCAGCAAAATGAAAATATAAAGCTCAGCTCAAGACTTGAATCAAAAGAATCAGAACTCAGCAGTCTTCAATCAAAATCTTCTGCGCTTGAAAGTAATTTTTTAAACAGTGAGAAAAAATTAAGTGAGCTGAAAATTACTTCGGATGAACAGATCAAATCTGTAAATTCTTTACAAAGCGAACCGATTTTATTGAAGGAAAAGTTAGCTGAAGAAAAAGCAAACAATAATTCTTTATCTGAAAATTTGAAAGATCAGAGAGCGGTAAATCAGAAAAAAGATGAAATCATAAATCAGCTTACAGAGAATTTAAACAAACTTACTACGGAAAACAGCGCTTTATCTGCAAACAATAAATCATTAACTGAAAAACTATCGACTCAAAAGGAAGAAATAATTGAGATTCAGAAAACATCACAATTACAATTTGAAAAAATCGCCAATCAGATACTTGAAGAAAAATCCGGTAAGTTTACTGAGGCAAATAAATCAAACATAGAAGCTCTTTTGAAACCTCTTGGTGAAAATATTGACAATTTTAAAAAGAGAGTTGAAGAAACATACGACAAGGAATCCAAACAAAGATTTTCACTTGAAGAAAAAGTAAGAGAATTGATAGAGCAGACAAACAAAGTCAGCAGCGAAGCTAATAATCTGGCTAATGCGCTGAAAGGTCAGGCAAAGAAGCAGGGGAACTGGGGCGAGATGATACTGGAAAGCATTCTGCAGAATTCGGGACTTGTAAAAGACAGGGAATATTTTCTGCAGCAGACAATTAAAGATGATGAAGGCAGGAACTTAAGACCTGATGTGCTTGTAAAGCTTCCTGATAACAGGCTTATAATAATTGATTCAAAAGTTTCACTGGTCTCTTATGATAAATTTTCATCAGCTGAAACGCCTGAAGAACAGTCAATGCATTTGAAAGAACATTTGAAATCAGTTTACAGGCATATTGATGATCTGCAGAGTAAAAGTTATGATAACCTTGAGGCATCGCTTGATTTCACAATGATGTTCATACCTATAGAACCAGCATATCTTATTTCAATTCAGACGGATCAGCATCTGTGGTCTTATGCATACAAAAAACGAATTTTGCTGATCAGCCCTACGAATCTAATTGCATGTCTGAAGCTGATGGCGAACTTATGGAAAAGAGAGCTTCAGAGTAAAAATGCAATGGAGATAGTAAAAAGAGGCGAGCTGCTTTATGAAAAATTTGTTAGTTTTGCATCTGCGCTTGAAGAAGTCGGGAAACATATTGACAAATCGCAGGAGTCATATTCTACAGCGGTTAAGCTTCTTAAAAGCGGAAGCGGTCATCTGGTAGGTCAGGCGCTGAAGCTGAAAAATCTCGGATTGAAATCCAACAAGGAAATTCCGCCTGCTTTTCTGCCGGATGATACAGAAACTGATAACGAAGCGAAACAAATAGAATAAAATGTGAAGCTTAATATATACAGTGCTTCAGTATATAAAATAGTAATATTTTAAAATTCTGAATACGGAACAGGAAAGTCGTGAATAAATATAACCCGGTAAAAAGCAAAGATTTCTTAAAAGCTCTGAACAGAGATCATTATTACTGACTATTGCTTTGAGTGACAGGATATAAAAAAATAAAGTAAAGACGAATGCATTTGAAATATTCAAAGAAGTTTTTAAGTAAACTATTACAGGAGATACAAGTTTGTGAAAGCAATAACGTGCATTAATAATCAGTTTTCCGGTATAAATAAATTGATAAATAAATTAAAAAGAATTTTAAAATTCATCCGTTGTATATATTTTGACCAAACGTATAACTCAAATAGTTTTTAATGTTTTTAATCAAGAATATTATTCCAGATTTTCTTAGATACAGACAGAAAAATATTCTGTTGTATTAAAATTAAGAATTACTAAAAAATAAACTTATATATGAAATATTTTTTAATGCTGATAATAAGTCTGATGTTAACGGAAACACTTATTTCACAGGATCTTGAGCCAAGAAACTATTCAATTCTTCCGATAGGATTGAATGCTGCGGCGCTGGGTTATGTTTATTCATCCGGTGATATAGTTTCAGATGCGAATTCTCCCGTAAAAGATCTGGAATTAACTTCAAATACAATTGTAGCAAGTTATGTCAGAACTTTCGGTTTATTTGGAAAGCTGGCAAGAGTTCAGGCGGTAGTGCCGTTTATTTTTCTTGGAGGAGATCTGAAAATTAACGGAAGAGATACTTCCGGCACAAGAAACGGTTTTGCGGATTCTAAAATTAAATTCGGCATTAATCTTATAGGCTCTCCGGCAATGGAACCAAAAGAGATGATGCAATTTTCGGAGAAATTTGTATTGGGAACAAGCCTGGTAATAGCAGTTCCGACAGGACAGTATTTTGATGAAAAATTAATTAACATAGGTTCAAACCGGTGGGGGTTTAAACCGGAAATCGGAATGTCATATAAACTCGGATCGTTTTATTTTGAATTTTTCACAGGTGTATGGATGTTCACAAAGAATTCAGAATTTTTAAAAACAAATACGGTTACACAGGATCCGATACTTTCTTTACAGGGGCATATAAGTTATTTATTCCCTTCAAAGATCTGGGTTTCAGGAAATGTAGGATATTCAGGCGGCGGTGATTCTCAGATAAACGGAGTTGAAAAAAATGACTATCAAAGAAATGTCAGGTCCGGTTTTACATTATCAGTTCCGTTATCAATGTCACATTCAGTCAAAGCGTCCGTTAACACAGGAGTCACTACCAGGATCGGCGGTAACTTTACGACTTATTCATTGATCTATCAATATATTTGGTTTTAATATTTACTCAAACAGTTAATAACTGATTATAATACATCCTGAAAAGAATTTTAAATAAACTAAAAGCTAAGGATATATTTCAAATTGAAAATCAAAATAAATTTTAAAATTTTTTAACGCTAGTTATGCTGAAAACTTACTTCGCAGGTTCCATTTATGTATTGATTACTGTATTATTTCTTACTTCAGGAAATTTGTATTCTCAGGAAAATATAGATTATTCCAAACAAAAAGATTTAAAAGATGTGATTAGGAAATTGTTTAGTTCGAAGAAAGACTCAATTGATCCGAGATTAAAATTTTCAGATAAGCGTGAGCCTTCTTTTACTTTTTTACCCGGTGTAAGTTATAATCCTGCCACGGCATTTGTAATTGGTTTCAATGCAACTAAAGCATGGTATCTTGGAACTTCAAAAAATACAAACAATTCATCTGCAAATCTTTCAGCTTCTTACACAACAAAGAATCAGTTCAAGTTTTCTTTACAGCAAAATGTTTTTACTAACGATAATAAAATAAATTTTCAGGGAGACGCAAGACTCTGGCTGTTTGCGCAAAATACTTATGGTCTCGGAACGGCGACTAAACCGGCTGATATTCAGGATATGGATTTTAATTTAATCAGATTTAATGAGAATATACTGCTGAATGCTGCAAAGAATTTATTTCTTGGAATAGGATACAGTTTTGAATATTACTATAAAATATCAACTGTTGACAGCAGCGGTATGTTTTTGTATCCAAATCATAACAATACTTACAGTAAGCGGCACGGACTTGACAGTACCAAAAGCATATCTTCCGGACCTGTATTTAATATTTATTTTGACAGCAGGGATAATACTGTAAATGCATATAAAGGTTTTGTCTTTGATTTTAAATATTATTTTTACAATACTTTTTTCGGAAGCCAGTCAAACTGGCAGAAAATCACATTTGACGCAAGAGCATACAAGTCACTCAATGAAAAAAATTCAAATAAGGTTGCTGTATGGTTTATGGGAAACTGGGTTTTGAACGGACTGCCTCCGTATCTCTCACTCACATCTACCGGATGGGACAAATACAATACATCCGGAAGAGGGTTTATTCAGGGCAGATTCAGAGGAAGACAATTTTTATACGGAGAGATTGAGAACAGAATAGATCTGACATCTGACGGATTTATTGGACTGGCTCTTTTTGCTAATGCCACTACAGCAAGCGATCCTGACAGTAATCTGAAAATTTTTGATGCAATTCAGCCTGCAGGCGGAGTAGGAATTAGAATTAAATTTGATAAATATTCAAGAACAAATATCGCAGTAGATTATGCTGTAGGTAATTTCGGTTCATCGGGAATATTTATGAGTATAGGTGAATTTTTTTAAAAAAAAATAATTTTCAATTTATACCGCTGAAAATATTCATTGTGTTTAGATTCCGTTAAATCTATTCTGAAATACTAATCTCCTGCTTATAACTTTTAATTTTTGTATTTTAACAATTAAATTTTCATAACGCCCTTGTAGCTCAGGTGGATAGAGCAGCAGTTTCCTAAACTGCGGGCCGGATGTTCGAGTCATCCCAAGGGCACAATAATTTCATACTGAAATTTGATTCATCTGACCATTTATGAACAGCAGCAATAATAAAGTTGCACTGGTAACCGGAGGCGCAAAAAGACTTGGCAAATATATTTCCGTTTCACTTGCTGAATCCGGATTTGATATAATATTAAATTACAATTCGAGTTCACAGAAAGAACTGAAAAAAGTGTTGCAGGAATTTTCAGATGCAGGAGTAAAAGTCACACCGGTAAAATGCGATGTTACAAATGTTACTGCAGTGAAAAGAATGTTTGCAGTTGTAGAAAAGAAATACGGAAGACTTGACCTGCTTGTAAATAATGCTGCCATATTTAGGAGAACCGAATTTACGGAGACAACGGAAAAGGAGTATGACAGTTTTCTTGATACGAATCTGAAAGCAGTTTTCTTCTGCTGTCAGGAAGCGGCAAAGTTAATGATGAAGAGCAATAATAAGATAAGCAGGATCATAAACATTGCTTCACTCGGAGCGATTGAAAACTGGACAGGATTTATTCCTTATTCTCTTGCGAAAGCCGGAGTTATTAAACTTACAGAACAGCTCGGTAAAAAACTTGCTCCTGATATACTTGTAAATGCTGTTGCTCCGGGTACGATAGAAATGGAAGATGAAAGGAATGCTGACTTTGAAAATATAAATAAGTATCCGATGCGTAAGTTTGCTGATCCTGAGGATATAGTTTCACTTGTAAAATATCTTGCATTAGAAAACAAATATATTACCGGTCAGACATTTACTGTTGACGGAGGTAAAAGTCTGTGAATATGATTCTAAAATTATATCCGGAAACATTTTTTAACTTAAAATAATTGATGAAATTTTTAAACAAGTCACCAAAAGCTTACCATGATCTGAATTTTTTAAATTCCCCTCAGGCAAGAGACATCAGAATACTGACAGAATATAAAGAGCCCCTTGAAAGATTCAGAGTTCAAAAAATTTTTAATACGGTGGTATTTTTCGGATCTGCAAGGACATTACCTCGAAAGACTGCATTGAAAAATTTAAAAGAGGTCAAAACAAAAATAAAGAATGCCGGAAAGATAAGTACAATACTTAAACGTGAACTTAAGAACGCTGAAACAAATCTAATGATGTCAAAATATTATGAAGAAACTGTCGAGCTCGCGCAAATGATGACTGAATGGGCAATGGGACTCGGAAAACCTCACAAATATGTGGTCTGCTCAGGCGGAGGTCCGGGTATAATGGAAGCTGCAAACAAAGGAGCTATGAAGGCAAAAGGACTTTCAATAGGTCTTAATATTTCTCTTCCGTTTGAACAGTATCCTAATCCGTATATTACTCCGGATTTAAATTTTGAATTTCATTACTTCTTTATGAGAAAATTCTGGTTTGCGTATCCCGCTAAAGCTCTGGTTATTATGCCGGGAGGATTCGGTACTCTGGATGAACTGATGGAAATACTCACTCTGGTGCAGACAAAGAAGTTAAGAAAAAAAATTACTGTAGTTATCTACGGTAAAGAATTCTGGGATAAAATTATAAATATGGAAATGCTTGCAGAGCTGAATGTAATTTCTCCTGAGGATCTGAAGCTGTTTAAATTCGTAAATACTCCTAAGGAAGCTTTCGATTATTTAACAAAAGAGCTAACAAAAAATTATGTTAACAAAGTAAGAAGATGATCATTAGCATGACAGGATTCGGAAGATCAGAAGGAATTTTCAAAGGCAGAAAATATTATGCAGAGATCCGTTCTGTGAACAACAAATACAGCGATATTGGCATTAGATATCCCAGACAATTTGCTCCTTATGATGCTGAGCTGAAAGAGATAATCAGAAAAAAAATCTCAAGAGGAAAAATCAGCGTTACAATAATATCAGAAAGTCAGGATTCGTCAGCCGGTATTATGAATATGGAACCCGGCATTTTAAAAAAGTATGTTTCGGATCTAAAGAAAATGAATGAAGCTGTCGGTTCGGATGAAAAAATAAAACTTGAACATATAATAAGTCTGGCGGCAATATTCAGTCCTGAAGTTATAACCGAGACTAATGATTCCGAAAGGAAATTTTTATTCAGGCTTCTGGAAAATGCCGTGAATGATCTTAACAAAATGAAAAAGAAAGAAGGTGATTCATTAAAAAAGGATATAAGCGAGAGAATTAATTTTATAAAAAAGGAATCAGACAAGATTTCCGCATTAACAAAAGGAAAAGCTGATCTTTTGAGGAAAAAGTTAAGGGAGAAGATAAATTCAATTTTATCCGATAAGAAATTAATTGACGAAAACAGACTGGAAACAGAAATTGTTTTATATTCAGAAAGAATTGACATCACCGAAGAGCTTATTAGATTAAAAAGTCATTTGAAATATTTTACCGATAACATAAAATCCGATGAGCTGTCCGGAAGGAGACTGAACTTTCTGGTGCAGGAGATTAACAGGGAGGTAAACACAATTGCATCAAAATCATTGGATGCGGAAATCTCTCAGAAAAGCGCTGTAATAAAAGAGGAGCTTGAAAAAATCCGTGAACAATTACAAAACGTCGAATAAATCTTAAATGCTTTTTGTCATAGCAGCTCCTTCCGGAGCGGGTAAAACAACTATAGTTAAGGAAATTCTGAATCAGATACCGGAGCTTGTATTTTCTGTATCGGCTACTACAAGAAAAAAACGGGAAAATGAAAAGGAAGGTGTGGATTATTTCTTTTTTACAAAAGAAGAATTTCAGAATATGATTGAAAAGGATGAGCTTGTTGAGTATGAAATTATTTTCAAAGGAGATTATTACGGAACATTAAGGAAACCGGTGGAAGAGAATACTATGAAAGGAATAAATATGGTCTTTGATGTTGATGTAAAAGGCGCTCTGGCAATTAAAAAATTATACGGAGATGATTCGGTTCTTATATTTATAAAACCTCCTGACAATGATACATTGAAAGAAAGACTTAAAAAAAGAGCAACAGAAAGCGCTGAACAGATAAATGAAAGAATAAAAAGGGTTGATTTAGAAATCGCAAAAGCCAAAGAATTTGATTATATTGTTCTAAACCAAAATCTTGAAAAAGCAATTGCTGAAGTAAAGCAAATAATTTTAAGTAAAATAAATAAATAATAAATGGCAATAGAAACATTAGACCTGGAGAAATTCGAGTCGAAAACGGCAAATCTTTATGAATCTATAGTTGTAGCATCAATGAGATCAAGACAGATTAATGATTCCATGAAACTGGAATTAAATCAGAAACTTGAACCGATTATCGCAAAGGAAACGGAAGATGATACTATAATGAATCAGGATAAGCTTAATATTTCGCTTGAGTTTGAAGTGAGACAAAAACCAACAATTCAGTCTGTCCATGAGTTAATGGAAGACCGTCTTAATTACAGATTCAAAAACGAAAAAGACAGCGAGTAAGCAAGATCTTTATAATTTTAAAATCATTTTTAATATCCCGGAGTTTTCGGGATATTTTTTTTATCGGAAAATATGCTGGAAGGTAAAAAAATTTTAATAGGTATATCAGGCGGAATTGCAGCTTATAAAATCTGTTATCTTGTAAGATACTTTATAAAACAAGGAGCGGAAGTAAAAGTTATCATGACTCCTTCTGCAGTTAATTTTGTTTCCCCGGTAACACTGTCCGCTTTATCTAAAAATGAAGTTATCATTAATATGTTCTCACCGCATGAGAATACTTATAAACTTGAAAAAGCGGAAACCAAAACATGGCATGTCAATCTCGGATTATGGGCTGACGTTTTTGTAATCGCTCCGGCAACAGCAAATACACTTGCAAAAATCAATCACGGTATATGCGATAATTTTTTATTAACCTCAGTGCTGGCTGCAAGGTGTCCCGTCTTTCTCGCCCCGGCAATGGATGATGATATGATAAAAAATCCCGTTTCAAAAAATAATCTAAAGTCATTACGCGAGTACGGATACAATATAATTGAATCTGAATACGGAGAGCTGGCAAGCGGACTTACGGGCGAAGGAAGAATGGCTGAACCCGAAAAAATATTTGAAATAATAAAAGAGTTTCTCAGCCGGCGAAATGATCTTAAGGGAAAGAAAATTCTTGTTACTGCGGGACCGACAGTTGAATTCCTAGACAGGGTAAGATTTATCACAAACTCATCCACCGGAAAGATGGGATTTGAAATTGCAAGAGCGGCAAATGACAGAAGCGCTTCTGTTACATTAGTGACCGGTCCTGTCGTTTTAAATGATATTCAGGGAGTAAAAAGAATTAATGTAAGGACAGCCGGCGAAATGTTCAATGCCGTGAAGTCAAATATTAAAAATAAGGATCTTGTAATAATGTCTGCTGCAGTTGAAGATTTTGTTCCTGTGAATTCAGTCAGAGGAAAGATAAAGAAAGAAGAAAAGGAAAAATTTGTATTTGAATTTAAAAGAGCTGTTGATATACTTCAATATTTAGGAGAGAGGAAAAAGAATTTTAAACTTATAGGATTTGCTCTTGAAACAGAAAATGAAATTGAAAATGCACGTATGAAGCTGAAGAAAAAAAATCTTGATATGATCGTTTCCAATAATCCTGACACAGAAGGATCGGGATTTGGTACTGATACGAATAAAGTAAATTTTATTACTTCAAAAAACACAGAAAGTCTTCCTCAAATGAGCAAGTATGAAGTTGGCAATGCAATACTTGATAAATATCTTAAGATGAAATGAAGCGGGTTAGTCAAAATATTATAAAAGATATTTCTGAGCACATTGAGTTTATGAAGAGATATAATTTGTTTCCTTTGCATAATGACGGATTAATGTTAACTGAAGCACTTAAGAGTCTTGAAAATTTTGATGCGAGTGATATTTCAGGATCCGTTGAAAAGAAAATATATTCTTCTGAAAAGAGCAGCCGGGCTTCGAATGTTGTATCGGAAAAAGTTGTAAATTTTGATAAGCAAATTAATGAAGATTTTAAGAATGAACTTACAGATAACTACGAAGTGAAAAAAATTACAAAGGAAATATTTAAAACAGATATTCCGGATTTTAATGAAATAAGTAAACTTAAAGATACAATCAGCAATTGCTTTAAATGCAGAGAGCTTTCTAATTTGAGAAACAATGTTGTATTCGGAAGCGGAAATGAAAATGCCGATCTGGTAATAGTCGGCGAGGCTCCGGGTGCGGATGAGGATAAGCAGGGATTGCCTTTCGTCGGCAGAGCCGGAAAATTACTTACGGATATTCTTAAAGCTATTAATTTTTCAAGAGATGAAGTTTATATCTGTAATATTCTGAAATGCAGACCTCCTGAAAACAGAAATCCGATGCCGGATGAAATTGAAAACTGTGAACCTTTTTTGTATAATCAGTTAAAACTTATTAAACCAAAACTAATCCTTGCTCTCGGTACTTTTGCATCACAGACACTGCTGAGATCAAAGGAGCCGTTAGGAAAGCTCAGAGGAAGATTTCATACATATGAGGGAGTTAAAATGATGGTAACTTATCATCCGGCAGCGCTGCTGAGAAATCCGGCATGGAAAAAACCTACGTGGGAAGACGTTAAAATGCTGAGGGCGGAATATGACAATATGATAAAAACATAAACTGAAAATTAAAAATTTAAAATCAAAATTGAAAAAATTAACTAAATATAAAAACAAAACTTTATTGCTTGATAAGCCGGTCAATGAAGAAATGGAAGTTGAGCATACCGGGAAAACCCCTCCGAATGCTCTGGACCTTGAATCAAAAATACTGGGTTCGATTCTTATTGATAACAATGTAATCAATGATGTTTTTGAAATAATTGACTCCAGACATTTTTACAGGAAAAAGAATGAATATGTATTTGATGCAATTAAAAACCTGGATCAGAAGAAAGAACCTATTGATCCGAGTACATTAAAAGAAGAACTTCAGTTAACGGGTAAACTGGATATAGTCGGAGGCATAGAGTATATAATAGATCTTACTTCTTCTATTTCGACATCTGCAAACGCAAAATATTATTCAAGAATTGTACTGGAAAAATATTTACTTAGAAATCTTATTTCAATTTCTTCTGGTATAGCTGACAAATGTTTTAATCCTGAATCCGATACTTTTTCGATACTTGACGAAGCCGAACAGAGAATACTTGATGTTTCCGAATCACTTTCCAAGAAGAAAGTAATTTCAGTCAAAGATGAGATTGACAATATTATAAACATGCTGGCTGAGCAGAAAGAAAACAAAAGCGGTCTTGTAGGTATTCCGACAGGATATTCAAGACTGGATGATCTGACTGCAGGATTTCAGGATTCGGAATTAATAATAATTGCGGGAAGACCTTCACACGGAAAGACTGCTTTTTCCATGAACATAGCGCGGAATGCCGCGATTGATCACGGAAAATCAGTAGCTATATTCAGTCTTGAAATGTCTTTCAGAGAGCTAATTCTCAGAATGCTTTCAGGTGAAGCGAGAGTCAACGGTAAAAATCTTAAAACGGGAAAGACCACAACAGATGAGTGGAACAGGGTTATTAAAAGTTTTCATAAACTGAAGACGAATTTATTTATTGATGATACAAGCGAACTCTCCATACTTGAGATCAGAGCAAAAGCCAGGAAGATGAAAAAAGAATTCGGCATTGATATGATCATTGTTGATTACCTACAGCTTGTAAAAGGTCCTGAATCAGCAGAAAGAAGAGATCTTGAAGTTGCATATGTTTCCAGAGGATTAAAAGCTCTTGCCAAGGAACTTGAGATTCCGGTAGTTGCATGCGCACAGCTTAACCGATCTATTGAGCAGAGAGGAAAAGAGAAAAGACCGCAGCTTGCCGATCTGAGAGAATCAGGTTCAATAGAACAGGACGCTGACGTTGTTATATTTGTTCACAGACCTGCAATGGGTAAAAGTCTTAACAGGGATGATCCGGATTATCTTACTGAATTGAGAAAAGCGGAAATTATTATAGGCAAGCAAAGGAACGGTCCGATAGATGATTTTGAACTTGTATTTTTAAATGAGTATGCAAAATTTGAAAATCAGGAATATCATCCTGTTATTGAAATTCCGGGATATGTAAAATCAGATGATCCTTTTTAGTGAAACTAACTTTAGTTAAACAAAAAAACCCGGTACAGTTAAGTTACCGGGTTTTTTTTATTAATAATTAATCCTATCAGGATTTTTTATCACTCTTCTTTTTTGAATCGCATTTTGTACCGTCTTCACAATTACCCTGAAGACCTTTTTCCTTAACAGAAGCTGCGATGATCTCAGGATTTGTTTCTTCGCCTGAATACATGACTTTTATGCTTGTCATTTTGGAAACACTGCATGTTTCTCCGTAAACAACTTCTTTCACGCCGCTGATTCCCATAAGATTTCCTGTCATGTCAGTTTTACAGCCGTCGCAATGAATTTTATCAGTAACGAATTCGTAAGCAGCAAAACCGGATAGATCATCATCGGAAGTGTTGCTTGCGCTGCTCATTTTATCTCCGGAGCAATCGCTTTTAGTTTCTGTGGTTCCTGCTGTTTTTGTGCAGGTTGAAGAGCAGTCTTTCTTGTCTTTATCGTCTGCAATTAAATTATTGTTCTGAACATAAAAAATACTCAGAGCAACGATTACAACAAGTGAAGCAATTAAGATAAGTTTCTTTTTCATTTTTGTTATTGTTTGGTTATTAAAAAAATATAAATTTATTATTTTGGAGTTACATCCGCTAACTTATTATTTTCTATTTTAATTTCACTTTTTTTGATTTTTCTTTGATTTTTTTTTACAGTCTGAATTTTCTCTTATTTCTTTATTTATAACAATATTTAAATTTTTGTTTGTACTGGTGTAAAGACTTTCATACTTATCCTGATTAATATTAAACTCTCTTTCAGATTTATTTTTTCGGGAGTATTTATTCTGATTTTCTGAATGCTCTGTTGCTTTGATTAGATTAACTTTATCAGAACTTTTACATTCATCTGTGTATTTGGAATCCGATTCAAATCCGGTATTGGATTTTAAAAAATCCTTTTTGTTTGTCTTTCTCTTATTTTTTAATTTTGAATCCTTAGAAATTACATGATTAAATTCAAAACCATTACCGTTAACAAAATCTTTATTTACAGTTGCTGAAAAACATTCCTTGTTGATAACTGATCTTTGAGAGTTTTGATTCGCATTATTTTCAGCAGTTAAATTACTCAGACTTTTACTTTTTCTGATCCCGGAATTTCTATTATTTTTCTTTAAAAGGTTATTCAGTTCAGCAGTAAAGTCAATATTCAAATCAGGTACAGGCTTTTCTGTTTTTGCCTGATTATCTTTACTGATATCTGATGTAGCGCTTTCCGAAAATGATTTTAAAGTCTTTGTTTTGCTAATTGACTTACGGAATGTTTTTTTAACTGAATTAACTTTTTGAGGGTTATTAAAATTTGAAATTGCATCATCACCGTTCAAAGGTACATTAATTTCCATTTCATCTGCGGTGAAAACTTTATCGAAAGAGTTTTCAATTATAGTATTGAATTGATAATAAATGAACCCGGCTAAAAGGGAAACTATTACAGAAGACAGATAATTTTTTTTATACTTCATGGCAATTGTAATATATTATTTAATCCCGTTTTTGTTATTTATAATATACAATTTTCAATCAAAAATTAAAATATTTTTTTAAAACTAAATTTATTGGAAATGCAATATTGAATTTATAAAATATTTACTTGATCCTTTTTATTGCGACAAGAGTTCTGTCGTCAGAATATTTTCCCTTAACAGAAAACTTATTCACATCCTGTATGATCTTACTGCAAATTTCCTTTGCGCTAAAATTTTTATTTTTCATCAAAATCTGTTTCAATCTGTCTTCTCCGTAAAATAAAAAATCTTCATTCGTGGCTTCCACAATTCCGTCTGTATAAAGAAGAAGTATGTCATTTTTTTTAAAATTTATGCTGTCCGAATAATATTTCTGATAGGGGGCAGGACCGAGTACCGGACCTGTGGCTGATAAAAATTCTGTCTCGCCTTTTTCTGAGTTATAAAAAACAGGAGGGTTCTGACCTGCATTAACATACTGGCAAAGTCCTTTTCTGTCTTTTATAAGTTCACAGTAAAAAAGTGTAACAAATCTTTCATAAGGAAATGTCTCATATACAAGATTGTTAATTTTCTTAACCATAGTAGTAAGCTTGATCTGAAATTCAACTCCCATTCTTAAAGCACCTGAAACATACAGTGCCTGAGCTGCAGCTGATATGCCCTTTGAAGCCGCATCTCCGACGGCAATACCGACTCTTTCCTTGTCTTCGCTTTCTATATAATCAAAAAAATCGCCTCCTACTATTTTATCGGGTATTGAAAGACCGAACATTTCAAAGTTACCGAATTTCATTTCATGATCAGGCAGAATGCTTTTTTGAATTTCACGAGCTTTGTTTAGTTCAAGTATATTTTCTTTAGCTGAAGATTCAATTCCTTTACTCCTTATTATGGAGCTGAGCGTCATGCTAATGATATTCAGAGTATTTAAAAGATCATCTTCTATAAATTTTGCATTGAGAGCTATAAGATATTCATAAAGATAGAAAATTTGATCTTTATCATCTTTGAATTTATATCTTTCACCGACTCCGGTTGCAGAGTAATGATAAATACCTTTGTCAATCAGATATTCGTCTGTTTCCTGAGCGATTACCGATCTGTACAGTCCGACATCTTTAAACATAGGATACTGGTTAACACTCAGTTCATAATTCTTTTCTATCAGATCCACATCTCCCATTTGTTCGAATAGCGAATAAGAAGTCTTTTCTTTGTTAAGCATCCATAATCTTCCTCCGATTATTTTTATTTCCTCGTTTTTAATGATCTGTTCAAGGACGTAAGTGAGAAGCTCTTTGTCATTATTAATTTTAGGCGCTTCCTTTACAATGTTTTCAATTGTTCTGAATAGTTTTTTTTGCTCCATATGTTTTATAAAAATTTTATTATTTGGTATTTAAAGATTTCTTTAGATTATTCCTTTCCATATATATATCGCCCATCTCCGCTCCAACCACGAGCACGAGTGAAACATAATAAATAAAAAAGATACTGATTACAATTGTAGCAAATGCTCCGTAGATCCTGCTGTAACTTGCAACATTCAGGATATAAAATCCAAAAAGATACTTTAGCAGTTCAAAAAATACTGCGGTAACGAATGACGAAAAAAATATAACTTTTCTGTTGATCTTCCAGAAAGGAACAAACAGATACAATATATAAAAGAGAGTAAAAGAAATTATAAATCCAATTATGACGGGGACCATTTTCTGAAAAAAACTAAGATCGATATATTCACCGAAAATACCCTGAGAATAAGTTTCAATGATTGGCACTATTCCTGTGATCGCAAGGGATAACAGAAGCAAAACAAGTGAAACTATTACAAGAAAAAAATCCCTGACCTTTTCTTTAAAAAAACTCAGTTCGGCTTCGACTTTAAAAACTTTCTTTAAAACTTCTCTTAAAGCGCTGAATACGCCGCTCGCAGTCCAGAATATACCTATAATACTAACCAGACCGGTGACAAATGTATTTGCTGTCAGCTCTTTTGTTTTATCTATCAATTCAAATATTATCCGTTCTTTATACTGTCCCGGAAGCGGGATGATGCTGTTGATATAATCAACCAATTTTTTCTGAACAGTTTCACTATCAAGATAAATGCCTAAGAAAGTAAATATGAGCAGCGCAAAAGGAATAAGACAGATCAGAATATTAAATGATATACCGGAAGACATTATCCATATATGATCATGATCAAATTTATACAAAAGTCTGTCGGAATAATAAATAATTCTCTCAGCATACTTGTTTTTCTTGATCCGGTCAATTAGTTTTTTCATTCTCAAAAAAGTTTACCGCAGTTATTTTCGACTTCAGACAAAAAATCGGAGTTGTAGATAATTCCGCTAAAATTCAGGATCTGTTCGCTTGTAACTGTATCCTCCTTAATATGTTTTGAGAATTTTCTTATATAGGAATAAGCTTTTTCTGTTCCTGCTCCGCTTTTAAGTGGTCTTAAAAAATCCATTCCCTGAGCTGCGCATAAAAACTCAATAGATATAATATTTTTAACATTATTAATAACATCAAAACATTTTATAGAAGAGACTGACCCCATTGAATTATGGTCTTCCTGATTAGCGCTGGTAGGAATAGAATCTACGGAAGCGGGGTGGCATAATACTTTATTTTCGCTGACAAGAGATGCAGCAGTATACTGTGCTATCATCAGACCTGAATTTAATCCGCCTTTACTTGTGAGGAATCTCGGAAGTCCGCTCAGACTTCCGTCAAGAAGTCTTGCAGTCCTGCGTTCGCTGATATTACCGAGTTCGCTTACGGCAATGGCCAGGAAATCTGCTATAAACGCAAGCGGTTCCCCGTGAAAATTTCCTCCTTCAATGTGTTCGCCTGATTCGGGAAATAAAAGGGGATTATCAGTTGCCGAATTTATTTCCGTTTCAAGAACTTTCTTACAATGAGAGATAGTGTCCTTGACTGCGCCGTGCACCTGCGGCATACATCTGAGAGAATAAGCATCCTGTACTTTTCCGCAGTCTCTGTGAGATCTCATTATCTCACTGCCTTTTAAAAGTTTTCTTAAATTTGCGGCGGATTTTTTTTGACCGGGATGAGGTCTTACAGACTGAAGTTTTTCAGAAAACGCTTTGTCAGTGCCTCTCAAAGCTTCTAGTGACATGCTTCCGGAAATATCTGCAAGCTTTGAAATATATTCAGCATCAAAAATTGATTTACATATGTATGCTGACATCATCTGTGTTCCGTTTATCATAGCAAGACCTTCCTTGGCTGAAAGTTCAAAAGGCTGCAGCTTTTTTGATTTCAAAGCAATACTGCTTTTTATAATATTGCCGTTTAACTTACAGAAACCTTCACCTATTAAAAGAAGTGCAAGATGTGACAGAGGAGATAAATCTCCTGAACTACCGACAGAACCTTTTGAAGGTATCAGAGGGATTATGCCGGAATTAAAAATTGAAATCAATCTTTGGATGAGTTCAGGTCTTACGCCTGAAAAACCTTTTGCAAGAGAATTTATTCTGAACAGCAGCATAAGTCTTGCTATTACATCGGGAACAAATTTTCCTACACCTGCAGAGTGTGAGAGTATTAAATTTCTTTGTAAAATTTTTGAGTCTTTCTGTGATATCCTGACATCTTTAAATTCGCCGAAACCGGTTGTAACACCGTAGATGACTTCATTGTTTGCGATCCAGCTTTTCACCATTTCAGCAGACGCTTTAATATTTTTTTCTGCTGACCGCTGCAGTCTGATCTTCTGACCGGAAGTAACTATCAGAATTGAATTTTCAACAGTAAGATTACTGCCGTTTATAGTAAAAAATTTAGTTTGCATTAATCAATATACAAATGAAGTATAGAATTTTAAAGATATAAAAAGGCATTTATAGCGGGAAGTATGAAATGAACAGGATGAAAATGAGTTAAGAGGATTTAATTAATTTCAAATCATTTATAAAGTCTTCAGCGTCTTTCCTGCTGTTAAACCAGTGTGAAGATTCGACGGATTTAAAAATGAAAAATTTTTTAAGAACATTGACGATCCACATAGCAGGATCAGAATATCTGTTAATTAATTCAACTGTTTTTCCGTTTACGGAAAATTTTTCCCGAAAATCTTTCATTAATTTTTTTTATAATTTATATAAATTATATCTTTATATATACGACAATGTTTGTGCTTCTCCCGTTGTAGCTTTTAAGACATCTGTGCTATGTATTAATTTTTAATAGCGTAAAAAATGGATATTAAAATAATTCCTCATCAGATAATTTGAACTTAATAAAAACTCATTCGTATTTAAGTCATTTGAAAAATTGAAAAAGAAAAGATTGATAAAAAAAATTTACGATTTTTATTCTGATGATTTAACTTCTAAAGAACTTGAAAACACACTATTCAGAGAGACGCCGGTCAGATATAAATATTATTTAAAAGAACTGGAAAAGTCCGGAGATATTCACACCGGCAAGAGCGGAATCTTATCCAAAGTAAAAACATTTACAAAAGCTTTTCTTGTAAAGCTCTCACCTGTTATACGAATTTTTTATTCTGCTGCTATAGCTGCGTTTTTGTTTGCATGGCTGTCAGAAAACTGGAATTTAGCCGTGCTTACTTTTATAGTTCTAAATTTTATACTGATTTACGAAATAGCTGAAAAGCTTACTTCACGGGATGAACTGAAAGTAGCGAGAGATCTGCAGATCAGTCTTATTCCCAAAGAACCTCCCGTAGATGATTTTTTTGAAGTATCTTATTATTATGAAACTGCAAAAGTAGTGGGCGGTGATTTTATAGATTTTATAAAAAAGAACGATAGTGTCTATTATATATCCACAGGAGATATTTCAGGCAAAGGAATGTCGGCGGCATTGTATATGATTCAGGTGAGACTTCTGATGAGACAGCTTTCGGATCAGATTGAAAATCCAAAACTTATATTGAGAGCTCTCAATGAGAACGTTTTCAGGCATATAAAAAAAGGACTTTATTTCAGTGCTGTATTAACTGAAGTCAATCGTAATAAACTTAAAATATGCAGAGCAGGGCATTCGCCTGTGATTTATTTTGATAAATCCGCCGGTATATGCCGCGAGATCAGACAGAACGGGATGGCTGTCGGACTTTGCGAGGGTGAACTGTTTGACAATGCGCTTGAAGAAATAGAAATTGAAGCGGGATCTGGTGACATTATTTTTTATTATTCCGACGGACTTACTGAAAGTATGAACAGTTTGAAAGAAGAGTTTGGTCTTGAAAAAGTTAAGGAGATATTATGCGGTAATTATTTCAGAACCGCTGAAGATCTGAAAAGCATATTTCTGTCAGAAATAAATAAATTTATCGGTTATTCTGAAGTTCATGATGATATCACTTTAATTATTTTAAAAGCTAAATAAAATTTACTTACTCCGTTTTTTATTTTTTACCTCTTTAATTCCTGAATCTCTTACATTACCTCTGCAATATAAGCATACTTACTTTAAGCAAGTTAGTATGCGATATATATTTAAAGTTTATAACCTTCAGATTATTGCTTGTTTATTATGATAAATAGAGATATATATTAAAGTAAAACATTTAATAAAATAAGTTTTTATTTAAAAAATTTTTTTTTATTTTAGCTGACTTAAAATTTTATTAATCAAACGAAAGGATTCTATTATATCATTTCTATGGATTTTTATCTTTACTTCTGAGTTATCTAATCTGACAGATTAAATTTCCTTTTTCTATACCCCAAAATAGAAATAGCAATGGTGTATAAAAGGTATGAAAACAGAAAAAATTTTTTCTATTGGTGTTTCATATATTTTAATTGCACTTACTTTTCTTTTCAGTAGTTCATCAAACGCTGATCCGGTATCACAATCCAACTCAACCGGAATCACTTCTGCACATACATTATACAATTTTCCAAGAAATCTTCAGCTTTATGCAAGGGATAATTTCGACTCTGCTGAAGTTACATATTCCGGTAAAATAAATACCGCAGGATATGATTCCGTATATGTGGAAGTTTTTAAGAATGCTTCTATCTGGAATAGGAAAAGTTCTAAATTAATATATGCAAACGGTTCAGCTTCATTTGACCTGAAACAAAAAATACATGCAGAACTTTCAGAGTATCATTTTAAACTGTATGTGAAAACAGGTACTGCGAGCACTCTGATCAGCAAAGCGGACAGCGTGGTCTGCGGGGATATCTTTTTAATCGGAGGTCAGTCGAATTCTCATCCGACCGATGCTCAGATGACTTATAAAAATGAATTCTGCAGATCTTTCGGAATTCAGACACTTAACTATAACTCATTTCCGTATAATCCTGCCGATACTCTTTGGGGGCTTTCCAAAGCTGACGGAGCGGTAAGAGTTTTCAGCGGACCCCATAATGTTGGGATTTGGGGACTTGAACTGCAGAGAATGATCAAGGAAAATTTCGGCATTCCCACTGCAATAATCAACGGAGGCGCTGCCGCTTCCACCATTGAAAACAATCTGAGAAATAATAACAATCATACAGATATCAATACTATTTACGGCAGACTTTTATACAGATCACAAAAAGCAGGAATTACAAATAATGTCAAAGCGATAATCTGGTTTCAGGGTGAATCAAACGGGTCTCTCTCCTGGCAGAATTATAAACAAAATTTTCACACTTTATATAATCAATGGAGTCAAAACTATCCGGGTTTTGAATATACTTATGTATTTCAGACAAGACCAAGCTGTTCGGAACAGTATGCGAGTCAGCTCAGAGAAGTCCAGAGAAAATTACCTGAATCAATTTCAGATCTCGAAGTATTATCAACATCAGGTCTTCCATATTACGGAGGATGTCATTATCAGTATCTCGGTTACAAAAATATCGGTACTGTGATTTTCAGATATGTGAGCCAAAGATTTTATTCGCCAATAGATACTAACGGAATGCGCGGTCCGAACGTAAGAACTGCATTTTACACCAATGCTCAGAAAAATGAAATTGCAGTATTATTTAATAACTCTTCAGTTTCATACTGGCCTGCTGATACTCTCGGACAAAGCATGAAAAATTATTTTTATCTTGACGGACAGACAAATAAAGTTTCCTTAGGTTTGAAATCCGGCGATACTATAAAGTTAAAACTTTTTACCGGCAGTAACGCAACAAAACTGACTTATCTGCCGACAGTATGGACTCATACGGATTCTGTTGTATATCTCGGACCTTTCTTAAGAAATAATAAAGGTATCGGAGCGTATTCATTTCACGATTTCCCGATTACCAACAATCCCCTGACATACATTAATATAAAACTTTCAGCGGAAGGATTGTATAACCTTTATGAGGAAAAATTAAATTTGTCTGATACTTTTACAATTTATATTAGAAATAACTTCTTCCCGTTTCAGATAAGGGATTCTGCAAAGATCACAATTGATTCACTTGATTTTACAGGAAGTTTCAATACGTCAGCATTGACTACGGGAACTTATTATTTTGTGATAAAAGGTAAAAACACAATTGAGACATGGAGTAAAAGCGGCGGAACTTACATTGAATCAGGAAAAATAATTAATTACGACTTCAGATCATCTGCCTCTCAGGCATACGGAAATAATTTGAAACTGATAGACGGTATTTACTGCATATACAGCGGTGATGTAAACAGAGACGGATATATTGATCTGTCTGACCTTCTGAGAATAGATAATGATGCAAGTAATTTATTGCACGGTTACCATGATACTGACATTGACAGGGACGGTTTAGTAGATCTGAGCGATCTTTTAATCGCTGAAAATAACGCCGGAAATTTTATTGTCAAATTAACTCCGTAAATGATCATTTAGTTTTTCACATATAAATTTAATTTAAATCCCGGTACTAAGCCGGGATTTTTATTTGTATATTGCATTAAATTTTAAACATAATTTATTTAAATTCATAAAAATTTTCAGACAATCAAATCAATTTTCAAATGGAAACTATAAATGAAACCGAAGTTAAAGTTCAGGATGCAAATAAAAAAAACGAAGATTTTCTGCCCCTGAAAAGAATTGATCACCTTGAGTTTTATTGCGGGAATGCAAAACAGTCTGCATTTTTTTATCAGTATGTAATGGGTTTTAAACTCACAGGTTACTCCGGACTTGAAACAGGAAACAGGGAAAAGACTTCTTACTTACTGGAGCAGGGTAAAATAAAATTTGTTTTGTCTTCACCGCTTACAGACGATAATTTTATAGCAGAGCATCATAAGAAACACGGTGACGGTGTCAGGGATATTGCAATGGAAGTGGATGATGCTACCAAATCATATTTTGAAACTACCAGCCGCGGAGCAAAGGGAGTTCTCGAACCCACTGAATTCAAAGATGATAACGGTGTTATTATCAGGTCAGCTATTCAGACTTACGGAGATACAATTCATTCATTTGTCGAAAGAAAGAATTACAATGGATTGTTTATGCCAGGTTATGTCAGCGCTGAGCACAAAGCGGTTAAAGGAATCAAAGAAACTGGATTGAAAGCTGTAGATCATATTGTCGGAAACGTCGAGCTTGGCACAATGAATGAATGGGTAAAATTTTACGCGCATACAATGGGGTTCAATCAGCTTATTTCTTTTGATGATAAGGATATATCTACGGATTACACAGCGCTGATGAGTAAAGTAATGCAGAACGGCACAGGTAAAATTAAATTCCCGATCAATGAACCGGCAAAAGGAAAGAAGAAATCTCAGATCGAGGAATATCTGGATTTTTACAAATCAGCAGGAGCACAGCATATTGCAATGTCAACAGCTAATATACTTGAAACTGTTAATGAACTTAAGAGCAGAGGACTGGAATTTCTGACTGTTCCGACTACATATTACTCAGAGCTTGAAGAAAGAGTAGGAAAGATTGATGAAAATATTTCGGATCTGGAAAAGCTCGGTGTGCTTGTGGACAGGGATGAAGACGGTTATCTGCTGCAGATATTTTCAAAACCGATAGAAGACAGACCAACGGTTTTCTTCGAAATAATTCAAAGAAAAGGAGCAAGGAGTTTCGGCAAAGGAAATTTTAAAGCGCTGTTTGAAGCGATTGAAAGAGAACAGGAACTGAGAGGAACCCTTTAGTTAATTACGAGTTTCGAATTACGAGTTTCGAATTACGAGTTTTAAAATACGAATTTTTTAGTTTTAAAATTTTGTTTTTTGGTGATATTGAAAAAAAATCAGATCAGTAAATAATAAATTTAAAAATCAAAGGGCTTAAGAAAAATTTAAGCCCTTTTCAAATAATATAAAACAATTAATGAATTTCAGGAAAAGAACTCACACTTGCGGAGAGCTGAATTTAAAAAATGAAAATGAATTAGTAACATTGAACGGATGGGTTTCAAAAAAAAGAGACCTCGGGGGATTGCTGTTTATAGACATTCGGGACAGATACGGAATTACCCAGCTTAAAGTGATTCCGGAAAATAAGGATATTTACGATACTGCTCTGAGGCTCGGTCAGGAATACGTCATTTCGGCAAGCGGTAAGGTATTAAAGCGAGAAAGCGTAAACAAAAATATTCCGACAGGCGAGATCGAAATAGAACTTAACGGCATAGAAATATTAAATGAATCGGAAGTGCCTCCGTTTGTAATTGAAGATGATGTAAAAGCGACTGATGAGCTCAGACTGAAATACAGGTACCTTGATCTGAGAAGAAAATCACTTACGGATAATTTTATAATCCGTAATAAGACGTATCAGATTGTTCATAAATATTTTGAAAAACATAATTTCATAGAAGTTGAAACTCCGAATCTTATGAAATCCACTCCTGAAGGCGCGAGAGATTATCTGGTACCTTCGAGAGTGCATAACGGAAAATTCTATGCGCTTCCGCAATCGCCACAGATTTATAAACAAATTTTAATGGTATCAGGATTTGACAGATATGTTCAGATCTGCAAATGCTTCAGGGATGAGGATCTGAGAGCTGACCGTCAGCCGGAATTTACTCAGATAGATCTTGAGATGAGCTTCGTGGATCAGGACGATGTGTTTGAAATTGTCGAAGGTATGTTCTGTGAAATATGGAAAGAGATAAAAGGAATTGATCTGCCGGTAAGATTCAGAAGAATGTCATACGATGAAGCGATGAGCCAATACGGCACGGATAAACCTGACCTTAGAATCAAAGGGGATATGAAAATTGTTAACTTAACTGAAACCGTTAAAGGCTCAGAGTTTAAGGTTTTTAATGACGCAATTGAATCAGGCGGTATCGTCGCCGGAATAAAATTAACTTCAAAAGAAGTTTCCAGAAAAATCATTGACGGTCTTACTGAGTTTGTAAAAAAATCCGGATTCGGAGGACTGGGCTATCTGAAATTTAATTCTGACGGAACGGTACAGTCTCCGGTTGTAAAATTTCTGAATGAAAATATTATAGAAAATATCAGAAAGGATTTTTCAGCTGAAGGCTCAGACACTGTATTTATTTTAAGCGGGGAAAAGATGAAGGTGTTTCAGACTCTCGGACAACTGCGTCTTAAACTTGCTGAAGATTTTGAGCTTACAGACAAATCGAAATATGAGTTTGTCTGGGTAATTGACTTTCCGCTTTTCAGGTATGAAGAAGATGAGAAAAGATTTTATGCAGAGCATCATGTCTTTACGATGCCAAAAGATGAATACTTAAAATATCTCGACAGCAGTGATGTAAAAGAAATTGAGAGCATACGCGCGAACTGTTATGATATGGTGTTAAACGGACATGAAGTAATTAGCGGCAGCATCAGGATACACAAACCGGAAATTCAGAAAAAAGTTTTTGACATAATAGGATTAAGCGATGAAGAGGCGAAAATGAAATTCGGTTTCATTCTTGAAGCGTTCAGATACGGAGCTCCGCCGCACGGAGGAGCTGCTGTAGGATTTGACAGGATCATTGCAATACTCTGCGGGCTGAATTCCATTACAGACACAATCGCTTTTCCCAAAACATTAAAAGCTTCTTCGCTGATGGATGAATGCCCGAGTGAAGTCAGTAAGGAACAGCTCGACGAACTGGGAATTGAGATAAGCCAAAAAAAGTAAATACGGAAATTCAGGATTTTGAAACCTGAAAATTAAAGTTAGAAATATCTGATGAGTTTGAAATATTTAACTTAAATTTGCTGAGCTGATCTCAGCTGAGTGTTATTTATAAGAAAGAATGTATTTTACAAATCTGAATTAAAGCCGGCTTTATAACTGCTAATCAGACAGCAGGTTATTTGCCGGGTTTCTTCATAATAATTATCTTAGTTAATTTACAGAATGAAAAGACTTACTGAAATTAAGTTTTCCGGACTTTCCATAGAAGACGGACTTTCCAACAGTTCAGTAAGCAGCATAATTCAGGATCGTCTTGGATTAATGTGGTTTGGAACGCAGGACGGGTTAAACAGATATGACGGTTATGATTTCAAAATATACAGGAATGATATTCAGAATAAATTTAGTCTGATAAATAATTTTGTAAATGTAATCTGTGAGGACAAAGCAGGGAAGATATGGATAGGAACAGACGGCGGACTGAATATATATGACAGGGAAATGGACAATTTCAGAAAGACAGAAATTTCAGATCAGCTTAAAACATCCGGACCTGTAATAATAAAAACTATTTTTGAAGACACAGATGAAAGACTCTGGATAGGAACTTACGGCAGCGGACTGATATGTCTGGATAAAGAAAGAAATTTTGTAAAATGTTTCAAGCATGATCCTGAAAATAATACAAGTATAAGCGGTGACAGAATATCTTCAGTAGTACAGGACAGAGAGGGGACAATTTTTATAGGTACATGGGGAAAGGGATTGAATAAGCTTGAAAGCGGAAGTGATGTATTCAGGAGATATATAAATGAAGAGGATGATGACAGAAGTTTATCGGAGAATAAAGTTGATTCAATGTATTGCGACATGGAAGGTAATCTGTGGGTAGGGACGACAAACGGTCTGAACATGATGGGGAGGGGGGAAAACGGTTTTAACCGTTTTTCGCACGATGCTGCGGATGAATTTTCTCTGAGTAACAGACTGCTTTCTAAAATGTGCGAAGATAAAAACGGAAATCTCTGGATCGGTACGAAAGAAGGCGGAATAAATATTTATGACAGAGATAAAAACAGATTTTACCATCTTAAAAATGATAAGGATAATCCTTACAGTCTTGGAAATAATTCCGTGCTTGATATATACTGCGACCGTTCAGGTATAATCTGGCTCGGGACTTTCGGCTCCGGTCTGAGAATTTACAAGAACCGGTCTAAGAAATTTTATCACTTCTTTGAAAATAAATCTGACCGGAATAGTTTAAGCAGTAATAAAATTTCATGCTTTGCTGAAGACAAAAATGGTAATCTGCTTATTGGTACCGCAGATAAAGGGTTCAATATTCTTAATCCTGCAGATTATAAATTCAAAAGATGCTCATTAATTAACAGAGATGATGCATTAACTGAAAATATGATCAACTGTATTGAAGAATGCAAAAACGGTTTTTACTGGATAGGTACTTCCGGTTCCGGACTTGTAAAATATGATCCCATCACTGATGAAATCCGGAATTACAGCTTTAAAAGAAGTGACGACTCAACAAAAAATTATCTGTATATTTTTTCTCTTTATTCTGACGAAGAAGGTTTCATCTGGTATGGTACAGCAGGTAAGGGTATTTATAGATTTGACCCTGTCAGTGAAAAAGCTGTTCAGTATAGTTTAAATGCTGATAATGCAAATGACGACAGTGACAAGAGAATACGAAAAATTCTTCCCGGCTTCAAAAATAATCTGCTGCTCGGATCTACTACCGGAGGACTTTTGATATTTGATAAAGTAAAGAAGAATTTCAGACGATTTAAAAATAATCCGAAAGATCCGGGAAGTATCAGCAGTAATTTTATTACAGATTTTCTGAAAGACAGACAGGGAAATTTATGGATAGGAACCTATGATTCAGGATTAAACATATTACCGCACGGATCAAAAAATTTTAAAAAAATTTCTACAAAAGACGGGCTTCCCAATAATACAATTAACGGAATTCTGGAAGATGATTCTGGGAATATCTGGATCAGCTCTAATAAAGGCATTTCAAAAATTAATCTGGAAAAAAATAAAATAATAAATTATGATGTGAGAGACGGATTGCAAAGTAATGAATTTAATCCATGGGCCTGTATTAAAATGAAAAACGGCGATCTGGTATTCGGAGGTATTAACGGATTTAATATCTTCAGAGCGGATGAAATTAATGACAATAAATATGTTCCCGAAATAATTATAACGGATTTTAAAATTTTTAATAAGGAAGTAATACCCGGCGTTGCGGGTAGTCCGCTTTCAAAATCTGTTTCTGTTTCGGATGAATTAAACCTGACATATAAAGAAAGTGTTTTTTCTTTTGAGTTCTCATCACTGGATTTCAATATACCCGGAAAAAATATGTATGCATACAGAATGAAAGGATTTGATTCCGGATGGATTAATTCCGGCAACAGAAGATTCGCTACTTATACAAATCTGGATGCAGGTGAATATGAATTCAATGTCATCGGATCCAATAATGACGGGATCTGGAATACAACAGGAAAATCAATTAAAATTAACATCACTCCTCCGTTCTGGAAAACTAAATGGTTTAAATCACTTAGCGCATTAAGTCTTATCGCAGCTTCAGGCAGCGTTTATCAGAATAAGATTAACAGACTCAGGAAAGACAGAAAAGCTCAGGAAGAGTTTACAAAAAAACTCCTTGAGACACAGGAAAATGAAAGAAAAAGAATTGCCGGCGAACTGCACGACAGTATCGGGCAGGATCTTCTCATTTCAAAAAATAAACTCCTGCTAAGTCTGAATAATCCGGATGACAGTGAAATAGTTTTTAAAAATATTAATGAAGTTACGGATGTAATTACCGATGCTCTGAAAAATGTCAGGGAAATTTCATATTCTATTCATCCCTATCAGATCGAACGTCTCGGTTTATCAAAAGCTATAAGCTCAATAATCGAAAGACTCAAAGGAACTGCAGATATAAAGTTTACCTGCAGTATAGATAATATTGATAAAATACTTTTGCCGGAATCTGAAATAAGTATTTACAGAATAATTCAGGAATGTATGTCAAATATTATAAAACATTCAGGAGCAAATGAAGTAATTCTAAATATTAACAGAGGAGAAAATTTCATTACTATACTGATCGGCGATGACGGTATTGGATTTGATAAAAATAAACTGATTTCCGAAAAAGGGAAGTACGGTTTCGGAATTCAGGGTATGCTCGAAAGGATCAGATTGATAAAGGGCGAAATGAATATTGAATCAGTTCCGGGCGAAGGAACAACATTAAATTTTAAAGTGCCGTTTTGAAACACCTTCTCTTATCAGACACTTCTAAAACATTTATCTGCCGATAGTCTGATGATAATACAAAATTATTTTAATCCTGATTCACTGCAAAAAATAACAATTGAAGAATTAAACAGATGTAGGTATTTTAATTTTAAATTTTTCAAATCAATACTTATATTATACAGATGGAAAAGCAGCTTGAAATTATCATGGCAGATGATCATCCTATTTTCAGAAACGGACTGAAACAGATAATAGAAACTGATAAGAATATTGTTATTAAAGGTGAGTGTGACAACGGTTTGAAAGCACTGGAAATGATTGAAGAACTGTCTCCTGACATTGCACTGCTTGATATTGATATGCCGAAGATGACAGGTCTTGAAGTACTTAGAAAACTTAAAGACAGTAAAACAAAAATAATTTTTCTTACAATGTATGCCGAAGAAGATATTTTTGACGAAGCTATGAATCTCGGTGTCAAAGGGTATGTTCTCAAAGACAGTGCCGTTAATGATGTAATAAAATGTATCTGGTCAGTCTGGGAGGATAATTATTTTATCAGCCCTTCCGTTTCAAACTTTGCAGTTAACAGAAGAAAACGCCTTAATGAACTTAAAAGCAATACGCCTTCGCTTGAAAGTCTGACGCAGACTGAAAAGCGGATTCTTAAATTCATTTCTGAAAATAAAACAAGTAAGGAAATTGCCAGAGATCTTTTCCTGAGTCCGAGGACAATTGAAAATCACCGCACAAATATCAGTAACAAACTTAATTTAAGGGGAAGTCACAGTCTGATCAAGTTTGCTATCGAAAATAAATCCGTACTTTCGGACCTTTAATATTACTTGATTATACAAACTGTTCATTTAATTTATATTTAAAAAATCAGAAGAGTTCCTCCCGGTTTAAGGATCTCTCAATTTCCTGCTCACTTAAAATATAAGAATTAATCGATTTATTTAAAAAAATATAAGTGCTATCTTTACAGTCCAAAAACAATAGTAAACTTATAATTAAAAAACAAAAGGAGTTATAATTTGAGCACATCAACATTAGATAATACAAAAGTACTTCCTTATAAAGTAAAAGATATTTCCCTTGCCGAATGGGGCAGAAAGGAGATAAGACTTGCCGAGGCGGAAATGCCGGGATTAATGTCAATAAGAGAAGAATACAAATCAAAGAAACCTCTGAAAGGCGCCAGGATTGCAGGATGTCTGCATATGACAATACAGACTGCGGTTTTAATTGAAACACTTAAAGATCTGGGAGCAGAAGTAACCTGGTCTTCATGTAATATTTTCTCAACACAGGATCACGCTGCAGCGGCAATAGCAGCAGCAGGAATTCCGGTATATGCATGGAAAGGAATGAATGAGGAAGAATTTAACTGGTGTATTGAGCAGACATTATTTTTCGGTGAAGACAGAAAACCTTTGAACATGATACTCGATGACGGCGGCGATCTTACAAATATGGTGTTTGATAAATATCCTGAACTCATTGCAGATATCAAAGGATTATCCGAAGAAACTACAACCGGTGTGTTAAGACTTTATGAAAGAATGAAAAAAGGTACGTTGCCCGTTCCGGCGATTAACGTTAACGATTCGGTTACAAAATCTAAATTCGATAATAAGTACGGATGTAAAGAGTCATGTGTGGATGCTATCAGAAGAGCTACGGATATTATGATGGCCGGAAAAGTAGCAGTAGTCGCGGGTTACGGTGATGTGGGAAAAGGTTCGGCTCAGTCATTAAGAGGAGCAGGCGCAAGAGTTCTGATAACTGAGATCGATCCGATCTGTGCTCTTCAGGCGGCGATGGATGGTTATCAGGTTGTAACGATGGATGAAGCTGTAAAAATGGCTGATATATTCGTAACTGCAACCGGTAATTATAATATCATAACGGACAGACATTTCAAAGGAATGAAAGATAAAGCTATCGTTTGTAATATCGGACACTTTGATAATGAAATAGATATGGCATGGCTGAATAAAAATTACGGAAATACAAAAGATACAGTAAAACCGCAGGTGGATCTTTATAATGTTGACGGAAAAGAGATCATAATTCTTGCAGAAGGAAGACTTGTAAATCTCGGCTGCGCAATGGGGCATCCTTCTTTTGTAATGTCAAACTCATTTACTAATCAGGTGCTTGCCCAGATCGAACTCTGGAATAATTATGCAAATTATGAAAATAAAGTATATGTATTGCCGAAACATCTCGATGAAAAAGTAGCAAGACTGCACCTTGAAAAGGTCGGCGCAAAACTTGAAACACTTACAAAAGAACAGGCTGAATATATAGGAGTGGATGTAGCCGGTCCTTATAAATCCGACACGTATAGATATTAAAATATAAAATTATATAAGCTCTCAATTCTTTAATCAAAATTTTTAGATATAGAGAATTGATTTGCTGGTGTAGCTCAGTTGGTAGAGCAGCTGATTCGTAATCAGCAGGTCAGCAGTTCAAATCTGCTCACCAGCTCTTAAAACCCTGATAAACATTGAGTTTGTCGGGGTTGTATTTTTTGATAATAAATGTTAGCAGATATGTTAGCAGTTTTTAATCCTCAAAATTGATTTATTCGATTTATATAAGCACAAAAAAACCCTGATAAACTTTGTGTTCGTCAGGGTTTAATATATTTGCTTACGGATATGAAGTTTTTTCAAGCCGATTTTATTTCATCAAAGCTTCCATCCTGCTCCGGATAGCTCCGGCGTTTTTACTTTTGTAATAAGTTCTGGTAGTGGTAGTAGATGAATGACCAAGTAAATCAGCTAGATCACCTTCCGCTAAACCTTTATTAGCAAAAGTAGTTGCAAAAGTTTTTCTAAACGTCTTTAGATTATATGAACTTCCTTTTAATTCTAACTCGTTTAGAATTTTTCTAAAAGTTTTTCCAATCCTTTCAACGTTAAATTGTTTAAATACTTTTTCATCAACCCCCAAGGTTTTAATTCTTGGGAGTTCTTTTTTAATAAATTTCATTAGTTCAGTGTAAATGGGGAATTCAATACATCCCTGAGTCTTTGAAACTTTTAAACTAAGAATCTTCGACTTGAGATCAAAATCCCCGGCACGCATTTCAAATATATCACCGGGACGGATTCCTGTTAAGAGAAGAAATTTAAAGATTACAAAATACTCCTTATTTTTCAGTTCAGACTGAGCCAGGATCTGCTCAAGATCATTTTCTTTAAAAGTATTTATTTGCCTGGTACCTGCTTTAGGTGTATGTCTTTTAGCAATTGGAGATTTATCAATGTATTCCTCTTCAATCAGATAATTGAAAAACCCCTTCAAATATCTGATATACGTAATAACTGTCGCGTTAGCATTTTCCTTATTTTTTCTCAGTATGAACGCTTCTATATCTGATTTGTTTATCTTGGTAACTTCAGTATCCGATTTTACATCTTCCTGAAACTGCTTAATAACATTTTCAAAAATTCTGGAGTGATTGTCTCGTTTACCGCTAGCTGTAGTTTTCTTTATTGTTTTTAAATATGTTGCCGCTGCATCGGCAAGCGTTAATTTTGTGTTTGTATTTTTTGGTATAATCACACCGTATTTTATTTTTATCTTGTTATCTTTCTCAATCAATTCGAATTCCTTTTTGAGAGCTTCAGCTTTGACTCTGTTTACTGGAGAAAACTCCAGATAAGTACACTTAGTAATTCGTTTTCCGTTTAAATGATACGCTATGTAATATTTATTTCGGTTATTAAATAATGATGCCATTTTACATTTTCTTTTTTAGATTTGAAATTATTGCTAATGCTTTTAATTCATCTTCTTCGCAGCTTATAACGTCACTGGAGGTTAATGTTCTATTTCTTGTTATGAAATCATCGAGCTTGCATTTTGGGACCCGATATTTTCCATCTATTTTTATTGCATCTATATGACCATAACGGACCCATTTTTTAATTGTATTGTATCCCACTCTAAGTTTTTTTTTGACTGCATTCAATGATAGTAGCCTGTATGGATGATCCTGATCCGGCGAACCACTTGTTTCTTTTTTCTTTACCATCTTTTAACATTATTAGTGTTCATATGATTTATGTTTATTAATTTTTATAAATTGTAAATTTAATTTAGTAATTGTTTGATTATTATAAGTTCTATAAATGATCTTCTTCATATATTATACCATTTTCAACTTTAAAATATGTTCCGTGCTATTGTTTTTTACCACAGCGTTAATTATTTTCAATTAGAACAGGTTTGTCAGAATTGATAAACCCGGGATTTTCAGACCCGGGTTTTACATTTAAATGATTAACAGTTTGATTCTTCCAAACCGTCTGGATTATTTTTTCTCCTTTCCTTTTAGAATTTCCTGATCACTCAGATCTTCTTTCAACAACTCATCTATTTCTTCCTGAATTGCATTGCGTAATAAATTTTCCTCTGCAATCTCTTGAATTTGATCGATTATAATATCAACCCTTGAATTCATTGTTGCTTTACTTCTTTCAAGACTAGCTAGCAGATCTTGAATTTCCAGGGATTTTCTATTATTTTCTTTATCTGTTGGTACATTTTCATTTTTTATTCTTACAAGCTTACTACTATTTTTTTTGATTTGCATATTTATGTATTTTAAATTTTTTAAAAATGTTTGAAATTTATTCACCTTCTACTGAAGGTTCTTAGAAATTTGCAACCTGTAGATCTCCAGGCAGCATTTTTCTTATTTGAATGTTTCGATATTTAAGATTTAAGTCCAAGCAACCATCGAATGTATCCGGTTTTTTTTACCTGCGGTTCAATTCCATTTTGCTTATCCTCGGGAAAAATATTACGGCTATCAATTTGTTTGCCTAGTGGCTATTGACTTACCGATATATTTTCACCTTCATTTCAGACGGACTTTTTAATCAGTTGCCTCTGATCCGGTCTGAGCATCATTTGCTTCCTGTGTATCACTACTGCTAAATTTACGCAGCGTAATCTGGTTAGCTAATTTTGCTGCTCCTCTAAAATCATAATTTACATTTAAGTTTTTTGATTCAATTAGATTTAAGAAATCATTTATTTGACCTTCATTCAAGTCGACATCAGTTATACGAATATCAACTGAAGAATTTTGATCTAATTTATTTAGATCTTCCATAACAGAAGAAAATATTATCTTCCTATGGAGAGTTATTTTTTTTAACATATGATTTGATTAAAATTTTAAAAATAAGTTTTTAAAGTCTAACATTAATAGTTTTCTACACGCTTTAGAATAACTAATTAATGTTGAGCTTTTTTAATTGTTGATTTTTATTTAACGAAATTTAATTTACAAAGTCTTCATCTTCTAAATTTTCACTGAATCTATAAATTCTTAATTTATATATATCCTTTTGATTCAAGAAAATTAAGAGATCAAGAAATTGCTTTCCTACCAATTAATATAAGTGAAACGAATATTAACTGAAGTATTTGTGCTAGCTCATCTACAGTGAAATAAACATTATTTTTCCATGTAGATTTTTATTTATTTCATAATTTTCTATTTAATTAAAAAAAAAATTTGTATTACTGTTTTAAGAAGCCTAACATAAAAGTATTCTAAGCGCTTAGAATAAATAATTAATGTAAAGCTACTAATTGTTTTGTTTTTAGTGGTTTATTTTTGGTCCGAAAGAATTGCCATGAACCATGATTATCTCATTAATTTCTTAATGATTTTTATAAGGTCTTAACGGTTTGTTGCCCTTCTCAATCTCGACTGTTAAGATAACCGAGATCCTCTGTAGTTTTTTAGGTGTGATATTACTTTGTAACTTTTATTACTAATCTTACTCCTTGTTTTGTTATTAAATTAAAACGTTTATACAAAATTTATAAAACTCTCTAAGAATAATTAGCTTAAGTCAGCTGAAATCAAATTATTTTAGAGTCGATACGTCAAAGAGCGTTTATAAAGTGCGTACAAAATATATGTTTGAATTAAATATGTCAAGGGGAATATTGGACTAAAGAAAAAATATTTATCACATCCGTCCAAAATGTTGAAGAAATACAGTTATTCTCAATTATTATTTTCATCCAGGTAAAGCTTCATTGCTGAAATAATAAGTTTAAGCTTTCGATTTTTTAATCTCCCTGCGGATAAGTAACTTAATTTTAGATGTGATCCAGTCCTTCGGACCTTAGAGAGAGTATAATTTTTTTACATCTCTTTTAAGTTAAAACTTCATTTCTGGTAAAATTATGCACTTTTTAATCCAAAAGGTTCCCATACTGGAACATAAGTTATCTCTCATATTAATTATATTATTATTATTTATTATTATTATTATATTATTATTGTATATGTACATTATTATTTAATAATTGGTTTATGGTGAATAATATTTAAGTACTTTGAATTCATAATATCTTTAAGATCCTCTTTATACTTATCTTCAATAACGAAACTATCATGAACCACCAGCACTGGGACACCCTTGCTTGTAAAGTGCCGGATCACTCCAGCTGCAATTTGGGAATCGTAATTCTGTAGTTTGACTCCAATGTCTGAATTAAAATATTTAGCAATAGGTTTGTGCGCTTTTTTCCAACGGTTAAAATACCCCAGTATTTCTTCATCCGTAACTTTATTAAACAGAACTAATAACTCTCTGTGCCTCGTCAGGATATCGCTACGGAGTCCCTCCAATGTCTTTTTTAATGTTGTTGAGTTTATTGAAACCAACGCAATTAATTTATATAAACCGCGAAGCAACGGGTTGCCATCCGACAGTTGCTCATAGACATTTCCCGATATGCGCTTGTTTTCAAGCTGGTACAGGATCCGAATATGCATTGAGCCAAAGTCGAGTTCAACCGTCGGTGAACCATTAATAGTTAGTTTAGCTCTTAACTCTTTTGGCATTTGGGATTCGATCCCGGAATAATACCGACCTCCGTGTTGAAAATCATTATTGAATACTCTGTAGATATAAGGATTGCGTATTGTCCATTCATCGGTACTGCTTGTGATTCCAAATAATTTAAAAAATCTGTTGTGTGTTACAGCCTCACCAATGGTCACGTTTTTCAGTGCAAAGGTTGTTGATTGCCTCAAGTCATTGTAATCAGTCAACTCATTTCGCATCTGTATTATTTCTTTCGTATCCTGATAATCTATTTTTGTTTTTGTCTCTCTGTTTTTCAGTATAACAAATTCAGGTGGTCGTATATCTTCAACATATACAGGTTTGATATTCTGAAGCATGCTTACGGCAAGATCTGTTGGTTTGATTTTTGTTAATTGTCCGTAGTCCTGTTCCGGATTATAAAATCCTTTCTCAGACTCAATCAAACCTAACGAACTAAAACTATCCATAATTCCTACCATTATGTTGTAAGTGTAATAGTCAACCCTGTATCTTTTCGGGATCCCAGCATAGTATACTTTCCTTCTGGAATATCTTATGTAGTAACGGGTATTCATACTTATCCATAGATTCAGCAGCGTTGAAACAAGGCATTTTTGTTTTAATGAAACTTTTATTGATTTGTCAATTGAAAGATCAGACCAAATATCTTTAACGATATTCGTAATGACCGGATGTTTGCTGGTGTGTTTTAGATTAAATGGCAGGTCATCTAAAATGTGGTAATCTTTTTTTAATAGCATACTCTTTGGTTTAAAATAAAGTAACCACTATAAAGTGGCTACCGATATATTTTATTTAGTTTAGTTTTTATAAATGTTTTGCATTGTCATATCTGTTCAGTATTGCATGACCAAGTTTAAGTTATAAATTAAAGTGGGCCACCTTTTAGTAGCCCACACAGGTTTTCAATTTGTCGTTGCGAATTTCATCTGCCGGTTGTTGAAGCAAGTCTTCTTTGTTAATGTGTCATATCCGATAACAAAGAATTCATTTGCCAGCATGGCTGTCTTGCATTTATTTTTATGCGATTCAGACAATGTTTCCGTATAAAGCAGGAATTCATGCCTTACAAGTTCTTTGAAGGCTGCCTTTACAGTATTCAAAGGAACATCCGCCAATCTCGAGATCTTTGATAAGTTAACATCAAACGGTTTGGAAAATAAAAATTGATACTTCCCTTCCTCGAATTCAAAACGCTCTGCGTGTTTTTTTAGATATACATACAAATAAAATGAAAAAAAACACTTGAAAGGAACGGTATAGAACATTGGGCTAATATCATCTGTGCAATACTGTAAGAACGCCGTCAATTTTTTATCTGTGAAATGAGTTTTCTTTTTCCGGGTGAAATTCTTATAAGCCTTCCGGCATTCATTTTTTTTCTCTTTGATCAATTTTTTATAATCTGCATCAGTAATTAAAATTGCTCTCATTCCTGATCCTCCTTTTTTTTAATTTGATCGTTTATGTCGTAAACACCAATAACGTAAGGAGGTATTTCACTAACTAGCTTGTTTAACTTATTTCTGTATTTTAAATCATCCGGATCAATTTTATCACCGGAATTAATTTTTTCAATCAGATTATTTTCAACATTTAAAAATTCTTCTAACAATTTTCCTGCGTACTCATAATCTTCTGTATGCTCTTGCTGTAACTCAAATAAAAATCTTGAAATCTTTTCCATTTTTTAATTTAATTTAGTTTGTAAAATATTATAGTGTTTTAACCTTAATTAGCAAAACTCCTATGTAAGATAAAATGAATCCTGCTGATCAGTATACTATCTTATATCATTTGACAAATTAATTAACAAAATTCCAAATGGATTTATATCTTCAATTTTCATCGAACCTAAAGAGAATGGTCTAGCCCACCGGTTGTCCCTTACATAGATATAAATTTAAAAGATAACGTGACAGTTTTTTAACCCGCTCCCTGCTATTCGAAAAGGGTTACTGGTGGGGGGCTTTTCTGCCCGGTGTGCCTGCACTCTCTTCAAGGCTGAAAATATATTTGGATCTGTCCGATTTCCTGGAAAAATTTTTAGAAAATTATTTTGGGTTTATACAATTTCCCGGATTTGAATTTTGTGAGTAGGTTAATTTTAAAATATTTCATTTTTATGTTTAAGTTTATATTTTAAAAATATTCTAAATATGAATGAATCAATATTTACCGTCCACACCTATGTTCATTAAACATGCGAATGTACTCTCTGTTTTCAATTTGAATTAAGAACTATCTGGTTTAAATATCTTCGTCTCAGTGGAAGTATATTTTTTAAAATTATAATTTAAATGAGTAAAACTTCTTTTCAGGACATCTTAAATAAATATCGGTGTTACTCACATTCGAACCGACACTTAGGTGAAAAGTTTGAACGACTCATGCAAGCTTTTCTATTATCGGATCCTAAGTATTCATACAAATTGAAAAAAGTTTGGCTTTGGAAAGAATTTATTGGCAAACAGGATTTAGGCGGTAAAGATTTGGGAATCGATCTGGTTGCTCTGACAAAGGATGGAGATTTCTGGGCAATACAATGTAAATGTTTTAATGAAGATACTTCAATTGATAAAAAAGCTGTTGATTCATTCATCACTACTTCAAGTCGGGAATTTAGAAACGAAGAATTTAAAACTGTAAGATTCTCTAATCGGATATGGATATCTACTACTAACAAATGGGGACCTAATGCTACTGAATCCATACAGAATCAATATCCTCCAGTAACAAGAATAAATCTTTCCGACCTGCATCAAGCACCTGTCGATTGGGATAAATTAGAAAACGGCATTCATGGCGAAGTTGCGAGAACACTCAAGAAAACTTTACGTCCTCACCAGACAGAAGCTTTAGAAAAGACTCACGAGTATTTTAAAACAGCTGACAGAGGTAAGCTGATCATGGCTTGCGGAACAGGCAAAACATTTAACTCACTCCGCATAGCAGAAAAGGAAACAAATGGAAAAGGTCTGATACTATTTCTTGTTCCGTCAATTGCTTTGCTGGGTCAGACTTTGCGTGAATGGACTACCGATGCTGAAGTACCTATCAATGCAATTTGTATCTGCTCTGATCCGGAAATCTCAAGGAAGAAAATTCTTAATGAAGAATTTGACAGCTTCAGCATTGTTGATCTTGCCTTGCCTGCTTCAACAAAAACCAAAGACATTCTTAAACAGTTTGAGCACACAAGGTCTAAGAGCAGCATAGGTATGACTGTGGTTTTCTCAACTTATCAATCCATTGATGTCATTGCCAAAGTTCAAAAAGAATTAATTAAAAACGGCGTTGGTGAATTTGATCTCATAATATGTGATGAAGCTCACAGAACCACCGGTGTAAAATTATCAGGTGAAGATGAGTCAGCATTTATAAAAGTGCATAATAACAATTTCATCAAAAGCAGGAAGCGATTGTATATGACTGCAACTCCGCGTCTCTACAGCGATGACACAAAGAGTCAAGCTGCCAAAGCCGATGCAGTGTTGTGTTCAATGGATGATGAAAAATTATACGGAAAAGAAATTTACCGCATAGGTTTCGGTAAAGCTGTTGAGAGTGATTTGCTTTCTGACTATAAAGTCTTGATCCTTACATTAAGCGATAAAGATATTCCGCCGATAATGCGTGATAATGATATCGAAGTAAATACAAATGACATAACTAAAATTGTCGGCTGCATTAACGCTCTCTCAAAACAAATTCTCGGAGATGAAGGAGTCATTAAATCCACAGACCCCGACCCGATGCAAAGATCAGTTGCATTTTGTCAGAGTATTGCCGTTTCCAAGAAAATCACTGAAGCATATAATGCTGCCGGAGAACTTTACATAAATTCTTTGCCGGGAGAGACACAAGAAAACATTGTTTCAGTTACTTCACGGCATATTGACGGAACTATGTCTGCTCCCTTTCGGGATGAACTTCTGAGCTGGTTAAAGGAAGACATAGCTAATGGTGAAAGCAGAATTCTTACAAATGTTCGTTGTCTGAGTGAAGGGGTTGATGTTCCTTCACTTGACAGTGTGATGTTTTTATCGGCAAAAAATTCTCAGATAGATGTGGTTCAGTCTGTGGGAAGAGTCATGAGAAAAGCACCCGGAAAAAAATACGGATATATTATTATTCCCGTCGTAATCCCATCAGACGTCGAGGCGGAGAGAGCGCTTGATGATAATGAACGTTATAAAGTTGTATGGACTGTGTTGAACGCTCTGCGCGCGCACGATGATAGATTCAATGCAACCATTAACAAAATTGAGTTAAATAAAAAGAAGCCCATCAATATACTTATCGGCGGTGTTCCGAATTATTTTGATCAGGACGAAACGGGAAGTACAAGAGAAAAATCTGACAAGTCGCTAACACAAAAAGATATCACACAGTTTGCTTTGCAGTTTGAAAAGCTTCAGAATATAGTCTTTGCAAAGATGGTGCAAAAAGTTGGTGACCGCAGATACTGGGAGCAATGGGCAAAGAATGTTGCCGAGATAGCGGAGCGTCAAGTCGAAAGGATTAATAGTTTGATCAAAGATAAAGGAGAACATCAGAAAGCGTTTGAAAATTTTCTGGAAGGTCTGAGGAAAAATATAAATCCCAGTATTACTAAGCAGGAATCTGTGGAAATGCTGAGTCAGCACATAATTACCAAACCGGTTTTTGAATCTTTGTTCGAAGGATATTCATTCGTAAAGAATAATCCTATTTCTATATCAATGCAGAAGATGCTTGATCTTCTCGAAGGAAAGACAATTGAAAAAGATACAGAGGATCTCAATAAGTTTTATGACTCTGTAAAAATGAGAGCGAGTGGTATTGATAACGCTGAAGGAAAGCAACGAATAATCATCGAACTCTATGACAAGTTTTTTAAAACTGCATTTCCAAAAATGGTGGAGAAGCTGGGAATTGTTTATACGCCTGTCGAAGTGGTCGACTTCATCATACATTCTGTCAGTGATGTATTGGAAAAAGAATTTGGAAGAAGCATATCTGATGAGAATGTTCACATACTCGATCCATTCACCGGGACGGGTACATTCATATCGCGTCTGATACAAAGTAATCTCATACATAAAAAAGATCTTGAAAGAAAATACAAGCACGAGATTCATGCGAATGAAATTGTTTTGCTTGCATATTATATCGCAGCAGTAAATATTGAAAATGCTTATCACGATAATATGCATTCGCCCATTATTTATGAAGTGAAGAAAAACGGTAAAGCTAAAAAGAAACAGGAGTATGTTCCATTCGATGGGATCTGTCTTACTGATACTTTTCAGCTCGGAGAAAACGATGATAGAGATAAATTATTTTCTGAAATGTTTCCTCAAAACTCGGAGCGAGTAGAAAAGCAGATGAAAGCTCCACTCAGAGTGATCTTTGGAAATCCGCCTTATTCAGTTGGACAAAGGTCTGCTAATGACAATGCGCAAAATCAAAAGTATGCGAAGCTAGATGGTCGGATTGCTACTACATATGCTAAGGAAAGTAAAGCAACTTCTGTAAAAGATTTGTACAATTCATATTTTAAAGCGTTCCGTTGGGCTAGTGATAGATTAGACAAGGAAGGTGGAATTATTGCCTTCATTACTAATAGTGGTTGGTTAGAAGGTAATGATGCCGCAGGATTTAGAAAGTGTTTAGAAATAGAATTTTCTACAGTTTATGTTTTAAATTTAAGAGGAGCAATCAGAGGAAGGTCCGGTGACTCTGTAAAAAAAGAAGGACAAAATATATTTGATATAATGACTGGTATAACCATAACAATTTTAATTAAAAAAACTAAAAGTCTTGGAAAAGCATCCATTAATTATTTTGACATTGGGGAATACCTTGCAAGAAGAGAAAAATTAAATTTAATAAATAAATTTATTTCAATTTACAACAATGAATTGAAATGGATACAAATCCAGTCAAACTCTCATGGTGACTGGATTAGTAAACGAAATGATATTTTTGAAACTTATATTTCAATTGATCCCGATGTTAAATTTGAATTGAATTCTAACAGCTATTTCTTAACATATTCTTTAGGGATAGCATCCTCAAGAGATTCATGGGTATATAACTCTTCGACCGAAGAAGTCTCAACTAATGTATTTCGAATGATTGAATTTTACAATCAACAAAGACTTGCTTATAGGCTTGCTCTAACGACCAATAATAAACTTAAATTTAATGATTTCATTTCAAATGATTCAACTAAAATTAGTTGGAATGACTCATTAAAAAATCAATGCTATAGAAATATTGAGCTTGTCATCAAACCCAATGAAATAAGGATTGGTTTATACAGACCTTTCTTTAAAAATCATATTTACTTTGATCGAAACTTTATACAGAGACCATATCAACAATTAAAACTTTTCCCAAAACATGATTTTTATAATAGACTTATAACTATTCCAGGTAAAGGTGAACGTAAAGGTTTCGCGACATTGATGACTGAAAACGTTACTGATCTAAATATGTATGATGGAGGTTGTCAATGCTTCCCTCTCTATTACTACGAACAACGTGAAAAGCAAAGTCAAAATTTATTCGATGAAGACGGTGATTCAGAATACATTCGTCGAGATGGAGTAAGTGATTTTATAGTAGACAGAGCGAAGAAGCAATACGGGAAGATTATTACTAAGGAAGATATATTTTATTACGTGTATGGATTTCTGCACAGTCCCGAGTATCGAAAGACTTTTGCCAATGACTTTAAAAAGATGCTACCAAGACTTCCGCTTGTTGAAGATGTCAGAGATTTTTGGAAGTTCAGCAAAGCCGGTATAGCGTTAGCAGAATTACATATAAACTATGAAAGTGTTCCGCCATATAAAGAAGTGAAAGTTACCGGAGCCGAAAAAAAATTTTACACGGTTGAGAAGATGCGTTTCTTATCAAAAGACAGGAAGGACACAATTCTTTTCAACAGTAAAATCACAATTGAAAACATTCCTGCGAAAGCATACGAGTATATAGTAAACGGTAAGTCAGCCATTGAATGGATAATGGAACGTTATCAGATAACAACACACAAAGAAAGCGGAATAAGAAATGATCCGAATGACTGGGCGAAGGAAGTTGGTAATCCAAGGTATATACTGGATCTGCTGTTGAGTGTAATAAATGTAAGTGTGCAGACGGTGGATATTGTTGAAGGATTGCCGGAGGTGAAGTTTGAATAGCATAGATCATTTTCAAAGTAGGGATTTATTTATTAGATGCAGAAAATGTGGGATCCATCCTGCAGAAATTTTTTTAACCAGTGAGTTTCGACAACTGTTCTTATTTGATTTTAAAGCGCTTGACAATTCCCCTGTAAATGCAAGTAATTTTTTTTCATTCCCTTTAGTAGATATATCCTCTTTTGAATTAGGAAGTTTTCTGATGA
>ERZ761609.419-NODE-419-length-50238-cov-39.519658_pt1 | contig 50238 bp, 39 predicted proteins | sample MGYA00511163_ERZ761609 | MGnify/ENA primary metagenome ERZ761609 (study PRJEB28899, sample SAMN02445070) | bioreactor sludge metagenome | biome: EBPR sludge | place: Australia: Brisbane, Thorneside Wastewater Treatment Plant | collected 2011-12-16 ... | reverse complement strand
CCGTCATCCCGCGTCACCCCGCGTCGACCTCGCGTCTTCCATCGTCAATGACTACGCCACCCTCTTCCGCACCTACGATGCTCGTACGGGTCGGTGGACGAGTCATGATCCTATTCAGCAGCCGTGGGAGAGTACCTATGCGGGTCTGGCTGGGAACCCTGCAATGCTGACTATCAACCACAGCGCAGACTGGTGGCGGGCAACAGACGACAGCTATGACGCCGGAGCCAGCAGTGCGTCCGTTCGAAACTGGCGGCATGATATACGGGTATACAGTAAAAAACCCAATATCTATAGAATCGACCTTGCACGAACGAAACTGAATCACTTCGACGCGAGACCAGATGGCTCAGGCACGATGGAGCGGCCGCTCAAAGGCACTGATAAACTTGTGCTCGGTGAATACAATCAGTCGTCAAATGTTTGGACCATTCATGTCCCCGTTTACTGGTCACCTCAAGATCGTGCCGCAGAAGAGAATCGCAAGAACACTGAAAGAATCAATAGGAATTGCGATCAGTTGCAGTATGGTATACTCGGTGTTCGAGGTGCACCGCGTGTTGTAGGAGCATCAATTACTGGTGCACCATACGTTGCAATAGCGCTCAAGGCGGTTACCTCGGCCGTTGGACGACTTGTGATAAATGGTGCTGTGAAGGTTGCATCCAAGGTCCTGAGCCCAGGTGCCGCTATGACGGGTGGTGCGGGAGCCGTGGCGGGTAATGAAGGTGTAAAACGTTCACCAGCCGTGCAGAATCTCTTGACAAACGGACTTGGTCTTTTCCAGAGATCTGAGGCAAGTAGAGTATTTTGGTCGGGTGGTGATGGAGCAAAAAATGCTGCTGCTACATTTGCACGGGAGAATGGCTTGAAAACCCTGGAAATGACGTGGAGTGGAAGAGTTATGGATGTAATCAATCCAGTGCTACCGAAGGCCGTATCTGGTCCATTGTGGACGAGGCTCTCCGTTTCATTTGCAAACAGCACGACACGTGATGCATACGTCTTTCAGAATGCTTCCTCTGGTGTGAGAATTAATAGTATATGGGCAACAAAGGAGTATGATATTCTCATTGAGAAGGGAGTAAACATTCATTTCTACAATGTGTGGAATCCATGATTACACAGAATCAGATCCATCTGTACAAAAAGTACCATGGTGATGTTGATTTCTTTGCACGGTCAGCTTCTGCCAAGGAAAAGGCTATAATCTCAGACAATCAGTGGTCTGAGATAGATCAATTGCTGCAAGACCTGCTGATTGCTAGTCGAGGTCTTGCATCTGATGATTTTAAACGCACACTTCAGCGAAGATTAGACTTACTTTGTGATTCACCGGAGACGGTCGAGATTTTAAAGGCTATGTCCAAGGCGCCGTAAGCAGGAATCTTGGCGCATGTTGTTCGGACAACTGTTGGCTCACCGACTCTGCATGCACGCAAAGTGAACTTGGGTCGCGGTGGGTAGTGTTTGGCTTGAGATGTGGTTAACACATTCAGCACAAACACCATTAACACGATCCAGCACAGGCTATCTTACGTGCCATTCTTCGGTTAAGGACATGACGAACATCAAGGATACGGTCAAAGCCATCAAGAAAGATGTGAAGTACATCGTTTCAGAGACCACGCAAGAGCGTTACGATGTATTTACGTATGGATCGTACCTGTTTGGCGAGAATGGTCTATGCATTCTGATTTCTGTGGACACCGACAAAGAAAGAGATAGACTCAAAGACGATGCAAAGTTTTTGAGGAGGGTTTCTTCGAGCCTTGTCCTTCGAGACTTCCCTGAAGAAGCAAGAAGCAGCGTAGTAGTTTGGGTTGAGTCACAAGAAACTGTGGATCGTGAATCAAAGGGTGATTGGCATCTACACATGAAGTAGCACGATGCACGAGGGTTCTGGCGTAGATTGGCCGATACCGAATCGTGAGGTGTAGGCTCATTTACATAAAAGAGTAGCGTGTCAGTGAGTGTTGCATCGCGAAGCAGAAAATGACGGTAAGGATCCGGATGTCATTCATTTCGTGATATGCGCAAGTGAGAGGATTGATACGACAGAGATCGTATGATCATCGAAGGACACCCACTGTGCTATGCTGATAAGCGTCTACGAATACGACGCCTACGGCATCGCGCGCGTCACACGCACTGCCGACCTCAAGGAACCGTATCGCTACGGCTTCCAGGGAATGCTCCGTATGTCGGAAGTAGCACCGTCCACGACCATCATCAACGACTACGCAACCCTCTTCCGCACCTACGACGCTCGTACGGGCCGGTGGACGAGTCATGATCCTATTCTGCAGCCGTGGGAGAGCACGTATGCTGGTCTGGCAGGAAACCCAGCGATGCTCACGGACTGGCTGGGGTTGACGACGGGTGGGGGCGGAGGAAGTGGAGGCACAACGAGCGAAGGTAGTTCAAGCAGCACAACAACAAGTACTACACCTCCATCGACTACAACGCAGCCGGGAGGGGGGCAGACAGTAGTGCCCATGTTGCCGATGCCATCGATAGATGGGATCGATCATGTATTAGTGCCAGATGTAGAGGTAATTGCACAACGGGAACCCCAGTTCTCGTTGACATATACTCCGCCAGCGTTTTCTAATTCTCTCGGATACAAACCGGAGCACAGGCAGGCAGATGCCACGTCGGTAACGATTCGCGAACGTGAAACCGATACACGACACTCGTGGACATATACGTTGCCACCAGCGTCGACATCTCTCGGAGAAAGGCCAGAGAGAAGCCCTTCAGACGCGACTGCAGTGAAAGATCCACCGTTGTTCGTTAAACCTGTACCACCTCTGAATACAGCGGTAATCTCCAGGCCAACCTTCTCCGAGGCAGATGCTGAACGTGCAAGGTTAGCACTTGAGCGACAGAAAATTCTGGAGTACTGGGCTGGACCTGCAGCCGGAAGTGGAAACCTGGCGTTGGACATCGTTAACGGGATTACCTATCAAATCGGTATGCATGGAACAACTGCCATTGCAAGTGGGGCACGCAAGCCACTAGCAATTACTCCAGCGCCACGGCTCCAAATAGTACGTCCGCTGTACTCGGTGCCAGCCCTCGTAGAGCATCAACCACTGAGACCAGTTGGATTCGGAAGTACAGGAAGAACTGAGCCGCGAAATTTGATTGAGCAACTTGCGATGAAGGAGATTATGTCAGATCCAACACAAGGTTACGAGATTAAGGATATGCAACCACTGAAAGACGCCCGATGGGAGGGCTGGCGAAAGATGCAGTATAACCGTAAATTCACGGGTATAGATGGAAAAGTTCAGAACGTCACGATTCACTTTAATGGGAAGTTTACCAATGAAAAGCTTGAGGCAGTTGATGATTTCAAATTTGTGGACTAGACCATGATCGTACGTTGTAAGCACAAGTCGCGTAAAGCGCTGCATGACTACTTTGGAGTGGAGTATAGAGATGCATTGTTCCGTCTCGATATCAGGCCAATATCGGATTGGGACTCGCTTGAGTTAGGTAGAGAATACCTAGTGATGGGAGTGTTTAACGGATCTGACGGCCTTGACTTTCTCATTGATTTCGATGACTTTCCAATAGCATACTCCGCTCTACACTTTGAGGTCATCGATAACCAAATACCGAGCACATGGCTGTTCCAGGCGCATGTAAATCCTGTCAATGGCCAGTTCGAGGTAAAATCACGATTGGGCTATAGAGAGTTCGCGCTTGACGAAGACCATTATGTGCGACTCGTCGAACGGAATCGGCCTGATGTTGAAATTTATCTGCAGAGACTCAGAGAGACCAAAGAGGCACTTGGTTTAGTAAGTGACACCGATGATGAGTATCCTCCGTCAACGTGGCTACCCTAGGTCTATACCCTGAGCTGAATCGACCTTGTGCCCCGGAGGGGCACTGTATATCAGCCCGGGGAAACACCCCGGGAAACATCAAAGATGCAAGGGTGAGATACGCGTATGTGCCACGGTGAGTCTTTACAATGCCCCTTGTGCCCCTTACCATGATGATGTCCGCACTGCCTCAGCCGCCCAGAATGTGACCGACGCCGATGGCCGCGTGACGAGCCAGTCAAAGGCAACAACGCGGTCGTTGACGTGGACGTCGTTTGATGGTGTGCGAACCATCACGGATAACGGTGTTACGGCCACGTACATCTACGATGCGTTTGGCCAGATCGTCCGCACGGACGTCGACGCCGCCACGGACTCGTCGATCACCTTGGCTCTGTACGAGCCCTTGTGCCCGACATCAAACTCCCGTCGGGCGGATCCTACATCGTCGAACCCGTCAGCGTCTACGAATACGACGCCTACGGCATCGCGCGCGTCACCCTGCGTCACCCTGCGTCACTTAGCTTGACCTCAAAATCTCGAAAAATTGTCCGTTATTAATGAATAGGTCCGTATCTTTTAATAGAGCAACTCGTTATTAACGCACACGTGAATATGGAAATACTATGAAGCGGGGGCCCACCGGAAGGTTTGAGGTTGGGGTACTTGGCGGTGAAGAAGTTTCAGCGTTTATCCCTGATTCGTTACCTCCTACGCCTTCGCTTGAATTGCCACCTAAACGCCAGAGATTACTTGAGCGTGCTCAATTAGCTTGTGGGAGGCTTGATGGCGTGTCGGCACTATTACCAGATCCGAGCCTGTTCCTCTACGCCTATATACGACGTGAAGCTGTCTTGTCTTCACAGATTGAAGGGACACAGTCTTCACTTTCTGACCTCTTGATGTTTGAATTGGAGGAAAGTGCTGGTGCGCTTTTCGATGATGTTGTTGAAGTCTCTAATTACGTAGCGGCGATGGAGCATGGCTTACATCGGATGCACGATGCCGTGGGTGGAATACCGCTTTCCAACCGTCTGATGCGCGAAGTGCACGCAAAACTTCTTGCAAGGGGCCGAGGATTCGATAAACAACCGGGTGACTTCAGAACAAGCCAAAACTGGATCGGAGGATCTCGACCCGGTAATGCTCGTTTTGTCCCGCCACCAGCTCATCAAATAATGCACTGTATGGGTGAGCTCGAAAGGTTTATTCACGATCCTGATATACCCGCATTACTCAAAGCCGCATTGGCCCATGTTCAATTTGAAACCATTCATCCATTTCTAGATGGAAACGGCCGAACTGGCCGCCTGCTCATCGCCCTTATCCTTCACCAGGAAGGTGTTTTGCGCCAACCACTATTATATCTCAGTCTGTATCTCAAAGAGCACCGTGATGAATACTATCGATTGCTTGACGTTGTTCGCCACGAGGGTGATTGGGAGGAGTGGCTAGACTTTTTTCTCAAGGGAGTTGAACAAACAGCAAATAGTGCTGTTGAGACAGCTCATCGGTTACTTGCTCTTTTTGCAAATGACGAGCACCGAATTCGAGAGTTAGGTCGAATGAGCGGAAGTGTCCAGCGTGCATTTGTTGTGATCCGGCGTCGGCCGGTGTTTACGATTGATATGGTTGCAAAAACTACCGGTTTGACGTTCCCAACAGCTTCACGGTCAATCGAATCGCTTCAAGCTCTCAATGTGGTCCGAGAGTTAACAGGTAACCGACGCAACCGAGTGTTTGTGTATGACACATACCTATCGATTCTGAACGAAGGGACACAAGTCTAGATTATGACATGAGAGTCCAGTGACTCAGCTTGTCGCTGTAGACATGTCATCTCCGATTCTCGGTAGTTGTCATTTCATATTACCCTGCATCGATCTGCGTGAGCTGGCGTTATTCAGCGTACGATTCTGAGTCGAATTGTACACGAATCATAGGTTGTAATTATCCAGCACGTGAGCTGCAACGTCGTATTTTCCATCGATGAACATTATTGAGTCGGAGTGAGAATGGCGACGTTTACATCGGATCTTTCGGGACTTGTTTTCCCTCTTGATCAGCGAGTAGAGGTGAGGCATCTTCGAGCGGGACTTCGGGAAGAGCTGTTACGCGCACGTCCAAACTTCCCCGATGCGGGGAGTATATCGAGAACGGAGCTTCAAGCACTGAAGGAGTCTTCGCTGGAACGTATGCTAGCCATTTCTATGAAACAGGCTCACATTGGAGCTGACGAACGAGATGTGCTAGAGTATGTACTGCGTGATAAGATTATGTCAAGTGAACTTGAGGAAGATGACGGAATCATTCTTTCGCGAGGTCAAAGACTTGCAGACAAAGTAGCCAGATTTGGAGGGTCCTGGATCTTCATCTCGTTCTTCGGCGTCTTCATCCTAGTCTGGATGATCGTTAACACGACGTACGTGATGATCGACCCTGTCGATCCGTATCCGTTTATTCTCCTTAACCTCATGTTGTCATGCCTCGCCGCAATTCAAGCCCCAATCATTATGATGAGTCAGAATCGTCAAGAGGAGAAGGATCGTCAGCGCTCCAGGAGTGACTATAAGGTGAATCTTAAAGCAGAACTGGAAATTCGAATGCTTCATGAGAAGATCGACCATCTTGAAAGTATGCTGCACGAAACACTGGTGAATACTCGACACTAAAAAAGAATCAGCCTCGGCCGTCTGCACCCGTCCGAGGCTGATGGAACCGACGGTTGGCCGAAGCCAATCATCGATGTGTGACAGGGGTAACGCCTTGTTGTGGCTGCGAAGTTCCCGGCCGCTTCGGTGAAGTTTCCAGAACGAAAAAGGGGAGTGACTCTTGATGAGCCACTCCCCGTTGGGTGTCTAGCGTGCGGAAAAACGCGAGTTCTTAGTAGCGGTAGTAGTCCGGCTTGTATGGACCCTTAACGTCAACGCCAATGTATTTGGCTTGTTTTGGCGATAAGACGTCGAGCTCAACACCAATCTTCTCAAGGTGCAGACGAGCAACCTTTTCATCGAGGTGTTTCGGCAGGACGTAGACCTTGTTCTCGTAACTCTTGGTGTTTGTCCAAAGCTCAATCTGTGCCAACGTCTGATTTGTGAAGCTGTTCGACATCACAAAGCTTGGATGGCCCATGGCGCAGCCGAGGTTAACAAGGCGGCCTTCGGCAAGGATGATTACGTGCTTCTTGCCAACGGTGTACAGGTCTACCTGAGGTTTTACTTCGATCTTCGACTTGCCGTGGTTCTTGTTTAACCAGGCCATGTCAATTTCATTGTCGAAGTGGCCAATGTTGCAGACAATTGCCTTGTCCTTCATTGCCTTGAAGTGTTTCTCGCCGATGATGTCGCAGTTACCCGTAGCTGTGACGATGATGTCGGCCTCCTTCACGGCATCGAGGACCTTCTTGACTTCGAATCCGTCCATGGCGGCCTGGAGTGCGCAGATCGGATCGATTTCGCTCACGATAACACGGACGCCCGCTCCGGCCAGCGAAGCGGCCGACCCCTTACCAACATCTCCGTAACCAGCTACAACGGCTACCTTACCAGCAAGCATGATGTCCGTAGCACGACGGATTGCGTCAACAAGAGATTCCTTACAGCCGTACTTGTTATCGAACTTTGACTTTGTAACAGAGTCGTTTACGTTAATCGCAGGAAGTGGAAGTGTTCCGTTCTTCATGCGCTCATACAGGCGATGAACACCCGTTGTGGTTTCTTCAGAAATACCACGGATAGCGTCAACAAGCTCAGGGTACTTGTCGAGAACCATGTTCGTCAGGTCACCACCATCATCCAGGATCATGTTGAGTGGCTTACGATCCTTACCAAAGAAGAGTGTCTGCTCAATACACCAGTCAAACTCTTCTTCATTCATACCCTTCCAAGCAAACACAGGAATGCCAGCCTTGGCAATTGCTGCTGCGGCGTGATCCTGCGTTGAGAAGATGTTGCAGCTCGACCACGTTACGTCAGCACCGAGATCAACAAGTGTCTCAATCAACACCGCTGTCTGAATCGTCATGTGCAGGCAGCCAGCAATACGTGCACCCTTGAGTGGCTTCTTGCCCTTATACTCCTTACGAAGTGCCATAAGGCCCGGCATTTCTGCCTCGGCAAGCATAATCTCTTTACGACCCCATTCAGCCAGGGAGAGATCAGCAACGCAGTAGTTGTTCTCGGCATAGGCATACGAACCTGCCTTAACGCGTGAAGGAAGTGGCAGACCCTTCCGTGTGGAGAGTTTTACGGCTGTTCCACCAGATGTTTTGCCGGCTTTTACGGAGCCATTAATCGCACTGCCGTTTTTTGCTGCGCCATTCTTGGCGGTGCCATTCTTTGGAGCACCATGTTTTGTGGTTGCCGATGCCGACTTTTTCTTTGACTTTGTTGCCATGGTCTGATTCTCGTTCGTGTCGTGCGTGTGTTGGAGGGTTAAAGGTCAATGTCAGGGGGCTGCTTACGCAAGGGGCTTAAACGTCTCAACGAGGTCGAGTCGTTCCCACGGGAATTCATGGCGGCCAAAGTGACCGTAGGCAGCTGTTGCTCGATAAATCGCCCGGCGAAGATTCAGTCGCTCAATAATGCCTTGTGGCGTAAGATTGATGTTCTTCAGGATATGTGCCGAAATGTCACTCTCCGAAGCCTTACTTGTGCCATGTGTTTCAACGTTGATGCTGACGGGTTCGGCAACACCGATAGCATAGGCGAGCTGAATTGTACACTCTTTTGCTACTCCTGCAGCAACAAGATTTTTAGCCAGGTGGCGAGCTGCATAGGCAGCTGAACGGTCAACCTTCGTCGGATCCTTACCGGAGAATGCACCACCACCGTGGGGAGCACGGCCACCGTACGTATCAACGATGATCTTCCGTCCTGTGAGGCCGGTGTCACCGTGAGGTCCACCGATCACAAACTTGCCGGTTGGGTTTACGTGATACTTTGTTGTTGCCGACAGAAGGTGTTCAGGAATAACGGCATGGACAACGTTGGCAATCACATCGTCCTTGATACGCTTTTGTGTTACTTCTTGTCCGTTACGATCAATCTCGTCGTGTTGTGTTGAAACGACAATCGTATCGATTCCAACAACTTCACCATTGTCGCCATAGATAACGCTCACCTGAGCCTTGGCATCAGGGCGGAGGTATGGCATCAGCAGTGGCTCATTCTTGCGGATGTCGGCCAGTCGCTTAACAAGCTTATGCGAGTAATAAATCGCCGCCGGCATGTATTCATCTGTCTCATCAGACGCATAACCGAACATCATTCCTTGATCGCCAGCACCGCCAGTGTCAACACCTTGAGCGATGTCAGGAGACTGACGGTTAATGACGTTAATCACGGCACAGCTATCGGCATCGAAGCGGTACTCGGCACGATCGTAACCAATGTCACGAATCACACCACGCACAATCTCTGGCAGATCGATGTACGTTGTTGTTGTAATCTCACCACCAACAACGATCATTCCTGTTGTTGCAAAGCTCTCGCAAGCAACACGAGCCTTGGGATCTGCAGCGATGACGTGGTCGAGGACGGCATCGGAAACTTGATCACAGACCTTATCGGGATGGCCTTCGGAAACCGACTCTGACGTGAAGATATACGTGCTCATGGGCAGTGCTTAGCGTGAAAGGTTAACGACGGAATCGTCGCCGATGTTGATAGTGGCCAGACGGCCGTGGACTTCGGCGTTATTGCCAATGATGGACTGTTCGAGCATGATGTCGCTAACAACAGCGGCATCACAGATGATACTGTCGCGCACAATGGAGTTGCGGACGACGGCACCTTTGGAGACAGAGGCGAACGGACCAATCACGGACCGTTCGACAACAGCTGTTGGATCAATGTGAACGGGCGGGATAACAACAACACCAGAAGGAGCTGACGTAGGTGGCATTCTTGATGTGAGTAAGAACCGATTTGTCTCGAGAAGTGTCTCCGGTTTACCGCAATCATGCCAGCCTTCCACAGTAAACGTGGTGAACTTCTCACCACCGTCTACCATGATCTGCAATGCATCTGTTAGTTGATATTCACCTTTTGTACGAATGTCGCGTTCGATGAGTTCGTCGAGTGCGGTCCTCAATACCCGTGGATCGCTGATGTAGTACAAGCCAACAATGGCATCATGCGAGATCGGCGTTTCTGGCTTTTCAACGAGGCGTGTTACAAAGCCACCTTCGGCCATAACAACACCAAACCGACGTGGGTCCTCGACATACTTCACGCCAAGTGAAGAGAATCTCGACGTATTCAACACACTCAGGTCAACATCAAAAATCGTGTCGCCGAGAATGATCAATGCAGGTTCATTCGTGAGCGACTCACGTGCTGTCCAAATCGCATGGCCAAGTCCGAGCATTTCCTCTTGCTCAACAAATCGAACATCCAGGTCATATGATGACCGAACATAGTTCTCAACAAGATCACCTTTGTATCCGGTGATAATCGTTGCCGAACGTACGTTTTGTTCAACGAGCGTATCGAGAATGTGGCCGAGAATTGGTTTCCCGGCAACGTTCACGAGGACCTTTGGCAGCGTGTATGTGTGTGGGCGCAGGCGTGTGCCGATACCTGCGACCGGGATGATGGCGTGCATGGAGACGACAAAACTACTACTGCAGGCGTATACGTTGGCCTGAGCGCACGACATCGGACGTACGGAGCGACGGATTCTTCCGTCGGATCTCGTCGATACTCACACCGAATTTGTCGGCAATACCCGTCAGTGTATCTCCGCGGCGGACACGATAGGACTTCGGAAGTTTCTTTGAGGCCGTTGTGCCAGCGCTACCTTTTGATGTTGTTCCGCCGTAGACCTTAAGCTTGGAATTGGCGAAGACCGTTGTTCCTTCAACGACGTCGGCATTCCAGCGGCGAAGGTCGGATTCGTCAACGCCGTACAGAGCTGCGATTGATCCAAGTGACTCACCCTTCCGGACCTTATGGATCTGGGCCTTGCCCGTAGGTGCGCTCTTTGTGATGGCAGCAACTTCACTCTTCGAGAGGGATGTTTCTACGTTGAGTGTGCGGCCAGCCTTGAGAGCGCCATTCTTCGGAAGGCGGTTCAGGGCGTGGAGTCGGTCCTGCGTTGTGCCGTAGAGTGTAGCGATGGAGGCAAGAGTCTCACCGCGAGCGATTGTATGGCTAACGGTGCGTTTGACGGCAATACGTTCAACGTTTGTAGCAACGGTAGGAACAGCTCTATCTGTACGAGCAACGACGAGAGTGTCGCCTACAAAAATGTTCTCACGGTCGTATGGAATGTTATTCCAGTTCCGAAGATCTGCGAGGCGAACACCGTAACGTTTTGCGATCGAATTCAGGTTGTCACCTGGGGAGACCACATGTTTTGTTGATGTCAAGGACGTCGTGGCTGATGTTTCACGCGACGCGTCTGAGGCAAGATTAGCTGCCGATGACGTCACAACAGTTGATGACGTCGTCGTCACAGAAGTCGACGTCACATCCTTTGATTCAGCTGGTGTTGATGCCTTTGTTGTCGAAGCCAAGCTCGTGGACGATGTAGCGATAGGAATACGTAGGGAAGCACCACGACGTACCTTGGCTTGATAGCCTCGAAGGCCGTTAACTGAGGCAATGTCTGATGCGCTTACGCCATATCGACGGGCAATCTTTGCAAGCGTCTCACCGCGAGCCACGGTATGCACCATCCAGGGGCGTTTGTCATCATCCGTTAACGTGGAAAAGCGTGAAGCAACCACTGTCGACGTACCCTTGGGAACCTTCAACTTATACGCTTGGCCAGGAGGTGTACACGTGCGGATAAGTTCAGGGTTCAGGGCGCGGAGTGAATCGACGGAAATGTCAGCACAGCGAGCGAGGGCTGACAGATTGGTGGCATCGGGCACGGTAAAGACATCGTAATCGTACGTCGGATGCAGTTCAAGAGAATCATCCGTAAAGCCGTATTGCTCACGATTCAGCGTAATCAGAGTTGTTGCGATATACATCGGCACATAGTGCCGTGTTTCGCGTGGAAGTGACTCGCGAATGTCCCAGAACGAACCATTCTGCACGCCGGACTTCCTCATGGCGCGACGTACGCCACCGGCACCACAGTTATATGCTGCGAGGGCGAGATGCCAGTCACCGAGTTCGCGATGCAGATCCTTCAGGAATCGCATTGCAGCACGTGTAGCCTTCTCTGGATCGCGTCGTTCATCTTGCCAGAACGTCACGTCCAAATCATACTCTTCACCTGTTGGCTTGATAAACTGCCAGAGACCAACGGCCTTTGCCCATGAAACAGCTGTTGGATTGAGGCCGGATTCCATCATAGCGAGGTGAATAATCTCCTCGGGCATCTCCTCTTCTTTGGCGATGCGGCGGAACATATCAAACCAGCGGCCGCTGCGTTCGAGCCAGCGCTTCATAAACTTCCTGCCCTTGTCTACGGTCAGGAAGCGAATGTTCTTTTCAACGTGCTCGTTAAACGTCAGCGGAATCGTCGTCTCAGGAACCTTTGTCGGCGTAGCAACAACGTCGGGCGTAATCGTTTCAACCTTCGTTATCGACGCATCAACTTCTTCGAACAGGCGTTCGCGGAGGATAAAGACCGACGAATTTTCGCCGAGGTTATCGATGTTTTGTACGTAGGCCTCGTAATCCTCAATAATTGTCTGAGCGAGATCCGTAAAGTCCGTATTCTCCTCAATACGAGGATAGGACGCCATATCATTCAGGATCGTGATTGCCGATTCAAACTGCTCGGCCGCCTTCGTTGTATCCTTCTTTTCGATAAACGACAGTGCCTTCAAGTAGCGCTGTCGGGCTTGTTCGAGCATGGCAACGAGGCCATCATCCAGTTTACCTGCAGAGGCAGATGCTGCTTCATCAAGATCTGAGAACTCATCCGGGAAGACAGGAGCCGAACGGACGGGTTGTGGCGCAGATGTTTTTGGTCCATCCTGTGCGTGCGCCGGTAGGCCGACCAAGAAGGCGGCAGTGGTAGCGCAGATAATCATCCGCAGGCTGTTAGTCGTTTCCGGCATGAACCTCCCGTATCGAGTGCTTTTTCGTTCGGCGTTACACCGTGAGCGAACGTCCGAATATACGTCCAATGGGCCACTGACCCCAAACGAAAAAGGATATTGTTCCATGAACGGAAGTTCATGGTGGCAAAGCACTACCGTGTAACCGTTGAAGTGGTTCCGTGGGAGGGAGTTGGGGGTGGTACGGAGGTGCCGTTAAGAAGGTGCCGGGGACCTTTTGGCCCCCGGCACCTTTTGACTCAGGAGAATGCGGAAAGCGGCGGCGTTGCCGATGAATGGCGAAGGTGCCGCCGTTAAGGAGGTGCCGGGGACCTTTTGGCCCCCGGCACCTTTTGACTCAGGAGAATGCGGAAAGCGGCGGCGTTTGAATGGCGAAGGTGCCGGGGACCTTTAGGCCCCCGGCACCTTTTGACTCAGGAGAATGCGGAAAGCGGCGGCGTCGCCGATGAGCGGCGAAGGTGCCGGGGACCTTTAGGCCCCCGACACCTTTTGACTCAGGAGAAAAAACAGCCGCAGTTAACGTTCTTCCGAGTCCCATCCGGCATCAATTCTTGCCGCGTACACATCAAGTGACGCCCTTACGAACTCCGCCAGACCTGGGGCATAAGCCTCGTAGTACGCCCGGAAGCGCGAATCCGTGGTGTAGAGCTCGCCAAGTCCACGAAGTACGTCTGGACTAGCCACGTAGAAATTCTCAATCCAGGCGTGATGCCTGCGCGCTACACGCTGGACATCGTCATCGTCCGGCCTGAGATGTGATACAGCCACCCAGGCCCTGTTTAGCGCCTCAGACTCTTCCTTAAAGACCTCGGCGTCCTCCTTTGTCATGTTTTTAACGCGCCGCCGTGATTCTGCCACGAGCTCTGGATCATATCGATTTTCGACCTCGGAATTCCATTCTTCAATGGTTTTTGGGTCAAAACCAGCAAAAAGTTCTTCTTCTCCCGGTGATTTCATAGTTGCCTCCATGCGTGATATGGTGTTATCAAGTGTCTGGAGAACACGATGTAAGGCACCGACCTTCTGCTCTAGAAGCATTCTGTGCCGCCTGAGTGACTGAACGACGTCAAAGTCCGGCCGATCAATCACAGCGCGGATCTCTCTCAAGGGCATGTCTAACGTCTTCAGCAGCAGGATATGCTGTAAGCGCAGCAGGTCGCTCTCATCATAGAGACGGTATCCAGCTTCGGAACGCATGGAAGGTGTGAGCAAACCGATTTCATCGTAGTGGTGCAGGGCCCGTACGCTCACTCCCGACATTTCGGATACTCTCTTTACGGTGTAGTGCATCGTGTTTCCTCACATCAAATCTCGGGCCTCACGTAGGGTAAGGGTCAAGGGGCGCTTCGCTACGGGCGTAAACAAGCGCGAAGGGAATAAGGTGCCGGGGACCTTTAGGCCCCCGGCACCTTTTGACTCAGGAGAATCAGCCATTTGTTGTCCGAACGTTTTGAGCCGACAGGCGTCAATGCATGTATGAACAGCGCAAGACCCCAGCAACCGGCACCAACACCCGTCATCATTCGCGTGACGGCTCTCGGTGACATTCTCATTACTCTGTAACACCAAGCCCCTTTGGCCCCTTTCCGACTATACAGACGACGCAAGTCGCTCGGACAAGACATCGCACCATGGCCGCCGTTCCACGACGGACCGGCACCACGAAGCGAAGTCGAAGAGCGCCGTCGTATACCCCTGTCCGGAACGTCCCGTGAGCGCGTCGAGCTTGTCGGCAGCCTCACGCAGGATCGCACGTCGGCGAGGTGGATTCGGCGAGGTTGATAGTCGAGACAGCGTAGAGTAAAAGATTTCCTCGTCCTCGCGAAGAGGTTCAGTTTTCGCTCGTGCCCGCCGATCGCTCCGGATAAGTGACTCCACAACGGAAGTGTGGTCCAGTGTGTGGTGGATTATTATCCGGAGCATGCGGGCTGCATAGTGCGCATCCCGTCGCTGTGTGTCCCGAACTTCCAGACATCGATTCAGTAGTCGCAGAGCGTCCTTATAGTCACCGCGCAGTGTTCTAAGAAAGCCGAGATTAAATAAGTTTGGTAAACGGAGCGATGACGACATAGCCGGTTCTACTTCATCGTACAGTGTTTCGAGTTCTGCAATGTTTGCTTCCGTAACCTTATCAGGACTATTAAGATGATAGAGTGCTTCAACGGTGAGAATCGACTCACCCAACGACGTGCGGTCGTAAGGTGTCATCCGAAACGGAGGATTTGAACGAAGTTCATGCAATACGGCGATGAGTTCGCGAGACTCCGATAGGCGATGAGCACTGATCAGGCGAACAGCAGTAGAATGAAGGAGTGCGGTGTATGCATTAAACCGCTCCTTCTTAAATCTTGGATCACGTTCGAATAAACGCAGTCGTTCTAGATCATAATTTACGCTGGTATTGATGTCAGCATCAATATAAAAAGATTTGATACTCAATATCCTCAACCAAACTACACGAGAATCAATTGTGCGTGGTTCACCATATGAGGTTGCATGAGAAAGAATGAGTTCTGCCAAGCGCTTAGCCTCAGGGCCGGGAGTCTGACCGTAGCGAGCAACAACAGATCGCATACGCCGACTCAGCGTTTCGTAAAACACATGATCCTTGAGCGCTGAGGCCGCGAGCACAGCCGGAGACTCCAAGGGATTCTCTTCGATCTCCGAAATGTCATCATCCATTTCCGATATACGTCGCCGCATCTGGCGAGCCTTTGCCACGAGAGCGTGGTCATTAATACTCTCGCCAAGGTTAATCGTTTCCTCTACTTTTTTAATTGCAAGATCCCGAAGGCCACGGTCGCGAAGAAAGTCAGCATCGAAGTACAATGACCATGCCTCACGTTCGCGGTCTGCTTCAGCGTGAAACATCCGCATGGCCTTGAGGATACTCGACATGAGTTCGCGTTTTGCTTCCGACAAACGTTTTACGAATCCAGAGCCAGCATGACGAGCCCGAATGGACGGTTCGTCGTATACCTCCTGTGCGGCAATGGCGTCGAATAACACCTCCGACTGGTTTTCATTGCCTAGAACGTGCCGGCGTAGGTAGAGCTTGACATAGCGTTTTTCCGCCTGTGTAAGGGCTCGAATAAGCGTGTGGAGGTCGTTTGACGACTGTCTTGACATAGGAGAAATATCGGAAATTTTGAGAAGGGGGTGAAGGGGGCTTCCCGAACTTGCATTCGTTATGGAACCACGACAAGACACAACGAAGACCGCGGTCGAACCAACGCCGTTCATCATCCACGGCTAACGAGTAGGTGCCGACGAGTAGGTGCCGGGGACCTTTAGGCCCCCGGCACCTTTTGACTCAGGATTTATTGCACACGTTAAACACGAACTACCGTGGACCCAAAACTCCACGGTATCAGGTGCCGACGAGTAGGTGCCGGGGACCTTTAGGCCCCCGGCACCTTTTGACTCAGGATTTATTACACACGTTAAACACGATCTACCGTGGACCCAATACTCCCCGGTATCGGAAATCAGAGTGCTTGCGAAGATCATGATCTAGCTTAGACAGCCAGACAAGTGTAAGACCTTCTCCAGACGTTTATCGAGAGGCCGATGAGCGTGGCACTGCTGAAGAACGAACTCTCTATAGTCAAGATCCGGAGGAAACACACCATCGATGAGGTCCGAAATGTGTTGAGGACGCGGGACCTCTATCCATTCCGTAAAATTTGAGTATTCCCACTCGCTTGGGTCATCACAGAGTCCGCCTACGACTGGATTGGCATGTACATACCGACAGCATTGAAGCATGTAGGCGTCGTCCTCAATGTAACTGGCAAAAAATCTTCCCTGAAAAACCGTTCCGCTGCGCCGATGGATCATGTTTGAACGCAACGAAAACGCTTGATTCAGGCGTTGCATGAACGTGCTGATACTCGTGTCACTATCCTGACGTACGACGATATGGTAGTGATTCGGCATGAGGCAATACGCGATGATGGTAATCTGGCACTCTGCCGCAAAACGGAACATAAGAGTGACAAAGAGTAGGCAGTCCTCCTTTGTTACGTAGATCACTGCTCGCCGCGAACCGCGGTTAACCAGCTGGTAGGTACCGCCTCGCGTAAAAGGTTTCGGTCTCCTGGGCATTGACGACCTCTTATATAGTGTTGAGAATATGGACTTGATGTACATGTGGGTTTTCGAAGTCATTTCGTGACACGCGTGAGACGAGGTGCCGGGGACCTTTAGGCCCCCGGCACCTTTTGACTCAGGATTTATCGGGCACCTTTTGACTCAGGATTTATCGCACTTTCTTGTACGAACCCTTTCCCCCCGTCTTCGTTCTTCCCCCACGTCCGTCACTCCTGATGGACGTCTCTTTCCTCAACAACTCAACTGCACTTCTATGAAGTATCTACCACGCATTCTCGCCGTTGTGGCCGTTGCAGTCCTGTGCATCGTTGTCCACGACGCAGTAGCGACGGAGCCACTACTCCGCGTTGAAACGAAGAAGAAGTCCGTAACAAAGCAGCCCGATTCGAAGAAGTCGAAGATTGATAAGGGGCGTTACCTCACCGAGATCGGTGGTTGTAATGATTGTCATACCGATGGCTTTATGATGAATAACGGCACAACGCCCGACGCAGAGCGGCTTCTTGGCTCAGCTATGGGCTTTAAAGGTCCATGGGGTGTGACGTATCCGCTGAATCTGCGTTTGCTGGCGGCTAACATGACAGAAGATGAGTGGGTGACCTATACAAGAACAACAAAGGGTGCTCCTCCCATGCCCTGGTGGGTGCTCCATTCCATGGAAGAAGATCATCTCCGCGCCATCCACGCCTATCTCAGGTACTTAGGCCCGAAGGGCGAGCCCGCCCCCTCACCAATTCCTCCCGGTGAACCAATCACCACACCCTACATCCCTTTTGAACCAGTTTTTCCCACGAAGTAATACGGAATCAGTCGAACCATGAAATCTTTGAAGATGTTTGCCCTGGCCGCCCTCGTTGGCGGTATGACGATGGCTTGTGAGAATGACACGACGTCGCCAGCCCAACCACGTACCGTTCAAGGTGCTGCGGTTTCTGTCGGTGATGGTACGGTTACCCCTTGGGTACGCCTCGATGGCAACGGTCGCCCAGAAGAGTGGGGCTTACGCGTGAGCGAAGATGCCCTTGAAGGTCTCCCGGAGACGATGCCAGGTACGTCCTGGGTTCTCCGCCTTCCCTCGGAAGCATCGGCCACAGGTATTAACCACATATCGTTTGATTACAATCCAAACGGTCACGAGCCAGATCCGATCTACGGTCATGCGCACTTTGATGTGCACTTCTACTACATCTCAGAGGCAGCTCGTGATAGTATCGGCTTTGGCCCCGATATGACACCAATTGATGCAAGTTTCATTCCAAAGGACTATACAACGTTCGACCACATGTCTATCCCAAAGATGGGAGTACACTACGTCGATACAACGTCGCATGAGTTCCATGGCCATCACTTCGATGAGACGCTGATGTATGGTTTCTCGAAGGGTAAGCTGACATTCGTTGAGCCAATGATTACCACAGAGTATCTGCAGAAGAAGCTCAACCTGACGAAGCCAGTTAAACAACCACAACGCTGGCAAAACAGCTCCTTAACGTATGCTACGCAGCAGACTATCCGCTGGGATAATGCCGCGAAGGCGTGGGACATCACACTAAAACGATAACCAGCCGTAACCGATCCGCTCGCTCACTGTTGTGTGTGGCATATGGTGAGCGAACGGCAATCAACAAGGACCGAGGCCGACCACCAAAGGCTTCGGTCCTTGTTCTTTTTGGCACGCGATGGCAACGAACAGGCCTTTCGCGAGCTGCATGATGTTTTGTCGCGTCCTCTCATGGCCTATTGTCTTTCCTTTACACGAGATCTTGAATCAGCAAAGGATCTGTTTCAGCAAGTGATGACGAACGTCTTCGAAAAACGCGATCAGTTTCACGATGGAAACTTCTCGGCGTGGGTCTTTACCATTGCACGTAATGCATGTAGAACTTGGGAGTCGAGATCTCGCCGATTTGTTGCCATCGATGATCTTGATCAGATAATTGCGGAGGACAACCGCGGACTTGACACCGATGAGATCGCCTATGTTCAGTCCGCCATCCTCGAACTCCCGGAAGAATTCCGCACCGTGATTCTTCTGCGATACTTCGGCGATATGTCGGTTGCCGACATAGCTGAAGCCGAAGATATTTCGGTCTCACTTGTGAAGATCAGGTTGTTCCGTGCCCGTCAACGTCTCACCACACGTCTTGGACCACTTCTTGGATACTCCGTATGAAATCACTTGATGATGCACTCCATGAAGCTGCACGCGACTGGACGTCTCAGAGTACAACAACGTTTGCTGATTCGTCAGAACGTCTTATTCGACGTCTCAGGCTGCAACGAAACATTGATCTGGGACTGTCGAGCTTTGTCGGCCTAGCTCTTGTAGGAATAACGTGGTGGTGTCTTGGTAGCACCTCGGTTTCATCCTCGCCGACGAATCTGACGTGGAGTAAAAATCGCTCTGCTCCGTATCAATCGTTACCATCAGCTACAAAAACTGAGGACATGCAGAGTCTGGTGCCGAAGCCTCGTAGTGCTGAGCACAATGATCAGTCACAACACCTCACTCGTGCTGCATCCGATACAGTTGTGAAGGCGATCGATGAACGAGATGCTTCTCTACGTGTCGAACATAACAACGATGGTTTCTCCGATGAGTATGAACGGATTCTTGCTCGCGCAATCAGTTCCGAGCAAACGAATCGTGTCCAGTCTCTACACGACTATATAGGCCTTGCAAAACTTTGTGAGAGATACGGTCGATACGCACATGCAACAAATGCATGGCAACAGGCTGCATCTCTCGCGAAACAGATCGGTGATGAACGTCTCGTGAAGTCTACCGATGATGCATTGAAGGCAGCTCAGAAACGAATTGTCCGCTAACACAATTTGGATGATGTGTTTCTATCGTGTCCGTAGTCGACGCCCACCACTACGACGTAACGTAATAATACGCGGAGCTGCGTTAATCGTCTGCCCAACTGCGTCAGTGGTTCGTGCTGTGACCCTGAGTGTTACGTTGTCACGTCGTGTAATGTCGGCAAGAACGTCAGTCAAACGAAACATCACAACGCCACTACCAAGTGACAATGTCCGCTGGTGAACAACGGAGTCGTTATGCCATACTTCAACAAGGGTTGTTGATTGTGTGTCGCTTACAACGTTCACGTGAACCATAACGTCTGCTGCTGTATCAATGACCGTTGCTGGTAGGTCCACACGGAGAACGGAAGACAAAAACGGCGGAGCTCCGGGAAGGTGTTCCTCTATTGTGATATGTTCACGAAGCACGATGGTGTCAGTGTCAGTACCTCGTACTGTGTCCGAATGCTGATGTGATCGTCGTGTGTATACCGTATCTCTTCGATCACGCGACCAGGCATCAACAATCGTGATGGTATCTATGTCTGATCGTGACACAACAAACTGTTTGCGTTTGGTCGTCTGTTGCGCTGCAATACGTAACGAGTCATTCGTACGAGTTTCCGACAGGTCCTGTCTTGACTCTTGTATCGGCTCTCGTAAAGGTTCTTGTAACGGTTCGGGCCGAGCCGCAGACGTGTACGCAATGGCGATTCCAAACGATAGTGTGAATGGACGCCATCCATAGGCATCCGCAGGAGTAACGGCTATGCGTGTGCCGATTGTTGGTTCGATGGATATGTCGTTAGTCACCCGTAGTTGTGACCGAAGATCAACGCCGGCAGTGGCCATTGTTTGAAGCGGCGTCATATTTGCATTTGTTACCATACGTGTCGAGCCGCCTCCGTCAACAAACGTCACACCAGGTGGAGACTCCAGCACATGGTTAACAGACGATGCTGGTGTCATAGGAAAAGCTAAACCGATAACTGCATCTATCTTGAAGAGGCGATGAAGTCCAAAACAGAGCCCAATGTCGAGTTGAAGAACGTCAGCTGTTACTGCTGCATCCTGACGTAGTGTACCCTGAACAGGCCGACCATCGACGGCAACGATGATGTCTCTCCTCGACTGGACGTTACCACGCGTCGTCGTGTAGGAAACATCACTACGTAGAGCGAGGAACATGGTAAGTGGATAACGAATGCCTAGTCCAAGATTAATGGATGGAACAAAGGCAGATACATATGATGTGGTATCAAGGATGTTCGGAACAGGACTCGTAATGATCGTCGGTGCTGCTGAACGATATCCAATACCGCCAAGGACTCGATAGGTCGGATCCTCCGTCCCGTGTGATGGCAACGTGAGAACGATAGCCGCAACGAAGCCAAATAACGTAAACCTATTGCACAACAAGCTGAAGCGCATAGGATGATGTACTGGTATCCAAACGAAGAAGGTAACATCCAACGGAAAGATCTGATACGTCTACGACAATTGTGCCTGTCCTCGACAGGACAAGTGGCGTATAGTCCTTTACAACGTTCGAGAGTGTGTTAAACAGTCGAAGTCGAAGATGTTCTCCTTCACATGTGTACGTTACAGTTGTTGTCTCTGTCGCCGGATTTGGTGAAACCGACATGTAGGTCGCAGTTTCTGTGCTGTTAACGTGATAGCCTCGCGAGTCGATAACGTGAACCACTCCTGATGAGAATGTTGATTCGATGGTGTCTCCCTCGTCTGTGCGAAGTATAGCGGAGTCGATCGTGAGATCCGACATGTCCGTCAAACCCAATGCTGCGATAATGTCAAACTGCGCAACTGTGTCACCGGCCAACCATGGTCCAGGCCTGACATTCGTCCATAATCCTCTACGGCCAGGTGAAACTGGTTCAGAGCCCTGTTCGGCAACAATAACAGTTCCGTCAAAGGAAACCCGGATTAAACTGTTCGTCGCCACAGAAGGTACTGTAGCATCCGTTACAACTCGAACCGTAGCTCGCTGCCCGATCTTGAGTCTATGCGTCGATAGTCTTAGGTTTACCGTGTCTCGTGGTGGGGGTTGAACGATTGAATCAGAGAAATAGAGGATGGTTGTGTCGCCATGATAGTTACCCTCCACCGTAAGTATTGCCGTAACAGTGCCTGTTCCTGTTGTTGTACCGACGATGATGACGGTGTCCGATGTTAACGGCGGTGCCACTATCGGAAGTGATCGATGAAGTAAATAGAACTGTGAGGCGTCTGGGCCATGGAGCTGATAGTTTGTTATGATGGCCTCCGTAGATGAATTATGAACGACGAGGACGGATCGTATCCTCTCAGATCCTGCTTCAGTGTTGACGCCGAAGTGAACAGTGTCATGCGAAAACACAAAGCGTTCAGTCTTTGTTGTATCGTCAAATCCAATCGTAAACCGTGCAAGTAAACCCTGAACGGTATCATTGCCACCCTGTATCTCGAATGTCGCTGTCTGCGAGAATCCAGATCCGTCAGTTCGTCCAATAATCGTGATTCGCGCACTGTCGCCAGGTTTGAGTGTAGAGCCATCAAGCGTTGTTGAATCTAGGATCCATATATCCTTAGGACCCGAGAACATGTCAATGGTATAGGCCGTAATCTCTTGCGTTCCTACGTTCCGAATCGTAAACGTACACGGAACGAGTCTATCGGGTTGACTGTTTGGGCCAGCTGATATGTGCGACGGACACTGGAGTTCCAATTCATCACCAGGACCTGTTAATCGAAGCTGGACGCTCTTCGTGTCCGCGGGATTATGACTCGGAACGAGGACGAGAATCTGCGTGCTTGGTATAGGGTCCGTCGAATCGGGTACACAGGTGATAACTACCTCTACGACGTCATTCGACGGAACGTCAATAAATGCCAGTGATGGATAGAATGGATGCAGAAGGTTCGTCAAAGAGACAGTCGTATTTGAATCACTCGCATTGCCTATAAAAACGCTCCGGGTTGACGATGATGCTGGTACGAGTGGTCCAAAGTCAAGAATAGGCGGACGTGTCATCCAGGTCTCAGATGACGGCAAAACCGTAACGTTGATGATGATGTCTATCTGTGATGAAGGTGATGATACCGTAATCGTATCGATGAACTCGCCAACAAGGTCTCCCGTTGCACGAATGAGAAACGTTGCTTGGTTATTCGTGAATGGACGGTTGACCGCCCCGCCAAGATCAAGAACTCCAAGTGGATGTAGGCCGGATAACGTTACAGACTGGACATTGTCGCTGATGCCTCGTGGCGTTCGCTCAAGTACGAGAGCAATGTTTGTCGACCTGCCCTGACGCACAACCTTTCGAACCAATGAGTCAGATTCACGAAACAGCCGTATCTGCTGCGTCTCCTGGGCAGAGATGGTGGACGTCACGAGGACAAAACAGAGGGCTAGCCACGCGGCCATTTTCGATCTGTGCGGATAGTGGGCAAGACGTACTCAACACGGAAGAATGAAAATGGTTACTTCGCTACGAATAGTTACCACGTTGAACGATGTTACCTGCTCAATAGCACAACGGCGGACCTCACAGGAGATCCGCCGTTGCAGGTGGGCGTGTTCGTGGTCGTCGATTATCGAACCACGAGTTTTCGAAGGATTCCATTGGGCGTATGAAGAACAACCGTGTAGACGCCGCTCGGCAAGGATGACGTGTTTATAGCTGTGGACGTTGTTCCCGTTGCAATGTCGGCGCGATGTACAACACCACCACTCATGTTCATCATCTCCAAGGTGCCAGACGCCAGCATTTCAGGATACGTAACTGTTGTGACATCGGTAAGGGGCAAGGGGGCAACCGTAAACGTCGATGACTCCTCAGACAACACGGATACAACGGCACCGTTAACGATTGTCTGTGCGTCAAGTGGTGTATTGTTGATGTCAAACCATTGTACGGACACAACATCAATTGGCACCTTTGTGCCCGCCCCACTGAGAACAACAAAGTCCAGTTCGCCAAGTACTGTTTGTGCAGAGTGCTTCGTTACGTCAAAGGCAAATGTGCCCATGGTAAATCCCCCTTCGCTCTGCGTCGTGACAGGAGCCGTTACCGACTGAAGATCCGAGTTGCGGAATCGCAGTGTAAACTCAGCCTTTGTGATGAGCTCATCAAGACCGTCTGCTAGTGTCAACGAAACCCGTGCAGTATCGCGAAACTTAGCAGGACTAGTTTGCATAGAAACGTAAGCCGGCCGTACTGCCATAGTATCGGGAGACGTAACGAGGTCAACATAGAGTGACTTATATCTCCCGTCTGACTGTTCACATGTAAGCACAACTTGGTCTATTGGTGCACCTTGGCCATTTGGCGTGAACCGAACAACAAAGGGAACAGCCGCACGAGGTCCTACCTCCCAAGGTCCATTATACTGATCAAGGACCTCGAATTGAGATTTGGATCCTCGACGAGGTGCGACAGATCGTATCGTCAGGGTCTGCGCCGTTAGGTTTCTGACTGTGAATGTAGCGGATGCTTGGCCGATAGCGAGGTCGTTGACACCAAGATGAAGAAGGTTGGGCTCAACAGTCATTGAACCCGACATGAAGGTGGGGCCCATGATAAGTTGGGTTTGTGCAGTTACAATCTTTCCGTCTCGAGTTCGCGCCGTGACTGTAAGGTCGGCAGATAATTGATGTCCACTGCCATCACTTTGGGCGATGATTCGAAGCTCTTCTTCGACTCCCTCGACGAGATCTTTGTAGTCTGAAGATCGAACTGGAATCGTGAACCTATCTGCATTCGCGCCAGTGATCTTGTACTCCGTTATCGTAACCCCTTCCGTGCCGTCGTTAAAGAGGGATACATATGCTTCGTACTCTACGGGGTGAACATTTGTACCGACCCACTCTATCGGCCGGGCAAAGTTGATTGATGGTCCGGTTGAGTTTGCCAGTATGGCAAGTCGCAATCCAATGGTTTGAAATGCGGGAGCATACTCACCATTCGGAGCCGTGATTGACATTCTCAACTTGCAGCGTGTTGTTCCTGCAGATGCGATGTACGTGTCTGCAGTAACCGGTATTCGACGCGTTTCGCCTGGTGAAAGTCGTGCCACCGTCTCATTCATGGAAAACGGCATGGTAGGTGCATCCCACGCATAATCAAGGATCACTGACGTAGTGTTGTTTCGCAGTACGAGGAATGATGTATCCGTAGTGCCACGATACGAATACCGATTCGCATCAACAGCAACGGAATAGTATCCCTGTGCTAGACTCGTTGTATGGATCAACATCAAGAATGCAAGTGTTGCAAGTGTTTTCATCGTTCTTCTTTCGGAAAAGTTCCGGACTTGTTACGCATGGTTGTTGTCACCCAACACACGAAGGTTGTCGCGGTTACACAGCAGAAAACAAGAACGGCGGACCCCGAAGAGGTCCGCCGCTGTCTATGAGGATGTGCGAGGGTCGTGGATTATCGAATCACTAGTTTCCGGAGGATACCGTTCGGAGTACGAAGAATGACTGTGTACACACCGCTGGGTAAGAACGAGGTGTTTATGGTTGCAGTTGTTGTGCCTGCGACAATGTTCGACCGGTTTACCACAGCACCGTTGATGTTTATCATTTCCAGTGTTCCACGCGCTGTCAGTTCAGGATAAGAAACTGTCATGACATCGGTAAGGGGCAATGGGGCAACGGTGAAGTGTGCATTCGCATCATCCTGAACATTCAGCGTTGTACCATTGACGAGCGTCTCACGGTCTACGGTGTTTCCTTCGGCGTCGAACCATGCAACAGAGACGACATCTACGGGTGATGATGACCCTGGATCTCCGATAACGTGAAAGTCGATTGCAGTTAGATCACGATTGGCTTCAATTGGCCCAGTTACGGCCTCAAACGTGGCAATGCTAAACGATCCATCGGAAGTGACCGGTTCACGCGGTTGTGTTTCGAGGCGAAGTATGGACTCATTATATCGGAGCCGCACAACACAGCCGTAGATATTCTCCGTAACGTCGTCAAGTGCCTTTAAACGTACGGTTGTCGTTGATCCTTGGATGACGTCCTCCGTCTCAAGACGAAGACGAATCGGTGTTGTGATCATCGAGTCAATGAGGCAGTGCAGATCGATGTAATGTTCGAATTGTACCGAACCAGATACAGTTATGAGTTTAAGAGTTGCCTCGAGTGCTCCAATACCGTTTGGAGTACACGTAACGGCAATGTCGGATGCTGTGTTGGGCACAATGGTATGTGGTACCATGGCTACAAGATTCGTCGAAAACTGACCTGCATCTCTACCTGTTAGCTCATATGTCAGGACAATGGCATTTGTGTTACCCTTGTTGAAGATTGAGAACGACCTTTCAACGGGTTCTAATCCTGCCTTATTTGTTCCAAACACAATCTTCGATGTTGACACACGCACGTCTGGATTCTCGATGACCTCACCAATCACGAGTTTCATTGAAGCACGTGCTGTGTCACCATCGTTAGTGATGCCAACAATGTGAACCATAGCTTCCATACTTTGGCCAGAACCATTGGGCTGAGCAGTCACGCCAAAGGGAAAATTGTCAGTTGGACCAATGGAGCGATACTTATCAGCCGTAGGAACTTTAAACGCAGATGCGTCTCGACCCGTGAGATAGATGGAAGAAATATTCATTCCCACCGTGCCCGCGCCGTCAAACTTCGTGTCGCGCCTAACCTCCGGAATCCCGTCTTCCCGGGTTGTGTCGGGGTCAATGTTTGGACCAAAGTGTAAGACGGCATCACGGAATCGGAGGGCCGGACCGTCTGTACGGTCGAGAAACTTCACAAAGAACTGGCTGCCACATTCACCCGGAGGGACATGACCCGTCGGACTCGAGTAGGAAATGTCTGGCCGGCACATGTTTATGCCACCGTGACCGAAGGTACCCCGTGCCAGCACGGTGATGGTGTCAACAGCATAGGCATCAAGTGTGAGTGTGTCAACGTCCCAATAGAATGCGCCTGTCAAGGGTGCACAACGCACCATGATTGGTTGAAAGGTGTGATTTTTCACGACATACGGAACCTCTACCGTGGAAGTGCTCATCGTTGTCTGTGTATACGTCAAAGCTCCGCATGTAATGGGAGATTGCGCATATGCTGCCACTGCTAGCACTGTCAATCCAATGATGTTGACAAGTACGGAGTTAAAAAAACGACTCATGATATGCTCCAAAGTGAGGGTTAATCTCAGGTTGCTTCGCTGTCACCACACACAACAGAGTAACGGAGACGAGGTTACAACAAAACAGGCGGTAGTCTCCGAGGAGAACTACCGCCTGTTAGGGATAGAAGAGAGAAGCGTTACAGTCTGCGGACTACCAGAGATCAGGTGGACACAACTGTGAGATGTGCAGGACTACTTTGTTGTGACGAGGGAGTAGGACGCCGTCGTCGTTGTGATAACTACAACGTACATGCCCTTGTCAAGTGATTGCGCATCGAACTGCCACAGTCCGTGAGCTGTCATAGTGCCTACGGCACGCTGCCGGCCCACAACATCATAGATCGTAACACTGGTTACGTCCGCAGAGGCCGGTGTTCTCACGGTGGTGAGGCCAGCAATCGGCATCGGCGAAAGCGAATAGCCCCTTTCGCCCCCTTCAAGGACATTGACTGTTGTGCCATTTCCCTTGGTAGCGAGGTCAACAATCTCACTCTTTGCATCGTACCACGTAACATTTGTGACCGTGACCGGTGACGAACCTGTAGATGTGCGTGTAAAGGAAATGGATCCAAGCAGGCTTCCTGGACGGTGTCCAGGTGTTTCTAGGCGGAACTGTGATGTTGTAAGGTTGCTGAGGGTCACGTCAGCACCTTCACGTGGACTCAGCGGTGTGATCACGGATGCATCGTACTCAACGGAGACAACGCAAGACATAACTACATCCGGAATTGGTGATAACGTCCGAAGATGTGCAGCTATGGTTGTTGGTGTAGGTGAGGATGTGGAGACATGCACTTCAACTGGCCGTTGCAGCAAGGTGTCACCGCAGATGTAATTCGCAACGGCAAGTATTTCCGATGTTACAAATCCATCCTTCGAACAGTAGGCAATCAAGCTGCCGGTAATCATTCCGGTGCCCGTTGTTGTGCATTCCAAATCAATCGAAATGCTGTCGGAAGGATAAAGAACGACAGGAAGTACCGGAATGTAGAACACGATGTCTACATCCTCCGATGTAGATTCGATGCGGCTAACAATAACCGTGTCGTGTGTATGGTTAACAACGGTAAAATGTGCTCGCCGCGTGTCACCCGGCGTCGTATTTGATCCGAAGTGGTGGAAGTCTGGTAGGATCTTTGGTGCTTCGTGGGTGACGTTTTGACCAATGATGAGGAGCGTTACTGTTGCCATCGAGTCGCCCGCACTATTCCTATACGACACAAACAATCCTGCGTTGAACCTGGACAAATCCTCGTGGCGACTCGCAGTAACCAGGATCTCTTGTTTTTCACCGGCATGAATAGCGGAGAAAGTTGCTGGAGAAACACTGAAGTATGATGCCATCGATCCCGTTATGACGAGTTCAACGTCACTGATTGACTGATCGGTAGCGTTCAAAAGGTAGACTGGAAACGTAACACTCGTCTCATTGTCAGGAATTATAGCATTGTATGCAGATAGATCAAACCTTACGCGATCTTCATGACTCGTGTCCTGACGCGCAGTAACTCGCACCTCGTACAGCGCTCGAACACCGGAAGGAGCGTGGATATCTTCAATTGTAAGCAACGAAGAAACATGCGTCGTGGCGGTGCCATCGTAGGTGATTGGAACGTCGATACGGCCATGTGATGTCATTCCTGGAACTGTGACCATAGTCTCATTTATGGAGAAAGGCCCGTCACTCATGGACAGTGATACAGTGACATCCTCAGCTACACGCGAGTAGATCGTGAGATTCTTCACAACAGAAGAGCTACCGACAGTACCGAAGTTAACCGCGCTGGCAATTGACATTCTGTCTGAAATTGTTGTCGTGTCAACTGTTCCCACAACAAAGAGTGACGTTCGGCCGCTATTGCCCTCAAAGTAGACAGTATCGGAAACGGTCAAATAACCCTGCGGTGTAAAAGCAAACGTCACCGTTGCCGTGTCACCAGCTGCCAGGTTTAACTCAGTTGGTGTTACCGAAAACGCAGCTTCTTCTAGACCAACGACTCGGATATTCTCTGCCGTGTTCGTTTGGATAACCACCGATGCATATCCAGTGCTGCCATACGGTGCCTCAACGATGAGGTAACCCTGATGGAGTGAGTGAACGATAAACGAAGGTTGGGCGACTGCATGGGTAAGCAGTGCAAAGACCCCGAACAAGAGTGAAATGCAGAATCGTTGCATGGTGATTCCCTTGGTAAAACGTGAAGAAGTGCTCGTTAAGTGCACAACACAACAAGGTACCTGAGAGGCGGTTACAATCTTGTAACAGCTGTGCAAGGGTGATTTTTTTTTCGCTGTCGTGGAAATCTAGCTTCTAGTCGGGGATGTATCCGTAACGACGTTGTTGTGCCCTGTGTCATCGCCTACGCCCACCGACAGCGACCACACATACAACGGCCCACACTCCGGATACACCACACGTAACATCCCGTCCACCACCACACACAACCGTATGCGCCTCCGAGTTATACCCCTCGTTCTGTTGCTGTCAGTAACAGTATCCCTTGCACAGGAAACATCCGACTATGACTTTCGACGCGTCTTAACGTCGGAACCATGGACTGATTTTCAAGGAACACTCATCCCTGTTTCATGGAGTGAGGGCCTGCTCTATGGCATTGACGTTGGCGCCCGCCCCTTTCGCGCCTTTCACCAAGAGTTTGTCCCGCACGATTCCGTAGCCGTCGTTGTCGGAACAAACGGCGTGTTCGAAATCGTTACGCCAACACGATTTCTCATCTTTGATGGTGTGTTTACACAACTTGATAGTGCCGTTCCAGGAACGAGATTGTCGTATCGTGTAGATGCAGGCATAGAGGGTGATGTATTGAGAATTCGATATGATAGTGTGCGAATTGCCTCAATAGCAGCTCCGCACACGTTGTCGTTTGAACTACGATATCACTTTGCAACGGGTGTGTTTGAAGCGCACTATGGGCCCGCAGATACAATCGTGAACAAAATCTTTGATGCTCAGCGTGCGCCATACATGGGTCTGTGCCTTACAACGCCAACCTTTACGAAGATGTATGGCAAGATCTGGCCGTATCGTTTGCCTGATGACCCGTGGCTAGATACAGCACGCACGGTGAAGTTCCCGCAGTTGTTTGGTGTTCCTCAGCCCGGAACGGTGTATCGATATAGCCCTCGACCTACACCGACATCTGTTACTGACGCAGATGGCGGCATTGTGGGAGAAGATGTAGATCCAAACTCCGTTGAGTACTATGACTATCTCGGTCGTAGACTACTGCATGTTATGGGGCAAAGGGGCCCAGTATTTGTAAAGCCGCGCTAACGACCATGTTTTGCTCATCGATTGAACCAACGATCACGTCGTGATCGTGCACCAGTACGTTTCCATTGCGCCGATGCCCTTAATCGAGGTAGACCCTCGCGATTCAAAGGAAAGGTCTGCACAGTGAGAACAGTTGAGTACCGTGTCCTTCGCGACGTGTAAGGACTGCGGTCGGCCACTTGATTCAAGACGGGAGGCAATGTTGACGGTATCGCCCCAGACATCAAATGCTGGTCGACTGCCGCCAATAACGCCCGCTACTATGGTCCCCGCGTGCAAGCCAATGCGCACTTGAAATGCAGGCATGTGCTCGTTGATGTACCGGAGGACTTCAAGAGATGATCGGCAGGCGTCTGCGACATGGAAGGCTGAATTCAGGCCACCACATGCAACATAGGCGTCTCCGATCGTCTTGATTCGTATCATACCAACGCTGCGATAGATATCGTCAAAGGCAGAGAAGATTCTTTCAAGATGATCAACTACGTCACTTGCCTGAGTATTGGATGCAAACTGAGTGAAGCCAACTATGTCAATAAATACAACTGTTGCATTCTCAACAACATCAGCAACTCGACGCTCACCACCGAGTAGTCTGTCTGCCGCATACTCTGGTAACATCGTGGTGAGAAGGTGGCGATGTCGCTCCGCAAGTTCACGTTCAATCTTTATCCGGCTGTCAGCATCAACGATCGCGCGTCTCCGCGCCTGATTCTGACCCGTAAGTACATCACGTAGTTTGTATGCTCTATCAGCAGCTGCAAGAGCCTCACGAAACATTCCCATTACTTCATACATCGTACGTGTCTGTTGTAGGGCATCCAACGCCTGTGTTACGGCACCTAAAGCTTCCGCCTCGTCTGCTAACTCCAGTAATACTGTAGCGCTCTCGACGCTCGGTTTTGTACACGCCGTGAGGTGAATGGTGACATATCGTATGTGATCGGCCATCGCAGCGTTCGTATAGATCTCCCGTGCTGCCGTGAGTAACGATGTCGCATCCTTACCACTGTGAGATGCGAGTAATCCCTTCAGCAATAAAAAATGTGCGCGCGTCATCAAGTTCGTGTTCTCGGTTATGCACACCTCTGCTTGTTGACAAAACTGCTCAACGGAGTCCACATCTCCCGTTCGTAGGAATGATCGACCAAAGTCAACGAGGAAATCTGCTCGAACATCCTTGTATGAATCTGGCAGAATGTCGAGACTTATCTGGAAATGATTGCGGGCGGCATCGTACTCCTCACACATGGCGTGGATTGTTGCCAAGCCGTTATGACAGTATGCAGGCAGTATTCCTCCTGTTCCTGTCGTCAGGGCTCTATGAAACTGTTCATACGCCGCGGCGACGTCGCCGAGTGACAGAAGTGTGTTTGCATAGTTGTGAAGTATGGCACCAATTCGGAGCTCCGACGTAGGAGTGTACGACGCAATGAGCCGCTCAAATACCTCACGTGCATCCGCATTCCGTCCGATTCGACTGAGGAGTGTTGCCTGCTGAAACAGTCCGGCTGCCTGCTGATCACCCGAGGCAAGATCGGTTAACCGAATGCTGTGGTCAATCGCCTCATTCGTCCGACCTGTTCGTGAAAGTAAAAGAATTCTACTTTCTAGTGCCGTAATTATCAGTGCTACATCAGACTGATTATCTGCTAATGTTAAGAGCGATTCTGAAACCCTGTCGGCCCTGTCCATCTGACCACTATAGACATACGCATATACCATTTCCGACATTGCATTTACTCTGCCACGTACACTTCCTACCTTTACCGCCAGCGTCTCAAATCGTTTGGCCCAGTCTATACAGTTTGTGAGATTACCAAGTATCCTGTGTGATTGACAAACTGCAAAACTTGCACGAGCTGCATAATGCTGCTCACCGGCCGCAAGTAGTCGATCAATTGCCGGCGGCACGTTGTGAATCACCAAATCACAACGACCTTCGCGCAGGTCAATAAATCCATCAAATACAGTCAGTATATCAAGCAGATTGTTCGCGTGATCATGTAAGCCATCGTTACGACGCTTCGTAATTGCGTCACGGAGTGCCACAAGGTCATTCCGCGCATACAGTTCCTCGAGTGTTGAGAGGAATTCATCGATTGATGTTGTCGGCTTCATTACAACCTTGTCCACATCCGTCGTTCTCCGCCAGACGTAGGAACGGTAAGCATTGCTGATCCGTCCAGCGTAACGTTCCACTCACCATATGAGCCATCATCGTAATGACACGTGAGTACGTTGCCATCAAACGTCCACGTGCCACGCTCGTCAGGGCCAACACCCGTGTCGGCAGACACACCACCGGCATAGGAACCGTCGCTGTTGTGGTACACTGATGACGCCGTTGAACGGGATCGTTCGGAGAACCGGCCGTCCGACGCAAGTGTACGTACGACATATGTTGAGGCACTAAAACCACTTGACGAGTAATAGTATTCCCACTGCCAGTGACCAACGACCTGTTGAGCTACTGTCGAGAGAGTTGCGCTTCCAGAGTGTGAGGCAGAGGAGTGCACTGTGGTGCCCGCAACAGTTGATGAGCGCTCTGATGGGAATGGTATCACTGGTGCCGGCAGGTTCATTGCCATCTGCGCAGCATCAGTAGCAAACAAAGCAACAATAGCATCAAGACTTGTGAGCGTCTTCAGAAGAACTTCGTTACGCGCTGTGGTAATGGACTGCATCAGTCGTGTGTCGATCTCTGTGCCAAGTAGGGTGCGAACGACAACGTTTGCATGTACCAGTGAATCGCACGTAGGTAACTGTGCAATCTCGCGGAGAGTTTCGAGAGTAACCAGTACAACACAGGAGTCATCAAGAAGTCCCAAGGGACCAATGTTATCGGGGATCTCGTCGTTAACGTCTTGTACATACGATGAAGCATGATCAAGAAGCGGACGAACATGATCTTCGAGGGGATGTCCATGGAGTGCTGTTGTTATCTCGTGAGCTGACTCAGCTGCAGCCGTCATGTATCGAACTAAAAAATCGGCCCACGCAGCAGCATCTATACCCTCACCTGCACGAGCGGCCACATATGAAACCAACCCTGTTGTTCCTCCACGTAACGCCTCATGAAGTCGGCTTGAAAGCGATGTCATCGTCTCACTCCTCTGTTGAACAGCCGAAGTTACAGCGAATGCCATTCATGGAGTGCCGCCGTTACGATCGTACGATCCACCATGATGAACTGTGTCGGTTAGGTTGTCGCAGCCATCAAAAAGGATTCACGGCACATACGCCGTAAACCTACACACTAACTATGGTGCATCAATAGCAACACACCGGCACAAAGGAGTCGAGTCCACGGTTAGTTCCGTTGGTTGCGGTTGCCTCACACAATTCAAAATTCGTATGCCATCGAGTGGGATGTAGCCCTGACCTCGTAGTACATGCTGGCCGAGAATGTCATATACGTCAATGAACATGGATGGATCATCTACACGTAACGTTGTACCATCGTCACTCCAGAACGTCGATTCGATAGGGTCGAACTCTGTATCAACTGATGTGACAAGCTGCACACCTTTGGGCTTCCATCGGAGAATGTTCTGAGTATAGGGATATCCTAAAAAGACGTAATCATATGCCGAAACCGGACGTAGGCCTCTGTACAGAAAACGTTCGCGAGCGTTGTACGTAGGTCCATCGAATGGTATTGAAACAGTATCAACAACTGACGAAGACGCAACAGATACAACAGCGAATTGAAGACGTCGTGTTGTTGTGTCGAGTGTCGCCAGAAGGGCACATGGATTACCGGGAATCTCGTTGATCCTGTGTAGGGTTGATGGACTACCAGTGGGAATGGTGAGCGAAGAACGTCGATCGAACGGCCGAATGGTTGAGAAGATGTCACAGTGTGTCTTTTCTGCGAGTAACGACGTTGTCACGAGATTTGACCCCACTTGTACAGCTGTTCTCGGACTTCCGAGCACGGGCACAACCGTCGAACGTCCATCGTTCTCGATGCAGATCATTGTTGTGTCCTCAAGCCGCATAGATGATGTTGACCACACCCAGTGAGCTGGACTACATGTGATAACAAGTGCGTCCGATCCATCTTCACGAAGAATAGCTGTAGGGGGCAAAAGGGGCAAACTGGTTGTAGAGTCCAGTATCAGACGGCCAAGTGTGGTGGCAACACTGTCGTATCGTATGATGGTAACAGCCATTGTCGTGTCTAACTGAAGACCTGCATAAAAAATGCTTTTTGAGTCGGGTACTGCCGTAAAGAACAGTATTCTGATTCGAGTAATATCAAAGATTGGTGTGTCAAGCGTATCGAGGCCGAGACGTCTGAACAGGAAATTATCATTCTGCGCATATATCGCGCTCAATTGATCATCAACGTCAAGAAGTTGTCCATACATCGAAACGTGATCCACCATCTTCGCCGATGCGTTAAAGGTTACGACATCACCGTTATGACCGACAAAGACATTAACATTCTGATTTTGCGGATGAATGACGTGTGAAACAAACTCAAAGTCGCGATACGGAAAGTCGTCTATTCTGCGAAGTTGGTCGATATCTGCATAGTTCAGAACACTCTCCCATGTGAAGTCTACATCAAATCGAGGCTGGTCTTCATGAATACCGTAACATATCATCGACGATCGAACGGGTATGTCGAAAGGTGAGGGATGTTTATCTGCGAAACTCCCGAGTTCTTTTGGTTCATTCATTGAGAGCCACTTCAGCGACTCAATGTCGAAAAGCCAGGAATCTGCTCCATTCATATCATACGCATAGAGTCGGTTGTTCACAATACGCGGAGAAGCAAACATGACGTGGCGTGTACCGATTCCCAACCGAACAATCTGCCATGACTGTTGGTCTTCATCATACATAGCAGGCCCATTGGAGGTTGCAATGACAATCTGGTTGGAATCGGAGACTCCAATACTTCCTGGATATGTCACGCCGCTTACGGGTGGAAGAGTAATGATTTCATTTGGTGTGATACGCAGCACTTTGTTCTCATCAGTCAGTACAATGAGGTCGCCTTTCGCGTCAAACTCCACGCGAAGGGGAGTCATTCTCGGATACGTACGATATGGCTGCAATACACCAAGTGAATCGACAAGGTAGGTAGTGTCTTGTGTAACCACGGAAAGATAGGATTGGCTGCGGTATGTACCGCCTCGGCGTGAAGCAAGTGCGAGAGGCCGTGATGGTAGCTCGTTGATTCTCCACGTCCAACCCTGATCGGTGGACATGGCGCAGTATCCATTAGCGTCGAGGGCGACAACGATCCTACCTACAGAACGGACGTCAGTTATGCGTGACAGATTTGATGGTCCGACTTCTTCCCAGTTTCTACCATGGTCTCGTGAGCGTACGAGGCCCTGACCGTCGGTGGCATCGTCCGCAAACACAAAACCGAACTGCCATGAGGTTGATTTATTCGTGAATGTGGTGCGACGGAATGCATCAAGAGTATCGACTCTTGTGCCATTATTAGAAAAGTGGATAAAACGCGCCGAGGAATGCGCCAAGTATCCAAACGAGGGATGACGAATGATATCAGCAGACTCATCAGCATTGAGGTCAAAGACAAGTTGGCGTTGTGTACGTCCGTCATAGACGTAGGAGCGAACAGCCTGTCGTGGAACCTCAAACATTACATCTCTTCGTACGATGTAGAGACCGTCATGCACGGTAAGAGCGGGGTAGAAGCCAACATCGGCGACCGGAGGATCGACTCGAATGATTGTATCAGCAGTTTGAGGAGACGTGAGACGGAGAACAAAACCTCCGCTGATAGTATATGGTGATTGATCGTAGGTGATCCACATAGATGGCTTGAGAAGTGGAGCGTACGTCAAGACCCACGTGGCACCAGAGTCACTACTCACATAAGCAGAATCTGTCGGCATGCCGTCAGACTTGAGGGCGATACTACCGTCATGAAAAATGACAGAATAATTGCGTTCATGCGGAAGACCCTTGCCATCGAACGAAGTGATCTTCCACGTGTTGTTGTTCTTCAGCGAGGAATCACCGACGTGAACGGATAAAGCTCCTGTTGAATCACGTCCTGTTGCAACAACCAAACCTTTATGAACACCAAGGTGTTGAACGAACAACTTCAGGGGTATTCCTGAAGTTTGTCTGTTTGATCGATATGTTCGAATGTAGGTATACGACGCTGGGCCAACGTCATCATACTCACCCGTATACAGTATTCCATCTGACGAACTGGGCTGAACTCGCGCATTGTAAACATTGAAGTTGTCGTTGTACAACCAGCGCCGGTCAAAAGTGGAGCTTAACGTCAGAGTTGTCCCATGGAATGAAAGAAATACATACGAGCTATCGTTAAGTCGAATCGTTGATTGTGAAGCCCGAGGAGGATCATAGGCCGGCGAGCACGAGGGAACCTGTGACGATGAGGTAGCACTGGCTACCACAAACATGACAATGGCGATGATGGTAACTGGGGTCTTCATTCACGAGTAACCGGTTATCAGCTCGAATGTTACGGTCGACGTACCGTCGTCCCGATGTTCCGTGGGGTATGGTCAAGCTCGTCACATCTGAAGCCGCATTCTTGCCCCTTTTGCCCCGTAACAGCGTAAAAAATACGTCACGTCTTGACAAGGGGGAACAAAAGAACTAAGTTAGGTGTACGTAGAACTACGTAAACGCATGAACGTGGTTCACGATTGAGGCTAGACACCCTAATACACAGGAGGATTCCATGGGGTTCGCTAACAGTACTCTCCGGTCCTTGCCGTTTGGACAAGTGATCGGATCGCCGATGATTGCTGCAATTCGGGCGCAGGCACTGGCAGCACAAGCAACGGTGGACTTTATTAAGAATGTGGGATTTGCCCCACCGTCGTCACCTGGGCCAGGTACTCCAACGGATGGTTCTGACTTTGGGGACACCCGTTATGTCGTGTTTAAGTACACACGACTCAAGACAGGTACCGGGTCAGGAGCTGGTGTATCGCCACCAAGTGGTGGAGATACTGATAAAATCGAACTCCAGGTGCCCATTCTGACAATTGTTCCGATTCCGTACATCCGTATAGATGAAATGACGATCGACTTTACGGCGAACATTACGGAACAGCATGAAAGCACGGCTTCCAGCTCATCGTCCGTTGCTACGGATACTTCTCTGGAGATTGGCTATTCGGCCTTCTTCTCTCCGGTAAAGGTTGGCTTTAACGCAAAAGTGTCTACGCGACATAATTCGAATCAGACTACATCGACGCGGAACAGGGTGGAGTATACCATGGACATACACGTTCGTGCTGTGCAGGATGAGATGCCTGCAGGCCTAGGTCGTGTCCTTGGTATTCTCGAAGAGGCCATTCTCCAACGTAACGCTTCCTGATCGAAAGGATCTGGCCATGGCCGATCTCCGAGACGTCGTCTCGGCGTTGTTGCGTGACGTTACGGAAGCGAGAAGTCAGGCCGATAAGGCCGTACGGGACCTCGCCCTCGAATACCGCAATGATGCCATTCTTCGTGCATTTCCTGTTCCTCGAACGGAAATACGCGACCTAAAGATCGAACTCCGCGTTGCCGTTACAGACCTTGGTCAAGGTTCGGATGCAGCGTCGCGCAGAGAGAAGATCATTCGAGTACATGTCGATCGCTCCCTGAAGGCTCTTGGCCTCGACGACTCAATTGCTCGAAAACTGGTCGATGTAGCTCTGCGTGACGCTGCCCCGTCCGCAGAGCGCATCGAACAGATGCTTACAGATGCCGTTCGTGCATCCGTCCGAGAACTTACGGGGACGCTTGACATAGAAGTTTACCGAGACTTCCTTGTTGTGTCGGAGTCCAAGGACGGCAACACTCGCATCGTGCCCTTCCTGAGCAGTGAAAGCGTTCCGGTGAAACGCTTCGCATCTCCTGTCGAAGCTCGGAAGGGCATCGATGCGATTTCTAAACTTCGTCCAGGCACAGCGCTTACTCCGCAACAACGAAAACAGGCAGATGAAGCCATTCGTGTTGAGCGAGAATCGTTTGAAAAGCGGTTGCTGAGCGAAAAGCTATCCCTCGCCAAGACAACAGCTCTCGATCTAGCGACAAGCGTGGCGGGCATAAAGGAACAGCCAGAGGACAAACGTTTAACGGTTGATGTATCAACTGAGCAACTGAAGGCTTTGCCGCAGCATATGATCTCCACGCTCACGTTTACGTTGGACGTGGACGGAATTCTTCCAGCATCGTTTGAGGAGTCGTAACATGAGCTTACTCACACCTCAGTCCATTGCTGACCTCCTTGGTGCACCTCTACGAGCTCTCATTCAGGCAGAGGCTATCGCTGCGCGAACAACAGCAGACTTTATCAAGGATGTTGGATTTGTAGCCCCGAGTTCCGGCTCTTCATCGTCTGCAACCGTTGATGACATCGGTAGCCCGAGAATAGTTGCTTTTCGTTATCAACGACTAAACCCTGACGGAACAAAAACCGAGTCTTCAGTGAGTGTTCCAATTCTTGCACTCATACCAATTCCAAGCCTGCAAATAGCCGAAGCAAAGATTGATCTGAGTCTGCTCATAACGTCAGCTCCTTCATCAGGTGGCACGTCAATGAAGGGGCTTATTGCGAATCCTCTGCTAGGGTCGACACTGCGAAAAGGCACAACTCCTTCGTCACCGTCAACGCAGCGTCTTACGATGGACGTGTCGATTACCCTCCGACAAGCAGATCTGACGCATGGAATGGTTGGTATGCTCAACATGTTGACAGATGGGATTACCGATAGTCGCCGTGAGGTGCGATCATGAGTGTTCTGCAACGAATTGTTACAGCGATCAGAAACTGGTTTAGCCGAGTTGTACTTCGTAAACCAGAGCCCGAGCCTGTACCAGAAGTTGAAGTCTCACGTAATCCAGGTCTTACGTGTCCAGAATGCGGGTCGCACATCTCAGTAACAATGTCAGACCTGCTTCATGTTGGTGCCGTTGCCTGCACAAACTGTCACCTCGTTCTGGAGGTTGACATGCAACAATCACGCGGTGCATTGGCTGCTCTTGCGCAGCTCGAGAGTTCATTACACGAGGCAGAGAGTTTGCGTCGAGCGTAACACCTGGTTGAGATTGAGAGTAATGCCCGATACACGGTTACTCGCAGATGAATGAATCTCGTTATGGTTTAATGTATTCCAGGAAGAACGTATCGCCATAATGTGGCATGTCGTCATCGTACAGCGGTACTATGATGATGACGGTTCGTAGTGATACTGGGTGCCGATACATCGTGAGCTGGAAACCAGGAAACGCACCGTTATGTCCAATCCAACCTCTAAACTTGCTTACACCAAGGCCATACTCAACACCAAGTGTGTTGTTCGGTGGCATCGGTGACGTTGTAAGTCGTTGGCTCTGAAGATCTGTACCAATGAGTGATCCGTCGACAACTTCCCGACTCCAGATGATGAGGTCGTGAAGTGTTGATATCACTGCGCCCGCTCCCTGAGCGATTGTCGGTGAAAACTCTTGTACTTCGGATAACGTGCCATTACGCTTGAACCATCCACGCGCACGTGGCTGTCGCAAATGTCCTTCATTATCAGCGGGATAGTATGAGTTACGCATCCCGAGCGGCTCAAAGATTTTCTGCTGGAAAAAGTCCTGCAGACTCATGCCCGTTACGACCTCAATGAGCTTCCCCAGCAGGACATAGTTTGTATTTGAATACGACTTCGACGTGCCAGGTGCAAACAATCGAGGACGATCAAACCCCATCTGGATCAGTTCTTCATCCGACCATTGATGTAACGGGTCATTGTCGAGTTGTTCTTGAAACGCCGGGTGTTCAAAATACTCACCTATTCCGGAGGCATTTGCGCACAACATACCGATGGTGATCGAGTCGTAGGCGGCTCTACCTTGCAGGTAGTCAGCTATTGGTTTGTTGAGTTGTAGGTGACCTGACTTGACAAGCAGCAGTGCTGCCGTTGTAGTTATTGTTTTGGTGATACTGGCAATTCTCACGTGCTGAAACAGCACTGAATCCGTAATCCCGGCGCGTCCGTCGTCGGCAACAGCAACGGTATCACCCACACCAAAAGAGTCGTAGACAATAATTCCAGGAAGTCCGTGGTCCTTTTGAAACTTTTCAACTGTTTCTCGTAGTCCTGGTACATCGGTTGATGTCGTCGATGCACAGGAAAGACAACAAATGATGGCTAACAGACAGATATAATGAGTACAAATGGAAAAGGGCGGCTTTGAGGCCGCCCTTTTTGAATCTCTTGTTGTTGGATTACACCTTCTCATTCAACGTCACACACAACAGTAGTACTCGTTAGCGCTGTACGACAATCTTCTGTGTGAGTGTGAAATTCGGTGTCGATGCCGTGGCATAGTACGTGCCGGAATTCACGAGTGTACCAGCATTATCACGGAGGTCCCAACGAATTGTCGACGTTCCGGAAGCAACATTGTCTGCTGTCAGTGTACGGACAATCAATCCATTCGCGTCAGAAATGTCAACAGTAATGCGTGGTTCGGGTGTAGGGATATCAAACGTCAGAACCGTAAACGTATTCGCCGGATTCGGTGCAACGTTCATCGTCGCAGGACGTGACTGACTGTTGCCACTTGCTTCTATGCCGCCTCGAGCCGTGGAGCCAAGTTGAACAACTCCGATACCTTGAATGTGTAACGGCCCATGATGTCGAAGTGCCAATTGAAGGCTGGACATTGTAAGGGACGCCCCAGTCATCTGCGAAAGTGCCGCAGCTGATGCCAGGATAAGAATGAGAGCGATTGTGAAAAGTCGACTCAACATGTCGACGACCTCAAGAAGTATACTGAACGAGATGCCGAAGCAGAGCGCTTCGGAGCCGAAATGTACGCACTAAAAAACTAATTCCGAATCAACAAGGGCAAAACCCGTATTACTAATGACGGGGATGACGTGGACAAGGGGCTGGTAAAGGGGCATAATGGACCAGGAGGCGGGCTGTAACAGTATGAAAAATAAAGGGATAGAAGATAGTTGTAGAAGTACGCGAGGTGTTATGCTGTAATACCATCTGTTAGTGTGTGATGAAGGGCCGATTCTGAGTCGGCTTCAAGCCTCGTGTCTTCAGGTGGCCGAGGTAGTACCTTCGTCCTGTACTCAGTCCATCCGCGGGGTGTCAACCAAGACCCAAACACAACGTCACTTTTGAAGATTAATAATTACCTTGCTGCGTAATCCGTATACATACAAGGTGTAAAAATGTCTGAGCTGACTACTCCAGAGAACAATGATGAGGCATCTCTTCCAATAGCTGAGAGATATGTCTATAGCATCGATCCTAGTCGTCTGACGTTTATGCTCAGGCTGTTACTCTCGTTGTGGATTGGATGTATTGCAGTTTCCATTGTACTTACATCGATGGAGAATACGATTCTTCAGAGTTCAGGTTTAACACTTGATGAGTTGCAATCGCACCAGTTTACAACGTTTCTCTTTGGAATGGTCCAATTGGTCGTTACTCTCACAACGATGATAACGTTTCTGGTATGGAAACGTAGAGCTCACCTCAATGTTAGAGGATTTGGAGCTGAAGGCTTGAAGTTTACACCACTTCTCTCAATTGGCTATTACTTCGTTCCGATTCTTAGTGTATTTAAGCCGTACCAGGCAATGCGTGAGATTTATAAGGCTAGTATCAATCCGAGATCATGGGAAACAATCAATGGGAGCCCGTTGTTAATCGTGTGGTGGACTATTTTTCTTGTTTCATTAGGTCTTGATCAAGTAGCACTACGGCTTCTCCTGAAGTCAGAAACAATTGATGAGTTGATGTTCGCAAACAACATGAATATAGCGTCTGATGTCGTCAGCATCCTACTTGGAGCAGTCGTTCTTATGCTTGTCATCACCATTAGTAGGAACCAGCATCGACTTGTCTCCCAAGGCGCAAAACTGAACTCGTAAGTTGTACTCACTGTTACCGACGGATGGCCACGGTCTGGGAACGTGTGCCCTGTTGCGAGACAATCGTGATAACGTACTGTCCACTTGAGACACTGTTTCCTGTAGCATCCGTGCCTGTCCATTCTACTGTCGGTAATGCCGCAAACGAAGGAATGTCCATCCGTTGAAGTATCCGACCTTGAACGTCGGATATGGTTACATAACCGCCTGTAGCGTGAAGCTCAGCGGGAACGGTAATCAACATAGATCCGCTGCTGGGATTTGGTGCTACTGAGAGCGAACCGACAGTGATCTGTTCCTCCGAGACGGACGTTAACAGACTCATGGCATCTGAATCTCGACGAAGGCCAGCGGTATCTGCCAGATAGAGCCATGTCCACTGAGGACGACTGTGTTTAGAATCCCTGATGGTGGCAGCCCAATCCTGATCTGTCAGGCGTTCGTACTTCTCGGTAACGGACTCATAGTAACTGCCGACGGGTCCAACGTAGGCAACAGCGCAACCATCGGATGCGTCTTCGGCAATCACGGCAGCCATGTTGATCCTTCCCGTACCAACATGTAGAATCTTACCCACGTCGTATCCTTCCTCGTCTGTAGGCTGAGTGTGTACATCAGCAACGATGAAGTCTGGAGGTCGCACTACCATTTCGGTTGAGACTCCGTACAGGAGTCCTGAGTATCTCCCATTGTAATGCGTAGCACAACCTCCGCGAATCGGTTCCTTGTTAATAATCCAGGTGTCAATGAGAGTAGATTCTTCACTGGTTAGAGCTATACCTCGAAGCTCTTTCTCGGAGATTTCTGCCAGGAGGCTATTAACGTAGAACGAATTCGCAAGTGACTTTTGAATGGCCCGCAGCACGGAAGTAATCGTGTCAGGCCTGTGCTGCCCTTCAAGACTTCTCACGACCTCTGAGAACTGAGCTGCTGCTGATGCAAGACGTCGATACAGTGCTGGAACTGGCTCAACAAATCCCTTCGGATAAAAACATGAAATCGCCATGACGGTGTGGGACTGCTTACCAACGAGGATGTTGTCGTGACGTAACTCAGCCCACGATGTAAGCTGCGTGTTGATGGTCTTCTGCCACCAGGCTGCCGTCCGCATAAAGCGCGGTAATGTAGAACGATCAGCCGGTGGGTTCAGATCACGGATGGAACCTAACCACGACGTATACAGTGACGATGTCCAGAATGAGTCGTCGAATGTATTTGTCAGATAGCGTAAAGCGGCCAGATTCTCTGCATACTGATACCTGTCGATTTCTGGTATCAGAAGATGGGCGGTTGCATCGTTACCAAGAACAAACAATGCATCAAGCGGACTTGGCATCATTCGTTTACTTCGCGTTTTATCAAACACGACGTTACCGAGGATATACGAATCAAAAATGAACCGTTGGCCAAGCGGCATAAAGGCGGCTGAGGGGATAACAACCGTATCACCAGATCCAAGTAACTGTGACAGGATTTGCTGACCACCACCGGCTGCTACAACGGCCTCCTGAAATTGTCTTTGAACAGCAGTGTCGCTGACAGACTCTGGGGTAAGATTCCCTGAATCTATGATGTCGATCAGTCGTTGTGTTGTGATGTTGTCCTGTTCACCAATAAACATCGTCAGAAAGTTATCTACTTTACTGATGTTTGTATCGGCTCTGCACTTCTGAATGAGTCTAGCGAGATCAATAGCCATCGCATTCTGTCGGAGAACATCTGACGACGACATAGGTGAATTCACGTTCTGCGGAGGAGTGATAACCATTTCGATACGTCCAATCCACATCATCGTGCGGAAGTATCGTTGTAATGTAGTGTCTCTTGAGTAGTATCCTCGTGGCTCCATCTGACTGAAGTCGAAGAGGCGAGGTTTCTTTGTAAATGCCGTAAGCTCTGCTGGACGGCCTTCGAGCACAAGCTGGAGTACCGAGTCAGCAAGCCCCTTATTAGCCCCATTCGCTGGAGATGTTTCTTTTAAACCCCGTACGAGGGCTTGAGCGACGGCGATGTAAACGTCTACATCACGGCGCGCCTGGATCGAGAGGCCTTGACGTTCAAGATTGTCCTCTTTGAGAATTGTTGCGTGAATACTATCAAGAGCACTGCGGATGGCCGTACGAAGTGCAGTCCTCTCAATTTCCCTCAGAGCATTCGAGTACGTGCGGTGAAAAGCATGAAGTAAAGCATCAGACGAAATGTATACCGGAAGGTCATTCACGTATACATCATGATACGCTCGGAAATAGTTGTCGAACGAGAGGCGTTCGGACACCATAAAACTATTCTTCGATAACAGGCCGATTTCACCAGGAGTGAGTGAATACGTCGTACGAATCGCATCAAAGAAGTCAGCGTCCATGGGATTTGTCGGCATGGCGGAGGCAAACTTTCCGGCCGGATATTCCTGTAACAGGCCATCCGTTGTCATACCTTTTCGAGACTTCTTATAGTCTTCGTATGCGTCAAGATCAATTCGACGTTGGGCGGTGGACGTCGTACAACAGAGAACGACCACAACAATCAGGATCACAACTCTTCCCATAACCACCTCGGAGAACTACATGTGCATTAACCAGGCCTGCGTAGTCATGTTTCAGAACCATTGAGTGGTGGACGTATGTGCCGGCGTCATTGTAGACACCGGCACATCGTCAACACTCATTTTCTCAACAATCTCTTGCTCGACAATCTCTTTCTCAACAATCCCTATATCAACAGCCGTTACCGACGGATGGCCACGGTCTGGGAACGTGTGCCCTGTTGCGAGACAATCGTGATAACGTACTGTCCACTTGAGACACTGTTTCCTGTAGCATCCGTGCCTGTCCATTCTACTGTCGGTAATGCCGCAAACGAAGGAATGTCCATCCGTTGAAGTATCCGACCTTGAACATCGGATATGGTTACATAACCGCCTGTTGCGTGAAACTCAGCGGGAACGGTAATCAACACGGATCCGCTGCTGGGATTTGGTGCTACTGAGAGCGAACCGACCGTGAGCAGTTGATCTGAAACGGACGTTAACAGACTCATGGCATCCTCATCACGACGAGCGCCACCGGTATCTGCCAGGTAGAGCCATGTCCACTGAGGACGACTGTGTTTAGAATCCTTGATGGTGGCAGCCCAATCCTGATCTGTCAGGCGTTCGTACTTCTCGGTAACGGACTCATAGTAACTGCCGACGGGTCCAACGTAGGCAACAGCGCAACCATCGGATGCGTCTTCGGCAATCACGGCAGCCATGTTGATCTTTCCCGTACCTACGTGCAGAACTTTCCCGACATCATTCCCACGTTCGTCTGTAGGCTGTGTGTGTACATCAGCAACGATAAAGTTCGGATCTCTCGGTCCCATCTCGCTTGAGACGCCATAAAGAAGTTTTGGGTACTCACCGTTGTACGTAGCTACGCATCCTCCACCGATCGGATCCTTAAACGCAATCCACGTGTCGATAAGAGCGGTTTCTTCACTGGTAAGTGCCACGTTACGAAGCTCCTTCTCAGATATCTCAGTTAAGAGCTTGTTGATTCGCGTGGTGTGAGCAAGAGAAGTACGCATCGAAGTGACATGGACCTTAAGGGGGCCAGAAGGGTCTACATCTTCAACACTTTGGAGTGCATCTGCGAACTGCTCGGCAGACGTTGCAATTCGTCGATACAAGGCTGGAACTGGCTCTACAAATCCCTTTGGATAGAAACAACCTACCCCACCTGTATACGATTGTTTACCGTACAGGAGATTGTCATGACGCAGTTCTGCCCACGATGTAAGCTGTGTGTTGATGGTCTTCTGCCACCAGGCAGCTGTCTGCATAAAGCGCGGAAGAGAAGAACGGTCAGATGGAGGGTTTAGATCACGAATGGCTCCTAACCACGATGCATAGAGTGACGTGGACCAATAGGAGTCATCGAACGTGTTTGTCAGAAATCGTAATGCAGCCAGATTTTCTGCATACTTATAATTATCGATTTCTGGTATCAGGAGCTGAGCGGTTGCATCGTTACCGAGTACAAACAAAGCATCAAGCGGATTTGGCATCATTCGTTTGTTTCGTGTTTTATCGAACACGACGTTGCCGAGGATAAACGAATCAAAGATAAATCGCTGACCCAGTGGCATAAAGGAGGCAGGTGGAACAATCTTGCCGGTTGATGTGAGGATTTGGGATAGAATCTGTTGGCCACCGCCAGCTGCTATAACATCATCCTGAAATTTCTTCTGAATCACGGAGTCGCCTACGGACTCGGGTGTCAGATTTCCTGTCACAACGATTTCGACAAGTCGGGCAGTTGTGATGTTATCCTGTTCACCAACAAACCGCATCAGAACATTGTCTATTTTGTTAAAAATAGTATCAGCTCCACTCTTCTGCATTAGTCGAGCAAGGTCAATGGCCATCGCATTCTGACGGAGAACATCTGACGGTGGCATTGGTGGATTTACGTTTTGTGGAGGCGTAACGACGATTTCGATCCGGCCAATCCACATCAAGGTGCGGAAGTACCGTTCGAGATCATCGTCACCGGCATAGTGGCCGCGGGGTTTCATCTGGCTGAAGTCGATCGTGCGAGGCAAGACTGTAAACGCCGTCAGCATCGATGGTTGCTCTGCGAGTACGAGTTTAAGCGCTGAGTCAGCAAGCCCCTTATTAGCCCCTTTCACTGGAGACGTTTCTTCTAACCCTCGAATGAGGGCACGTGCGACGGCTACGTAGACGTCGACATCATTGCGCGACTCGACGGCAAGTCCTTGTCGCTCCAGATTGTCCTCAGCAAGAATAACCTCGTGAATTCTATCAAGTGCTTTGCTAATGGCCGCATGCAGAGCAATCTTTTCGATGTCCTTCAGGACGTTGGAATAGGTTCGGTGGTAGGCATGCAGGAGCGCGTCCGACGAAATGTAAAGGGGAAGATCCTTTGTATAAGAGTCGTAGTACGCTTCGAAGTAATCATCGAACGTAAGCCGTTCAGATACCATAAAACTATTCTTTGACAACAATCCAATCTCACCATTCGTAAGAGTATACTTTGTGCGGATTGCATCAAAAAAGTCAGCCTGCATAGGGTCTGTCGGCACGGAGGAAACGAATCTCCCTGCGGGAAACTCTTCAAGAAGAGCCTGGGTAGTCATTTCGGCGCGAGCCTCTTTGTATGCCTCATAGGCTTCGAGGTCGATCCGGGTCTGGGCGAATGATATTGCCGACCCCAGCATCAGGGAGATGCAAACAAGGGAAAGGAACCGTTTCATGGTCTCCTCCTTCATAATGATGATGTACGTGACAAACGATAATACGAAGTTTTCCGAGGTCCGGAAGAGAAATCTGACTGAAACGGGGGTGGTGGTTTGAACGTAGGAGGTCCGGCGGTGCCGATTGAAGGTATTGCGACCGAACGAAGACCGAACGAAGGTGCCGGAACGAAGGTGCCGGGGGCCTAAAGGTCCCCGGCACCTTTTGACTCAGGATTTATTTCTGACTCTGTACTTTCACAAAGGAAACCCACCATGAAAACAGTCCTCATCCTCGGCGGAGGCCGATTTGTTGGCAAATCATTTGTCGAAAAGGCACTTGAAGCGGGATACTCCGTGACCGTCATAACGCGTGGTAGATCGGTTCTTCCGTTCGCAGATCGTGTACATCACCTGATCGCAGACCGTCGAAATCTCAAACAAGTACATCTACCTACACGACACTACGACGCTGTGGTTGATACGTGTGCGTATGATGTGGAGGATTTTACGGCTATCGCTCCGACGATCGGTGAGATCACTCAACGTTACATTGTGGCATCATCACAAAGTGTTTATGCACCTGGATCAGCGCTGACCGAGGATATGTTCGTTCCAGACGAGCATTCGTGGACATTGGTGGCCGACCGACACTCGGACTATGCCGAGGCAAAACGTCAGCTGGAATCTACCGTTGCTCGGTTATCGCCCGTCCCCTGGGTAACGTTACGCTTCTCCATGATTGTCGGTCCAGATGACTACACACGACGTCTTCTATGGCATAGGAACCGGATTGAGAGTGGTCTGCCGATCTTCATGCCGAATCGATCGGCTCGTTTGAGTTTCCTTCATCAACATGATGCCGCCCGCACCATGCTTGATATGATCACGTCGACAACGGTGGGTCCGATAAATGTAGCGTCTCCGTTACCACTTGCTGTTGGACCTATGGCCGAGGCTCTTGCCGCCAAGACCGGTCATACAATTGAGTGGGGTTCATCGCCAACAACGGAGAGTGCCTCGCCGTATGGAATTGAAGATGACTGGTGGATGGATACGTCTCGCTTACAATCTGAAGGTGTCAAAATCCCTCCGTACACCGTTCATGACTTGGCCAACATTGATCACCGTGTCTAGATGAATACGTTTCTGTGAGATATCGTGTGTTACGACTTCATAATGATGAATCTTTTACGACGTAACATCGTCGCCGCACACCATGAAGACACACATCTCAACGTTTAATCAAGTCTTGTACGGTGGATTTGTGTTAATGGCCGTGTATTTCACTGTACAAGGTGACTATTCAACGGCCGCCTCAAACCTCGGCATCTCACTCATCTTTGATCCATTTGACAAGAGTGGATCTTGGAACGAACGAGCCATGTGGCAAAGGGTTTGGCTCATCGTACATCTTGTTGTCTTGTTTGGTCTCTTCGGCGTTGTTATAACAACCTGAACGTCACACACAATTGTGTGTTCGTGAGGTGACTATAACGGTTATCATTCGGCAGCCGACTGCTGATCCGATGCCTGGACATTATACGTCGCATCGAGAACATCGAATTCTGCGTACGAAAAGTCACCTGATGGTAGAGTCCAGTATGCAGAAGCACGAGCAGCAACTGTTCGGCCGTTAAACGTCCGCCATTCTTGGACAGGTGTTGACCATCGTAAGCGCTCATATGTTATACCGTCGACAGTTCTATAGCGGTCGTCGGATATAAAGTTGCGTAGTTTTCCATCTGAATCAAACGTGACAACTGCGTGCACGACGTTTCCTGCATGGGAGAATGTTGCTTGCACGGTTAATGAGTCGATCGATTCCCAGGATATGTTTGAGTCGATAAGAGTTGCTGGTGCTAACAAGAACATATCGTTTAACAATGTCACAGTTTCACTCTGATTCATCTCCGGACCAGATGCAGAGACCGTTGTAAAGAGATTAGCGACCTTCACCGTAAACGTCGCTGACGATGCCACAAAACAATGATAGGCATCAGCGGGAACACCGTACATCGAAGCATGAACGAGGAAATGACGTGCGTTTGGACGGACAAAACTGTGTTGTTGAACTTGCATCTCCATCCAGTCACTACTCGGCTCACTCCGGAGTCTACCCTTCATCGACACACGATAATTCCATATACGAGATCTTCCAACTGAGCCGGTGAAATGTAAATATTGTTGAACAATATCAGGAAGGTGATGAATGTCGTTCTCGGTAAGAGGTTTGTTCGCGAGAGAGACATTCTTAACCGACTGTTGTAACGACGTAGCGACATCAGATTCAAACCGGCGTGCAAAACTCCACGGTGCAACCGACAACATTGATATTACAAGTGGAATCAAGATCACACAATTGACAATGGTTCCGTACTTACTATCTGACCACGTTTGGATAATCAATACTTGCGAAGGAATGACGGCGAGTGAACCAAAAATCCACCACGATGATGACGATGTTACAACGAGGATTGCTGCTATGACAAACATGATGGCTGTAACTAGCCAGACAACACCAGCAGGACGTGACACATCGACGTGTATCGATGGAACATTTGCCAAGGAGAATGCCTTGGCGAAACCGATAAGATGTATCAGTCCATGAACAGCGAGAACTACACTGAAGACGTATTTCATATCGATGCGCCTCGGTCGTGTCACGAAAAACGGTCCAGGTGGCGCGTACTATCGCGAACAACCGGACACCTGGTGGATGACGTGACAATATTCGGAAAACGCACTGATTGTTGATGTGGCCTTGACGCGCCGCGACGAGGTGCCGTGACGAGGTGCCGGGGACCTTTAGGCCCCCGGCACCTTTTGACTCAGGATTTATTCTCCCC
>ERZ761609.418-NODE-418-length-50439-cov-39.942521_pt1 | contig 50439 bp, 49 predicted proteins | sample MGYA00511163_ERZ761609 | MGnify/ENA primary metagenome ERZ761609 (study PRJEB28899, sample SAMN02445070) | bioreactor sludge metagenome | biome: EBPR sludge | place: Australia: Brisbane, Thorneside Wastewater Treatment Plant | collected 2011-12-16 ... | reverse complement strand
AACAATTCCCCAACCTCTACTTCTGACTGGATCAGGAATTCGAGGGGGCTTCAGGTCTTGTCGAAGTGCCCGGTGGTGACGAACAGCGACACGCCCGCCAGCGCCACCACCCACACCAGCTGCGCCACCATGGTCATGTCCACCAGTTCCAGCACCTTGATGATGAGGCCGATTTTGTCTACGTCTCCAAAGAGCAAGGTGGTCATCAGCTTGTAGGTTTCCACGATGAACTTGCCCAGGATGCCCACGATGATGGCGACCAGCCCCACGTAGAAAAACAGCATGGTGAACCGCATGCCGTAAAGCATGGAACCTGTTGCCGAAAGAAGTTTTTCCAACTGATACCCCTGAAAAAAAGCTAAACCGCAACCGTACACACCTTCATGCATCCAATGAAGCGAAGGAAGACTGACCCATGATCCGACAAAACCTGAGCAACCTACCCATTGCAAGGGGTTGTCCCGGCCACACCTGAGACGACACAAGTTTGCAAACCGGCAGCCGACACACGGCCAACCCGCGCTATGCAAGCTTGACGTTTCAAAGGTACACGATGGAAATGACACTGTTGTGGGGGCTGAGCGTGGTCCTCATCGTCCTGGGCCTGGCGGGCACCGTGTTGCCCGTGCTGCCAGGCACCTTGCTGGTGTGGGCGGGCATCGTGCTGGGGGCTTGGATTGACGACTTCACGCGCGTCAGCGTCACCACCGTGGTGGTGATCAGCTTGCTGGGGCTGCTGGCCTGGGGGCTGGACTACGCCGCCGGGCTGCTGGGGGCCCAGAAGGCCGGGGCCAGCAAACTGGCGCTGGCCGGGGCTGCCATCGGCACCGTGCTGGGCCTGTTCATGGGCCTGGTGGGTGTGCTGTTCATGCCGCTGGTGGGTGCGGCGGTGGGCGAATACCTGGCCCGACGTGACGGCACACGCGCCGCCCACGTTGGTCTGGCCACCTGGGTGGGCATCATGCTCGGGCTGCTGGCCAAGGTGGTGCTGTCGTTCATCATGGTGGGCGTGTTTGCCGCCGCCCTCCTGATCTGACAGCCTGTTGCCATGCTTGACACACTTGCCACCTGGATTCCCGGCCAATGGGAAAAGGTACTCATCACACTCCTGCTGGTCGGGGTGGCCCTGCTGGCATCTCACCTGTGGGCCCGGTATCTGGCCCAAGGCGAAATATCAGCGGAAAAGCGCCGCATCCACCTGGTGTGGGCGCGCAACATCATCTGGTTTGCCGCCACGTTGATCATCGTGGCGGTGTGGGCATCCACCATTGCGGGCTTTGCCCTGTCGGTGGCAGCCGTGGCGGCGGCGATCCTGGTCGTCAGCAAAGAGCTGGTGATGTGCGTGCTCGGCTACCTGTATGTGACGCTGGTGCGCCCGTACAAGATCGGGGATGTCATCGAGTTCAGCCACCTGCATGGCCGGGTCGTCGACATCGACATGTTCGCCACCACCCTGGTCGAACTGGACCGGGCAGGACAGCGCACCGGCAAAGTGGCCGAGTTTCCCAATGGGCTGCTGCTGTCGCAGCCACTGATCAACTCGTCCCCCAACGGGACGTATGCCCTGCACGCCATCCGCATCCCGATGCCGGCGCGTCTGTCGCACGACCTGAGCCGGATCGAGGCCACCGCCCTGGCAGCCGCCGACCGCGCCACGGCAGACTGGCGGGACGATGCGATGGCCCATTTCCGCAAGGCATCCGAAGAAAGTTTCATTGCCCTGCCGTCAGGACAGTCCAAGGTGTCGTGGGACTTCTCAAAACCTGAGCACCTGGTGCTGGTGGTGAGGGTGGCCTGCCCGATCGGGTTGCGGGCGAAGGTGGAACAATCGGTCTTCCGCGACATCTGGCCAACACTCCAACAGGTTGATGAACCGAATTGAATGATTGACACACCTCTCGCGTGCGCACGGAGTCGTGCCACCGCGTGCACCGCTCATGGCCGGTCAGGTTTCACCGTCGAGGCATCGGCCAACACAAATGCACGCAGCTGGGCGTCATAGTCCCAGCGCTCGATCAGGCAGTGTTCGGCCAACGTGGGCTGCACTCCTGCGGCCTGTGGTGAGCGGGCCACGGCCTCACCCCAGCGAAACAGGTTCACCGAATTGGGAACGCCTGAACGGGTGCGGGCCGAGACAGCTGTGCCTGCCTGCACCACCCACAAGCGACGACCACCCTCATGCCGATGCAGCACGAACGGCAAATGGATGTGCCCGCCGAGCACCACGTCCGCCCCCGCTGCCGCCCACGCTCGCAGGGCGTACGCATGACCACGCAGCAGGTTGTGGCGCTCGCCGGGCGTGGCTACCGCCGCAGGTTGATGCACCACCACCACCCGCAACTGGCGGTGGCTGGCCATGGCCAGGAGACGGCTCACGCGATCGACCTGCGCCGCCGACACCTCGCCATGCCGGTGGCGTCGCGCCCGCGTGGTGTTGACACCGATCACCAGCACATCTTCGGTGCGGAAAACAGGCTCCAGCTCGGGGCCGAACTCGGCCAGAAATCCGGCATACGGACGGGTCGCACGTGACCACCAATCAAACAAGGGAATGTCGTGGTTCCCCGGTATCGCCACCAAATGACCCCCCAGGCGGTCAACAAACGCCTTGGCGGCACGAAACTGCTCAGGTCTGGCGCGCTGGGTGATGTCGCCTGACAACACCAGCACGTCGGGCTGTTGCTGCACCGCCAGGGCAACCACCGCCTCCACAACCTCCGGTCGCTCCGTGCCAAAGTGAGTGTCAGACAGGTGCAGCACCACGCTCATGGAACAGCATCCGGTTGCGCAGGCGGACCAGACAGGCCCGTGGCGTGCAGCAGGTACAACGGTTTGTCGAGCACGCGGATGTCGATGGGCGTGCGCATGCGCTCCACCTCACCGTCAAACGCCACTGAAATCTGGCGGCGCCCGGGCGACAAACGGGGTCTGATGACCATGTGGTGGAATTCAAAACTTTCCACACCGGCCGCCTCGCCCAGCGTACCCATGGCACCGTGGAGCATCAGCCTGACCATGGCCCAGGTGCCGATGGGACGCAGCATCAGTGCCGCCATGCTGCCGTGGCCGGGCGTGCCCGCGACACCATCCGCAGGGTGGGCACCCAACTGGTCAAGCTGCAAGCGGTTGTTGCTGACAAACAGTGTGAGGGTCTGGACATCGCGCGCGGTCGAACCTGTCTCAATGTGCAGGCGCAGCCTGCGCTGGGCGCGCAACAAGGTGGCCACCGCTGCCACAAACGCCACCCAGCGGCTGCGGCCAAAACGGGCTTTGTAGGCTTCGCGCTCGCGCAACAGTTCGGGGTACAACCCCAGGCTGGCATTGACCAGGAACAGTCTGTCATTGATGGCCGCCACCTGCACCGGGTGGGGCCTGGCCGTCAGCAACATGCGTGCAGCCTCTGCCCGTTCCGTGGGAATGCCGTGCGTGCGGGCAAAGTAGTTGAACGTGCCGTAAGGGATCACGCCCATGGCACACCCGGCCGAGTGGGCAGCCTGCGCCACCGTGTTCAGGCTCCCGTCGCCCCCCACTGCCACCACCGCCGCCCCGGACGATGCCGCCTGCCTCGCAGCGCGTGACGCCGTCTGCCGCAACTCGGAGGGCCTGCACACCAGCAATTCGCCCTTGCGCCCAGACTCGGCCAAAGCCGACTCGATCACCTGGCACTTGGCCCCGATGTCATGCGCCCCCGATGCGTCGTTGATCACAAACAGCAAAGGCGCAGCCGGGTCAAACGCTGCGCCCGGCCCGGCGGGCAACGCGAGGGGAGGGTCCGCTGAAGGCAATGCGAGGCTAAACGACATCAGGTACGCCGCAGCAGGTCACCAAAGACGGTGTGTGCGCCGTCCCGTCGGTCGGCACCCGGCGCGTCGTAGAGCACAAGCCAACACAGCTTGCCATCGGCAAGCGCAGGTGGCAGCTCGCAAATGGCCTCGGCCCGGTTGACGCCTCGGCCATGCGGCAACGACACCGACTCGGTCAACCCGGACTCGAAGCGCGCAGGCTCCTGATTCGCCGCCAACACGGTCCGGGCAGACGGCCACTTGAACACCCGGATGTCTCCATTAAGCACCATGGTCGGTCCGGCCAGTATGTACAGGTCATCGCCGTGAAAATGCAGGTCACGCACACCCAGGCCATCCAGCTGCAGGAAGTGCTTGCGCAGCAAGGTGCCGCTGTCGTCCAGTGGCACCAGGCGCAACTGGCCGCCCTGCACCTCCACCTGAATCTCCAGCAACGCGGACCAGCCCCGCAGCACCGGACCGCGCAGGCCCAGCAGGAGCCGCTTGCCGCTGACTGCCAGGCCTTCGATGTCAAACCCGTTGTCCTTCCCCGGAATGCCCATGTAGTGCCCGAAATGGGGGTCATCTGCGAGCAAACGTGTCAACTCGTTGGCGCGCGCATCGCCTTTCAACCGCACCGCACGCCTACCGTCGCTGGCTTTGCTGACCAGACAGGGCTGGCCATCGGCATCGGGCTCAATCGGCAGACACGCCAACAGGAGACGGTTGGTGTCCAACGCCACCTTGGCCAGCCTTTTGGCGTTGGACGCATGGTCCCGCTCCGGCTTGGCGTTCTTGCGCTTGAGCCCATGAGACCCCACCACCCACAGGTAGCCGTCGGCCACGGCCATGCCTTCCAGGTCGGCCTCTTCGTCGCGCGAACCCGGCAGGTCGAGCAGATCGGCCAGGGGAAAGTCACGCACCTCACCAAACCGCAAGGTCTCTGCCCCGATCACGTCAAGGCGGCGCAGCCGGTCGATGCCACAGGCCTCGTCACCCGCTACCCACAACCAATCTCCTGTGAAGGCAGCACCGGACAAATTGGTTTGAACCAGGGAATCGGATGAAAAATCGAGGCGAACCGCGTTGTGTTGTCGAGTGTTGGGCATGGGACCTCATCAAATGGGATGCCGTCGCCATCACAGAGGCAACGGGTGCCACGCAGGCAGCAGGCGGCAGGCGGCAGGCGGCATGTGTAAGTGTGCGACCTGGGCCTGAGGTTGTGTTCTGGTTTGTGCGATGTTTCTGTTCGCATTCATCTGCTTCCTGTTGAACACGTTTGACACTACTGTTCAGAGCTTTTGTCGTCAACTCATTCCAGAAGGGTTCTGTCTTTGACCGACCAGCCATTCAACCTCTGCCGGAGCACACCACATGCATAGGCGGCAGGCCACGTTGCAGCGCATCGCCCAAGTGCACCTGTCTTCCATGGGCAAGACGGTGGGCGAAACGATTGGCCATGGCAAGCGCCAGCGGCTGGCCTGGCTGGGTTTGCTGGCCATGCCGTTGCTCATCCCGGTGGCGTTGCCAGGCATGGCTTCAGCAGTGGGGGTGCTGTGCCTGTTCGTCGCCTACGGTTTGTGCGGGGGGCAGCCCAAGCCGCTCCCTGCCTGGCTGGCCAGGCAAACGTTGAACGACCGCGTGCAATCGGTGCTGGTGAAGTCGGCAGGGCGCGCCATGCAACTTCTGGGGCGCCTGGGCAGGCCACGCTTGCTGGCACTCAGCAACCAACCCTTTCGCCTGCTCCACGGCGGGATGCTCGCGCTGGCCGGTGTGTCCATGGCCGTCCCTGTTCCCATGATCAGCTTTGACAACGTCTTGCCTGCGCTGGCTGTCGTGCTGATCACCTGGGGGCTTCGCTTGCGAGACGGCTTGATGCTGCTGGCGGGCTACCTGGCCACGGCTTGCTCGGTCGCTTCCATCGGGTTGCTCTGGTGGGGAGGCACCGCGTTGGTCAGCGCAATGTGGACCTGGGTGTCCGCCTGAGTGGCATCTGCAGCAAGGTCGTTATGCCGCGGCGCAGCAAGGATGCTGGATGAATGGCAACATCCACCCCAACAAACACCCCCGCTACTTTTCTCCCGGAACAATTCCATGCTTGACGCCCTGCTCAAACTCGCCCACGTGCTTTCCGTCCTGGTATGGGTGGGCGGCATGGTGTTTGCCCACTTTTTCTTGCGTCCAGCCGTGGCCGGGCTGCAGCCACCCGATCGGCTGCGTCTCATGCACGACGTACTGGGCCGGTTTTTCAACGCGGTGCTGGTGCTGTCCAGTGTGGCCGTGGTTTCGGGCATTTGGATGATCGGTCGTGTGGCCAAACAAACCGTGCAGGCAGGCGGCAGTTTTGCCATGCCACTGTCCTGGACCATCATGGCCTTGTTGGGCCTGGTGATGTGGGCGGTTTTCGGGTACATCCGCTTCGCGCTGTATCGGCGTCTGTCTGGCGCGGTGGCATTGGCTGACTGGTCTGCGGCGGGTGGTGCGTTGGCTGCGATCCGGCAAGCAGTACTGTTCAACATGGTGTTGGGCCTGGTCATCTTCGTGGTCATTCATCTGGTTTGACCCGCAGCCTCTGGCTCACGCTGCCGAGACGTGGGCATCCGCTGGATGGACATGTTTGCGTCAGACAGCCTGCCTTGGCACACTTGCAGTCTGTCAACCCCTTACCCCAGCCTCCAGCCATGACCTCACCGACAGCCGAACACACGTTGACCCTCGAGCGCACCCTGGCCGCACCCAGGCGCGCGGTCTGGCGCTGCTGGACCGAGGCCGAACTCCTGAAGCAGTGGTTCTGCCCCAAGCCCTGGACTGTGCCGGAGGCCGACTTCGACTTGCGTGTAGGCGGTCGCATGAACACCGTGATGGCCGGCCCGAATGGCGAGCGTTTCGAAAACCGGGGCATGTGGCTGGCCATCGAGCCTTTTCAGCGGTTGGTGTTCACCGATGCGTACACCGAAGACTTTGTGCCTTCGGCGCAAGCCTTCATGACAGGCGTGGTGGAGTTGGCTGACACGGCCGACGGACACACCCGCATGACATGGAGTGCCCGCCATGCAACGGCGGAAGCCCGCGCCCGTCACTTGGACATGGGCTGGGAAGTGGGCTGGAATGCAGCTGTGGACCAGCTCGATGCACTGGCGCAAACCGTGCTGCCCGCACCGACAGATACGGCCATGCCGTATGTGGACGGATTTTTACTCGCCGTACCCAGCACCAACCGCGACATTTACCGGCAATACGCCCACGATGTAGCCGCTGTGTTCCGCGAGCATGGTGCCTTGTCACTGGTCGAATGCTGGGGCGACGATGTGCCCGAGGGCAAAATCAATTCGATGCACTCCGCCGTGCTGCGCAAGCCTGACGAAACCGTGGTGTTCGCCTGGATCACCTGGCCCGACAAGGCCACCCGTGACAGCGGGATGCAAAAGGTGTTTGCCGACCCGCGGACACCTGCCCACATGACGTCCATGCCATTCGATGGCAGTCGCATGATTTTTGGTGGCTTTGAGGTGCTTGTGAATGCATGATCGAGCGGGCTGCCCTGGTGGACATGCACACAAAGCTGATTGCAACCGCACAGCTTTCATGCGCCCCGTTTCGCCGGCACTGAACATCAGGTAAGGGTTGGCGCGGGTTCACACCCATAACTGGATGGGGTATGTTGCGGGCTCATCATTTACCCGGAGACCCTGCATGTTCCCCACTACTCCACGTTTCAAACTGGCCCTGACAGGCGTGCTCCTGAGTGCCGCCATGCTCGCACAGGCCGCTACCGATGCCGTCAAAGTGGTCTACCACTTGTCTGAGGGCATTCCCCAGGCTTCACGCGCCATCAACAACATCCGCAACCACATTGCAGCTGACCCCACGGCCAAAATTGTGGTGGTTACACACGGCTTGGGTATCGACTTCCTGCTCGACGGGGCCACCAACCAGATGGAACAGCCGTTTGCCGGCGCTGTCAGCGACCTCGCCGGCAAAGGCGTTGAGTTCAGGGTCTGTAACAACACCCTGAATTCGCGCAAGATCGACGCAAGCCGCGTGCTGATGGAGGCCAAGGTGGTGCCATCGGGCGTGGCCGAAACCGCACGCCTGCAAGCCAAAGAAGGCTTTGTGTACCTGCGTCCTTGACGAACCTTGGCTGGGCAGCTTGCCCCCACCCGGCTGACCAATACGCGACAAAGCAGCTGCGAACCACCGTGTCCAATACCGGGCCATGGCTTGCACACCTTCCCACCTGACCCTGACCGCTGCAGACGGCTACCGCCTGGCGTCCACCCATTACACGCCGGCCCATCCCTGCCTCGATGCGCGGACGGGGCGGCCACAGTTCATCGTGATCGGCAGCGCCACAGCCGTGCCGCGTGGCTTTTACAAGCGTTTTTGCGAATACGCGGCCAGCCAGGGCTTGCATGTGGTAGTCACTGACTACCGGGGCATTGGGGACTCAAAGACCGGTTCGCTCAAAGGCTTCCAGATGGACTATGCACACTGGTCTACACACGACCTGGCAGCAGCTGTGGCCTACGCCAGCGAACGCGGCGAAAGCTACCTGGTGGGGCACAGCCTGGGTGGCCACGCCATTGGCCAATTGCCCGACCCTGGCCTGCTGCGCGCGGCCTATGTGTGCGGCGGCGGGGCGGGCTGGGCGGGCTGGATGCCCTGGCACGAGCGCCTGAAGGTGAACGTGATGTGGCACGTCATCGGCCCTGTGGCCACGCGCTGGTACGGTTACCAGCCCATGAGCAAGTTCGGGCTGGGTGAAGACATTCCGCTTGGTGCTTACCGCGACTGGAAACGCTGGTGCGGCTTTCCGCGCTACTTTTTCGACGACCCCGCCCCCGACGCCCGAGCCATTGCCGCCAAATTCGTGCGCGTGCGGCTGCCCATTGGCGCGGCGGTCAGCACGGACGACCTGTGGGCCCCACCCGCTTCGCGCGATGCGTTTTTCTCAGGCTTCACCCAGGCACCGGTGGACCGCATCGACCTCCAACCCCGCACGCTGGGCGTGTCAGGCATTGGCCACATGGGCTACTTCCGCAAAGAGGTGGGCGCAACACTGTGGCCGCAGATGCTGGCCTGGCTCGGCCAGCACGGGCTGCGCACGCAGGGTCAGTCTGGGTGAAGGCCTGTCTGCCCGCTGGCGCGATGCGCCCTGCAAACCTGGGCACTAACCCGCACGCTTGAGGGCTTCCGCCTCCTGCAAGGCCCGACGGATGCGCTGCTCCAGCAACACGGCGCTGAAGGGTTTGACAATGAAGTCAGACACGCCCAACGACCTGGCTGCACGCACATGGTCGCCCGTGTTTTCTCCGGTGATCAGGATGAAAGGCAACTGGGCCATCTCGGGCACCGCACGCACCCGTTTCAACAGGCCAAGCCCGTCGAGCCTGGGCATGTTCCAGTCACACAGCACCAAGTCAAACCGCCCGTTGCACAGCGCCGTCCAGGCCTCTTCACCGTTGCGCACAACGGTCACATGGCCAAATCCCATGGCACCCAGCAACCTGCGCTGGGTGTCCCGCATGGTGGGCTGGTCTTCTGCCAGCAGCAAGTGATATTCGGTCATGCACTCCCTCTTCCGGCACGTCTGGCCACTGGAACTGACCGCCCTGCACATGCGAGGCACGGGTCGTCCGCAAACCGGAAAATATCACACGGCTGTCAACCTGAGTAGCAAGCCTGCGCGGCCCTGGGCGGGGTCAGACCGAACGGCTCAAGCCCCCATCGACCCGGATGTTCTGCCCGGTAATGTAAGCGCCGCCGTCTGACAGCAGGAACGAGATGGTGGCGGCAACTTCTTCGGCTTTGCCGTAGCGCTGCATAGGCACGCTGTCGCGCCGGGCATCGGTGGCAGGCAGGCTGTCAATCCAGCCTGGCAGCACGTTGTTCACGCGCACCTGCTGCTGCGCGTAGGTGTCAGCCACGATTTTGATGAAACTCGCCAGCCCGGCCCGGAACACCGCCGAGGTGGGGAACATGGCCGATGGTTCGAATGCCCAGGCCGTGGAAATGTTCACCACCGCGCCGCCCCCTTGCGAAGCCATGATGGGCACAACCAGCCGCATAGGGCGCACCACGTTCAGAAAGTACACCTCCATGCCACGGTGCCAGTCGTCATCGGTCAGGTCCAGAATGGGCGCACGCGGTCCGTGGCCAGCGGAATTGACCAGCGCGTCGATGCGACCCCAGCGCGCCATGGCCGCATCCACCAGGCGCTGGACATCATCGGGCGACTGGTTGGACCCGGTGATGCCCGCCCCACCCAGTTCCTGCGCCAACGCTTCGCCCTTGCCCGAGGATGACAGGATGGCAACGCGGTAACCATCGGCGGCGAGCCTGCGGGCTGCGGCCGCACCCATGCCGGAGCCGCCAGCTGTGATCAAGGCAACACGGGTGTCTGACATGACAAGTCTCCTGAAACAAGCTGTTCAAAACGGGGCTGCCTGAGCCGCCCCACGCAGCTGCGCAGCGTAGCAGAGCCGAGTACGCAAGGGTCGACCATTCGGTGGACCGCGCCTGCTTTCCGACTCATCTCATTCCGAAGATATTGATAGCATTAAAATCTCCATGAATAAGCGTCAATGCCCAATTTAATTACAAATGGAAATCCTCATCACCATTTTTGCCGGACTTGGGCTGTTCTTCACTGGGGTGCGGCTGATCGGGCAGCACCTGCGACAAATGACCGGACGGCACCTGCGGGCCATGGTCGCCAAAGCAGTGGCCGGCAGCCGCTCGTCCGCAGCCTTCGGACTGGCCGCCGGCGCGGTGATGCAGAGCGTGAACGCCGTCATCTTCCTGCTGTCCACACTGGTCAGCACGGGCGTGCTGGACACGCGCAAGGCACTGCCGCTGATCGGCTGGGCCAACCTGGGCACATCCATGATCGTGTTGCTGGCCGCCGTCAACCTGCATTGGGCGGTGCTGATGGTCATCGGCCTGACGGGGCTGGCGTATCACCTAAAGCTTGATCAAAGTGCCCGTTACCGCAACCTGCTGGGGGTGTTGCTGGGCGTGGGCTTGCTGTTTCTGGGCATCGACTTCATCAAGACCGGTGCCTACCCGCTCAAGCATGCCGAATGGCTTCAGGCATACGTAGGGTCGTCATCGGAGTCGATTGCACTCGGCTTTGCATTGGGTGTGGTGGTCACACTGGTGGCCCAGTCGTCGTCCACCATCACCGTCGTCGCCATGACGGTGGCTTCTGTTGGCCTGCTCGATGTGCCACATGGCACCGCAGTGGTGCTGGGCGCGGGGCTGGCTTCAGGCCTGTCGGCCTGGATGCTCGGACACAACCTGGGCGGCAGCGCGCGCCAACTGGTGGTTTTCCAGTTCGTGCTGAAGGCTGCGGGCGTGATCACCTTTGGTCTGTTGCTGGCCATCGAGCAGTTGAGCGGCGTGCCGATGTTTCTGGCGGCTTGCAAAACCATGGGGCTGTCGGCATCCACCACGCTGGCGGCTGTGTACGTGATGCTGCAAATCCTGTGCGATGTGGTGGTCCACCCGTTTCACCACCGTCTGGAACATGCGCTGGCACATTACTTTCCGCCCAGCCACGAAGAGGTGCTGGGCAAGCCACGCTTTCTGAACGAATCCGGCCTGGCCGAAGCCGAAACCGCGCTCGACCTGGTGCACTGCGAGCAGCAGAGCCTGCTGATGGCCCTGCCGGGGTTTGTGGACCCTTTGCGGGCAGACGGACCACAAACCACCTACGCCACGGGCTTGTTGCTCAGCACCGGCACCGCCGTGGCCACCGAGTGCGAGCACTTCATCACCGCACTGGCCGACCAGCACCGCTCGCGCGACGTGCTGGAGCGCACCATTGTGCTGCGCGAGCGCAACGACCTGATCACCAGCCTGCAGGAAACCGTACACGGGTTTCACGTGGCAGCCTCCACCCAAGGCCAACCTCAGGCGGTGCAAGACCTGTTGCACGGCCTGACCGAAAGCCTGCACCTGATGCTCACGCTGTTGGCTGATGCTCACCACAACCCGCAGTCAACCGACCTGGACATGCTGCGAACCCTGACCGAAGACCGCTCGGACATGATGGACGAGGTGCGCAAACGCCTGCTGGCCATGGGCGACCACCTCTCAACCGCCGAACAGCAAACCGTGTTTGCCTGCACGACTCTGTTCGAGCGGGCCGTGTGGCTGGTGCGCAAACAGGTGCTGCTGCTGGGCATGCACGCCACCGATCAGGTTTGAGCAGCATGGACAACCTCAGCCCGGTACCGCACACTTGAGGCTTCGTCGCCGAGGTTCCATGACACCGCACACCCCAGCACCCAGTCAGCCAGGACTGCCACCGCCCGTCAGCACACTGGCCAACCGCGAAGGCCTCGCACGCTGCCTGAACCTGGCGGAAACCGTGTGCCAGCAACTGGGCCTCTCAGATGACGACATGCAGGCTGTCCGCCTGTCAGTCGAGGAAGCCTGTGTCAACGTGGTCAGCCACGGCTACAAAGACCGCGAGCCGGGACTGCTGGGCCTGGCATTCCACGTGGTGAACCCACACACCTTGCAGGCACACATACAGGACCAGGCCGCGCCGTTTCACCCTGATCAGGCACCCATCCCTGATTTGCTGGCCGATGTTGATGACCGCCCCATTGGAGGCCTGGGCTGGATGCTGATTCGTCAGATGATGCCGCCGGTTGACTACATCAGCAATGCCAATGGCAACACTCTGGTGTTGGAGCGCCATCTTCAGCAACCCCTGGCATCCCCCTTGCATTCCACTCCACGGCCATGACCGACCGCTGCACGCCCACACCCAACCACTGTTCGCCCCGCACACGGGTAGCCTTATTCGGCAGCTTCTACCGGGGTTTGCATGTGCTGGAGGCCTTGCTGAGTGGAGACCTGTCGTCCCGTGTAGAGGTGGTGGGCGTGGCGACTGACGACCCGACTCAGTCGTTCGTCAGCCCCCACAAGCGGGTCTGGCAGTACCCACACACGCCAGAAGAAGAATCGATGGTTCGGCAAAAGGCAGAAGCAGCAGGCATCAACGTTTACCAGGGGCGGGTCAAAACACCCGCGTTTTACGAACTGTATGAACAGACCTGGCAACCAGCGCTCTGCATCATGGCCACCTTTGGCCAGCGCATCGACGCGCGTCTGCATCAGTTCCCGCGTCTGGGCTTCTTCAACCTCCACCCCTGCATCGACGACACCTGGCCGTCCCGGTACGTGGGTGGCAACCCTTTCGATGCGCTTCGCCGCGATGGACACCATGAGGCCGTGATCGCACTGCACCATGTGGACGATGGCTTCGACACCGGTGCGCTGGTGGCGTACTCCGAGCGGATCGACATGCCCCCAGACGCCAGCGTGGTCGATTTGCACCAGCTGACCGCACCCATCGCGGCAGCACTGGTGACGCGCGAAATCGGCAAGCTGCTGGACCATGCAGCCTCAGGAGTGATGCATGACATGGGTTGACCGCTGGCGCACACAGCACCCCGCGTCGCAGACCGATGTGTCGGTGCATTTTTTCCGAAACTACAACCGCCTGATCGGGGCCGCCTATGCGTTCATCCTGCTGGGTCTGGTGGTGTTTTTCGGTTTTCAGCTGCGTGAGCGGTTTGGTGCCGAGGTGGCGCTGATCGAATCTAACGTCAAGCGCCACAGCCAGTTTGTGGAATACGTCATCCGTTCGTCGCTCGACCAGCTCGATAACCTGCAAATGCTGGTGATTGAAGAAAGCAGGCCCATCAACAAGACCGGAGCACTCCGCCAGCCCCCTGCCGATTGGCCGCCATTTGTCGAGCACGCAAGGGGAACAGAGAGAAGCTTCAGTCTCGACAAAGCGACCGACATCGACCTGACCGGCAACATCGTGGGCGAAGGCAGCCTGCTGGGCAGATCGGCCGATTTTTACGCCGACATGGAGCAAACCCTGCTGCTCAACGCCAGTATGCGGTCGCTCATATTCACGCTGCCCAACGCCGCACGCGCACGCTTTCTGGCCACCGAGCAGTTCTTGCTCACGTCACCCTGGCGGCCATCGCCTGCCATCGGGTTTGGGCCACACGTTTACCAGGATCCGGTCTGGCGGCTGGGCAGCCCCGAGGTGAACCCTGACCGCGAAAAGCAATGGGCGCCCACCTATTTCGGTGGCAAAGACCAGGGCTTGCTGGTACCGGTGATGGTCCCTGTGTACCGTGGCGAGCGGCTGGTGGGTGTGCTGGCCATTGACACCAGCCTGGACTACCTGAACCGCATCTACAGCGACTTCAGCTACCCACTGGGCACCCTGATGCTCGTAGACGCCTTCCGCAAGGTCATCGCACACCCGCGCTCGTACGCCGATCCGCTGGCGGTGGAACAGACGCCGCCTTTGACCGATGTGCTGCCCACTGGCCTTGAACCCAAAGACCTGGCCGAACTGCCCAACGACACACACCGCATCCTGAACGGGCAGGTCGTCATCGCCCACCGATTCATCGGCGCACCGTGGACCCAGTATTACGTCGTACCCGAAATGGACATCTGGCGGCGCGTCCTGGCCGATCGAGGCTGGTCCATGCTGGCAGCGCTGATCGGCGTGGTTTCCGTCATGCTGGCCACCTATCTGGTCACGTCGATGCAGTTTGTGGGTCCGGCTGCCAAGCTTGTGCGACATCTGGCGGCTGAATCGCGTTTTCAGCCGTCACCGATTCCGATGGTGCCGACCGCCTGGCGACCCTGGTTTGAAACCGTGACGAAAGCTTTCCGCGAGTCGATCCAGCTCATGGGTTTGCGCAAAGAGCTGGATGTGGCGGCCAAACTGCAAAGCGCCATGCTGCCCCATGCCTGGCCCAACGACCCGCGTTATGACCTGTGGGGCACCATGCAAGCGGCCAAGGAAGTGGGTGGCGATTTCTACGACCACTTTGCAGTGGGGCAGGGCTTGCGGGGCATGACCGTGGCCGATGTCAGCGGCAAAGGCATCGGGCCAGGCCTGTTCGGCATGATGGCCAAGACCCTGCTTCGCGTCACGGCAACGCAGGGCACGCCCGAGGCGACTGCTGTCGTGGAAAAGGTGAACCATGAACTGTGCCAGGACAATGAGAGCTGCATGTTCGTCACCCTGTTCTACGGTTTGTTCGACCCGGATACAGGACGTTTTTCGTACTGCAACGGGGGTCACCCGCCACCCCTCAGAATCAGCGCGCAGGGTCATGTCAGCGCGCTGGATGTACAGGGTGGTATGGTATTGGGCATCATGGATGACATGCCCTACCAGCTCGGTGAGGTGGTGCTGGAAGCTGGCGACACCATACTGATCTACAGCGACGGCGTGACCGAAGCCATGAACCAGGTGAACGAAGAGTTCGGCGATGCCCGTCTGGCAGCACTGTTCCATGAACAACCCTGCCTGAGTTCGAAACAAACTGTGGAGCGAGTGCTTGCGGCAGTGCATGCGTTTGCTGGGGGCTCGGACCAATCGGACGACATCACCTGTGTGGCACTGGTGTACCAACCCAAACAGGTGGCCACATGATGTTCGTGCGCACGCATGCTGCATCGGTCGGGGCTGGGCTCAGCACACTCTGGCACAAATGGCTGATCCTTTGCACCGGTCTGTTCATCGGTTGGCCGGCACTGGCCGCCACCCCCCCGGACTCTGCGCTTCAGGCCATCAAAAAGCGGGGAGTCCTGGTGGTCGGCGTGAAAAAAGACGTGCCGTTATGGGGCATGCTGAACCCGACCACACAAAAACTGGAAGGGCTGGAAGTGGACCTGGCGCGCGACCTGGCCAAACGCCTGGGCGTGAAGCTGGAGCTGGTGGGCCTATTGACGGCCGAGCGCCTGGAATGGCTGGAGTCCCGCCAGGTGGATGTGCTGATCGCCACCGTGGCCAACACACCCGAAAGACGGTCCCAAATGACCTTCGTGCTGCCGCACTACCATGCATCTGGCACCAGTGTGGTGGCCCGCAAGTCAGAAGCCTTCAGCGACTGGTCCGATCTTCGCAACCGGCGCATCTGTTCGCGGCGCGACGCTTATTTCAACCGGCCCGTGGCTGTCAAATACGGTGCCGACATCGTGGCGCTGTACAGCGCCAAACACGCTTTGCAGGCTCTGCGCGATGGCCGGTGTGCCGGCTTTCTTTACGGCGACACACAGATTTCGGCCTTGCTGGCCGACCCACTTTATAAAGACCGCTACGAAATGGCACTGCCTCCCATCAACCTGACACCGTGGGCCGTGACCATTCACCGGCTTGACAAGGGGTCTGACCTGGAAGCCGCCGTGTCCCAGGTGCTGGTGCAGTGGTTCAGGGAAGGAGTCATTTCCGGCCTGCAGAAGCAGTGGGGCCTGCACACGCCCGCCTTCACCCGTGAACGCGAAAAGCTGTGGCAGCGCAGGGACGGCGGAACGCCCTACTGTGGCGAACAGGTGGGCCCAAAAACGCCTGAGGAGTGTCTGTGAACACAAAGCTGTGGTGGGCCCGCCTGGTTGGGCTGTGGATGGTGTGCCTGTTGTCGACAGCTGCCACGGCCACAACGAGCCAGACGCTGCAGGCCATTGAAAAAGCCGGCGTGATCCGCATCGGCGTGAAGTCTGACTTTCCCCCTTTTGGCATGCTCGACACCGATGGCCAGCCCAAGGGACTGGAAATCGACCTGGCCCGTGACGTGGCGCGGCGGCTGAACGTGGATGCATCGCTGGTGAAAGTCACCACCGAAAACCGGCTGCAACGGCTGGAGCAGGGTGCCGTGGATCTGGTGATTGCCACCACGGCCGACACCATCGAGCGCCGCCGCATTGCCACGGCGATCGAGCCCGCCTACTACGCGGGTGGCGTGACCGTGATGATGCGTGCCAACCAGCGCATCCAGGACTGGGGCGGGCTGCGGGGCAAAACGCTCTGCGCCACACAAGGCGCCTATTTCAACCGGCCCATGTCCGAGCGCTACTTGCTTGACCTGGTGATCTACCGCGACACCCGGGACGCGCTGCTGGGCCTGCGGGATGGCCGGTGCGTGGGCTACCTGTACACCCAAAGCGCCATCAATTCGTTCCTGGCCAAAGACGAATGGCAAGGCTACGTTGCCCCTTTGCCCCTTGCCATGGTGACGCAGTGGGCACTGTTCGTGTCGCGTGCCGAAAAAGGTTCCGCTTTTGAACGCGCCATCGGGGACATCGTGGCCGACTGGCACCGCAGCGGCTTTCTGATTGAACGCGAACAGGCCTGGGGCCTGCCGCCCTCCTCATTCCTGGTTCAAACCCGCAGCCAATGGTCGGCTCGGGAAAAAAATGGCGAATTCGTGTGCGCGCGCACCCCTGAAGGCGAATGGCCGATCGGCTGTCGCAACACCGCCCTGCTGACCTCCGCCGAAGCCACAGGCCTGCAGAACATCGGGCTGATGATCAAGGAACGCACGGGCATCGACCTGAGCTTCGTCTACGACCCATTTGACCGAACACGCTTCATCAAAGGATTGTTGGTCACCGTGGCGATGATGGCTGCCTGCCTGGTGGTCAGCCTGGGCGGCGGCATGGCCTGGGCCCTGCTGGCCGACGGCCGTGTGCGCTGGATGTCTGCGCTGGCGCGTTGGACGGCCGTCTATGCACGCATGACACCACCACTGCTGCAGATGTACCTGCTGTTCTTTGGCGTGGGCGGAATGCTGTTTGCCCACCTGGGCATCAGCCTGTACCCGATGATGGTGGCTGTGCTCTGCATGGGTGCCTACACTGCGGCCGCGATCATGAACAGCCTGGTGGAAGCCGCCCGGCACCAGCGAGTGAAAAATCCGTCGTTTCAGCTGTCTGGCAGCACGCTGGTGCCAACCGCCATCCTTGCCCGAGGGCCCATCATGGGCTCGCTGATCAACGTGATGAAGCAAACCGTCATGGCGTCTGCCATCGGGGTGCCGGAGTTGTTGCTGGTCTCACTGGCCATCATGGCAGACCAGGGCAACGTCAACGTGATGATGAATGTGCTGCTGCTGGCTTACCTGGGCTTGATTGCCTCAGCCGCCGCTGTGTTGGCGTGGCTGCAAGTGCGGATCACCCGCCGGTATGGGGAGGCAGGCTGACATGGCGACGCTCGAAACCCTACTGACCTGGACGCCATTTTTGATGGAAGGTTTCGGCTGGAACGTGGTGATTGCGTTCACGGCCGGATTGATCGGCCTGGCCTTGGGCGTACCGCTGGCTTATCTGATGCAGGCACGTGCCCGGTGGGTGGCCGGTGTCAGCCAGAAGGCATCCGGGGTGATCCACTATCTGCCCACGTTTGCGCTCATTTTCTACATGGCCGTGCTGCTGCCCGCTGAAGTGACACTGCCAGGGCTGGACACCAGTATCCGCATTCCAACCTGGTTCAAGGTTGCGCTGGCCTTGTCAGCCATGCAAGTGGGCTATGTGTCCGAAAACTTCGCCATCGCACTGCAGGCGTGGCGACAAGGCGATGCACCCAAGGCCTTGCTGTTCATCCCCGGCTGGATCAACGGCTTCCTGATCACGGCCATTGCGTCCAGCAATGCATCGGTCGTGGGCGTGAACGAACTGGTCAGCCGTTGCAACACCGTGATTGCGGCCACCGGACAAACCGATCTGATGATCCCGGTATATCTCTACGCATCGCTGTTTTTCCTGGCGTTCTGCTTCCCGCTGTCGTGGCTGGTGGGCAAGCTGAAGAAAAAACTGGCTGCCCGGGTGGCGAAGGCTCAGGCAGGCTGACGCTGCACAGCACGTCGGCTCAACCCGCCTTCGCCTCTTCCACCTGAAACACGCGGTACACGTTACGGCCGGCGTGTTTGGCAAAGTACAGCGCGGCATCCGCAAACTCGATGAGCTGGTCCACCGATGTACCGTGGGCAGGGAACATGGCAATGCCCACGCTGGCACCAATTTTGGCCACACCGTCGCGCAGCGTGAACGGCTGGTTCATCGTGTCCACAAAGCGCTGCGCCAGTTCCTCGGCGGCCTGTTGCCCGTCGATGTTGGGCAGCACGCACAAAAATTCATCACCACCCAGGCGAGCCAATGTGTCGCTGTCGCGGATGCAAGCCTTGCCCCGCTGGGCGACTTGCTGCAGCAGTTCATCTCCTGCGGGGTGGCCCATGTTGTCGTTCACCCATTTGAACTTGTCCAGATCCATGTAGAGCACCGCCAACTCGCGGTTGTTGCGCCGGGCATAGAGCACGCCCTGGTGCAACCTGTCACGCGCAATCACGCGGTTGGGCAGGCCCGTGAGCGGATCGTAGTTGGCACGTTCCAGCTCGGCCTTGACGGCCAACAGGTCCTTGATGGTGCACTCCAATTCGTACTCTCGCGCTTCGAGCTTGACCACCATGCGGGCAAAACTTTCCGCCAACGCTGTGGCAATCGGCGATTGGGAGTGCGCCGAGGTCATGTCCAGCAGCGGCTGAATGGCTTGTAAATCCCCTTCACTGGCAATGCGATCTGCCACTTCAAGCAACTTGGCCAAAAACGCATCCGGTGTCGCAACCGGCGTGTTCGATATAACGGGTTGAGTTTCCATGGCAGTCCTTGAAAATAGGCTGACGGAAGTTTACAACCGTGTCATCACTGCGTGCACAAAGCTGTTGTCTGTCGGACTGTGTCGGCAACCGCATGGGACATGTCACAATGAACCCGTACGCCACCAGGCGGCGCAAACCATCGCTTCCCTCAACGCACATCACCGGAGAGCAGACCATGGAGGTCACTGTCATCACCCAGGCACCCGTCACCGTTCTGGCCATCCAGGGCAGCGTGGACGGGCTGACAGCCGAGTCGCTCACACAGGCCCTGGCCGCCCAATTGGATGGTGGCCACTCACAGTTGGTTGCCGATTTGTCAGGCGTGTCCTACATCAGCAGTGCAGGCTTGCGTTCGCTGCTGATCACGCTGAAAAGCGCACGGGCCAAAAATGGCGATTTCAGGTTGGCTGCAGTCCAACCATCGGTGCTGAATGTGCTGTCCATGGCCGGCTTCACCAAGCTGATCAAGGTGTTTGACAGCACCACCTTGGCGGTAGAGAGTTTTTCAACCTAAAATTTGTGTAGCTGAAAGGTGCCGTCAGACAAGCGCTGGCGGCATTTTTTATGTGAAGTTCAGCGCACCGCCATGATGGAATCTGCCGAGGCGGTCACGCCTCCGCACACCACCACCAACACCCGCTGCGCAGCGTGCAGCTGAGTCGGCACCGCATCCAGTGAGGCCAGGGCCGCGCCGCAAGCTGGCTCCACCAGCACACGCTGGTCATCCAGAAATTGCCGACAGGCAACCAGCGCCTGCGCATCGGTCACCACCACAGGATGCACCGCATGCCGCTGCGTCCACTCGAACGCCTGGGCACACACCTGACGCGCCCCCAGCGACGTGGCCACGCTGGTGATGGACGGCAGCGTGATGCGTTGCCCCGCTGCCACCGACTGCGCCAGCGAATCGGCCCCATGTGTTTCGGCCGCCAGCACCGGCACATGGCCCCAGCCATTGCGGTGCAGGCCCTGCACCACACCACTCAGCAAGCCACCACCGCCCACCGACAGCACCACCAGGTCGGGGCAACACGCCGCCTGCGCCAGCTCGTCCACCAACGTGGCATGGCCTTCCCACAGCAGCGGGTCGTCAAACGGGTGAATGAAAGCGTCGTCCGGCCCCAGCATGCCCTGCGCCAGCTCGTTGGCCTCTTGCCACGATGCGCCATGCACCGTCAGCCGGGCACCTTGCAGGCCAATGAGTTCGCGGGCGCGGGCCGAGGTGGTGTCGGGCACCACCACGTCCACAGGAATACCCAGCATGCGCCCGGCGTAGGCCACCGCAATGCCTGCGTTGCCGCCTGATGAGGACACAAACCGCTTCGCGCCCCGCTTCGCATGCGTTTCACACGCCAGCCCCACACCCCGCAATTTGAACGAACCCGGCGGCTGCAGGGCTTCCATCTTCAGCCACACCTCCCGGCCCGTGCGGGCAGACAGGGCGGCGGAAGCTATCAGCGGGGTGGGAATGTGCAGGGGCATGCGGAGCCAACGAGTATCACTTCCCGTCAGGCAACTCGATCTTCACTTCCAGCACTTCCAGGTTGCCCTGACGTTCCAGGTTGACCTTGATGTCATCGGGATTGATCTTGATGTATTTGCTGATCACGGCAATCAGTTCGCGCTGCAGGTCGGGCAGGTAGTCAGGCTCGGCGGCGCTGCGGCCGCTGCGCTCGTGCGCGAGGATGATCTGCAGCCGTTCTTTGGCAACGCTGGCTGTTTTCTTTTTCTCGCCCAACAGGAATGAAAGGAATGACATGGCTCATTTCCCTCCGAACAGGCGTTTGAAAAAGCCCGGTTTGACAGCCTCGGTGAACCGCAGTGGCAGGTCCTCGCCCAGAAAGCGGCCGACCACGTCTTTGTAGGCCTCGGACACATCGCTGCCTTGCAGGTGCACGGCAGGGGTGCCCTGGTTGGATGCCTGCAGCACGCTTTCGCTCTCGGGAATCACACCGATGAGCTTGATGCGCAAGATGTCCTGAATGTCTTCCAGCGACAGCATCTGCCCGTCTTGCACCCGGTTGGGGTTGTAGCGGGTGATGAGCAGGTGTTCCTTGATGGGCGCTTCGCCGTTGATGGCGCGTTTGGTCTTGCTGCCCAGCATGCCCAGGATGCGGTCTGAATCGCGAACGCTGGACACCTCGGGGTTGGTGACCACCAGCGCCTCGTCGGCAAAGTGCATGGCCATGAGCGCGCCGGTTTCAATGCCCGCTGGCGAATCGCACACGATGTACTCGAAACCCATGCCGGCCAGGTCGTTCAAGACCCGCTCGACACCGTCTTGCGTCAGGGCATCTTTGTCGCGCGTCTGGCTGGCGGCCAGCACAAACAGGTTGTCGCACTGCTTGTCTTTGATGAGCGCCTGGTTCAGGTTGGCTTCGCCGTGGATGACGTTGATCAGGTCATACACCACACGGCGTTCGCAACCCATGATGAGGTCGAGGTTGCGCAGGCCCACGTCGAAGTCGATGACAGCCGTTTTGAAACCGCGCAAGGCAAGCCCGGATGCAAAGCTGGCACTGGTGGTGGTTTTGCCCACGCCACCTTTGCCTGAGGTGACCACGATGATTTTTGCCATGAAATTCGTCCTTGAAATGGGAAAACAGCCTTGCTGCTGAAGGGTGATGTGTGTAATGGAAATCGTTGGGCCTGAACGTGACCGGCAGTGTGGGCGGGTGAACCGGGCTGTCAGGCCCGGATGGGCTCCATGACCAGCTTTTCGCCATCGGGGCCGGGTTGCAGGCTGACCATGGCAGGTTTGCCGGCCACATCGGCATGCAAAGGTACATCGCTGGTGCGGTAAATGCCGGCAATCGAAATCAGCTCGGCTTCCAGGCTCAATGCAAATATGCGGGCATCGCCGTTGCCGCGCGCACCGGCAATGGCCTTGCCACGCAGGGGCGCGTACACGTGAATGTGGCCGTCGGCAATCACCTCGGCACCGGGGTTGACCATGGCCATGATCACCAGGTCCCGTCCCCGGGCATACACCTGTTGACCGGACCGCAGTGGCTTGTCCACCACCAGGGCGGGCAAAGCCACGGCAGGTGTCGGTGCCAGTTCGGGAGCAGGCGCAGGTGGAGGTGCGGGCACAGGGGCAGTTGCCTGAGCTGGGGCCAGTACTGGGGCGTGGTGCAACACCACATCGGGTGCCACCACCAACCCTGCCTTGACCGCCGCTGCCTGCTGTTCAGGTGTGCCGTCTTTGACGGCTATGGGGCACACGTTGCGTTGCCTGAGCAGCCGCATCAGGGCCTTGAAATCGGGAATGGCGGGGTCAGCCAGATGGCTCAGGTCAACCACCAGGGGATCGTTGTCGAAAAAACCGGGGTTGTCGCCGTACTGGGCATCCCACTCCTCGGCAAGGTGGGCCAGATCGGTGGACTTGAGCAGCAGCGATACCAGGGGCAACTCGGCACTTTTGAGTTCGAACGTATCAGACCTGCCTGGTGACGCACCGTTTTTTGTTGCAGCAGACATGCCCAGTCACACCCTCGTTGAAAAGAATAAATCTTAACAGTGGCACAACCAGACCTGACCTGACCCAACAAAACAGGCGCTTGCCGTGAAGCAAGCGCCTGCCTGAATCTATAGCAAACCCCTTGTGCAGGGGCATGCTGTGGTCAACCGTGACGTGGACCGCCGCGGTGGTGGCCACCACCATGGCCACCCTGATTACCTGGCATGGGCTGGGCGTCGAACACTTTTTGCTGTTCTGGTGTCAACACCGCATAAAAAGCTTTGATGGCTTCAAGCCGCTTGGTCATCTGGCTTTCGCGTTCAACCCGCAGGGCCTGCATTTTTTCAATGCGCTGAGGCGTGGTCAACGCCTGCATCTCGGCCGGGTTGGGCCGGGATGTTTTGCCCCATTGAGGTGGTGTCATGGCGGCGGTGAAGGCTGTCCACGCACTTTCCTGCTCGGCCGTGAGTTTGAGTTGGGCCTTCAGGTCCGCCTGACGTTTGGCCATTTGCTCACCCATGCGGGCCTGCATTTTTTCGGCCCGAGGGCCATCACCGGCCATACCACCCATCGGGCCACAATCGTGACCACCCCGGGCCATGGCAACTGAGGATGCACCCGCCAGCAACACCGCACAAGCGGACAACACGGCACGTTGAGTCAATTTGTTCATGAATAATCCTTGCAATCAAAGTGGAAGATGTGGTGAACCAGACAGGCATCCTGTCCACCGCTTCCCACTCGCCGAAGCCTTCAGCTGATGGGATGTGTGTACTGTGCGCGGGCCGTGTTACGCCCACATTCCGCTTGTGTGAGGATGTGTAAAGTAAATTGAAGTTGGACGCGTCATCCCAGCGTGGGCATGCTGGGGTTGGCCAGTTCATCCAGGATGGGGCAGTCTGGCCGCTCGTCGCCATGGCAGCAACTAATCAGGCCTTGCAAGGTGCGTTGCATGGCCTGCAAACCGGCAATGCGCTCGGCCAGCGTGTGCAAATGGCGGCGGGCAATGTCCTGCACATGGGCGCTGCTGCGGTGCTGGTCGTGCCACAGGTCAACCAGACTGGCGATGTCGCTCATCGGAAAACCCAACTCCCGACAACGTCGGATGAAGCGCAGGGTGTGCACATCGGCTTCGTTGTACAGGCGGTAGCCGCTGTCGGTACGGTTGACGGTCGGCAACAACGCCAAGCCTTCGTAATGCCGGATCATCTTGGCCGACACACCCGAACGTTTGCTCGCCTCGCCGATGTGAACCGGCCAGCCCCCTTGTAATTGCGCCGAACTGGCCAGCTCAGGCAACGGCATAACCTTCTTCACGGATGGCAGCGGCCAGTGCCTCACGGGTTTGGACGCTGGTCACGTCCACGCGGTTGGCGGTGCGGTCGGCTTTCACTTCGGCCTGTGGGTCCAGCGCACGCACAGCCTGAACAACGGCCTTTTCGCAATGGCCGCAGGTCATGCCGGCGACGTTGAAAGTATGTTGGTTGGGTGTGTTCATGGTTTGCTCCAGTCAGGTTCAAAAGCCCACATCATGAACCTTCCCACCATGGCAAGGTCAAGTACCCATGCATTTCTGCCAGGTTACATCACACGCCTGTGGACGGGCTCAAGCTATGCACCAACTGAACCTGATTGACCTTGCCACGGTGGCAAGGTTTAAGCTGACCACATGAACACCACTGAACCTCCACTGCCCACTGCGGCTTGCACACTCGACATTGGCATTGGGGGCATGACCTGTGCCTCGTGTGTGGGCCGCGTCGAACGGGTGCTGAAAAAACTACCGGGCGTGATCAGCGCCAACGTCAACCTGGCCACCGAGACAGCCCGCCTGACCTGGGCCGATGCCCCCGCCGACATGCCCGCCCGTGTGGCCCGGGCGGTGCGTGACGCAGGCTATGAACCCAAGCCCCTGGATGATGAGAAAACAGTAGCTGAAAAGACCACATGGATGGGCGTTGAAGCCGATTTTTTGCCTGTATTGATAGGCATGCTGCTGTCTGCCCCGCTGGTGCTACCCATGGTGGGCGACCTGGCAGGCCAGCACTGGATGTTGCCCGTCGCCTGGCAATTCGCACTGGCCACTCCCGTGCAGTTCGGTCTGGGCTGGCGCTTTTACAAAGCGGGCTGGCATGCGCTCAAAGGTGGCACCGGCAACATGGAACTGCTGGTGGCGCTGGGCACCACCGCCGGTTGGGCACTGTCCACCTGGTTGTGGTGGAACGCCGAAGCCGGTGAGATGGTGCATGTCTACTACGAAGGATCTGCCGTTGTCATCACCCTGGTGTTGTTGGGCAAATGGCTGGAGGCCCGTGCCAAACGCGAAACCACTGCCGCCATCCGGGCGTTGCAAAACCTGCGTCCTGACATGGCCCACCTGCTGCCAGATGGTGTGCGGCGGACCGAACCTGTCGACGTCCCCGTGGCCGAGCTGTTGCCCGGCGATGTGATTGCGGTGCACGCGGGCGAGCGCTTTGCCGCAGACGGCGACGTGCTGATTGGCAGCACCCAGGCCGATGAATCCATGCTGACCGGCGAAAGCCTGCCAGTGCCCAAAACCCCCGGCAGCCAGGTGACCGGCGGTACCCTGAATGGCGACGGGGTGGTGGAAATTCGGGTCACGGCGGTGGGCACACACAGCACCCTGTCACGCATCATTGCCCTGGTGCAGGACGCACAGGGCCACAAGGCACCTGTGCAACGGCTGGTGGACAAAGTGGCCGCCGTGTTTGTGCCGGTGGTGTTGGTCATTGCGTTGGCCACAGTTGCCGGATGGCTGTTTGTGGGTGCGCCGATGGAACAAGCCGTGATGAACGCGGTCACCGTGCTCGTCATCGCCTGCCCATGCGCATTGGGCCTGGCCACACCGGCGGCCATCATGGCGGGCACGGGTGTCGCGGCACAACACGGGATTCTCATCAAAGACGCCGAAGCGCTCGAACTGGCCCACCGGGTGGACACCGTTGCGTTTGACAAAACCGGCACACTCACACTGGGCACCCCTGTGCTGACAAAGTTCATTCCCCTGGCTGGTGTCGACACCACTCAGACACTGATGCTGGCCGCCGAATTGCAAGCCACCAGCGAGCACCCGCTGGGCAAAGCTGTGGTGGCCGCTGCCAGACAGGCATCTGCACCGCCTGCAACCCAGGAAAGCGCTCCACCCGGCGAGTCCACCAACCAAACCTGGCACACGCTGACCGACATGCGCACGGTGCCTGGTTTCGGCACAGAAGCCACACTGACCTGGCACCAGGCCGATGCAGCCACGCACCAGGTCCTGCGCCTGGGCAGCATGCGCTGGATGGTCACCCTGGGACTGCTGACACCCGACATTTCCGAGCAGGCAGATGCGTTGCAAACCTCCGGTGCTACCGTCTCCGCGCTGGCGCTGGGGTCTCAGGTTTTGGCACTGCTGGCGTTTGCCGATGAACCCAAACCCCACGCCCAGGCAGCCATTGCCCATTTGAAGCACCTGGGCCTGAAAGTGGCCATGGTGTCGGGCGACAACACAGGTGCCGCACATGCCATGGCCAAGCGACTGGGCCTGGACGCCGAACACAACGAGGTGCTGGCCAACGTATTGCCTGAAGGCAAGGTCCAAGCCGTACGCGACCTGCAACAGCAAGGCAGCCGGACGGTGGCGATGGTGGGCGATGGCGTGAACGACGCCCCTGCCCTGGCCGCAGCCGATGTGGGCCTGGCCATGAACAACCAGCACACCCAGCACCGAAGCGGTGGGTCGGATGTTGCCATGCACGCAGCAGGCATCACGCTGATGACCGGTGACCCATGGAAAGTGATCGACGCACTCGACATCTCGCGCCGCACCGTGCAAAAAATCCGGCAGAACCTGTTTTGGGCGTTTGCCTACAACGTGGCCGGTATTCCGCTGGCAGCCATGGGCTTGCTGAACCCCATGGTGGCTGGCGCAGCGATGGCGTTCAGCTCGGTCAGCGTCATCAGCAATGCCTTGCTGCTCAAGCGCTGGCGGCCCGCGCACCGCACCTGATCACCTGACCAACCGAACCGACGCACAAGTTTGTTGATAACTATTAAACAACTATCAACTTATCCACAGATTTTTTCCGTCCACCCACTTGTCCCCTTTTGTGAGACAGTGGCAACAGGGGGTTGGCCACATACTTCAGCAAACCGCAAGCCCTTGATTTCAATCGACAAACTGCATTTGTCCACTTCAAACGGCATGTTCTACTACGACTACTAATTTGAAATACAAGTCATAGAAAGAAATACACGACATGCCTTTGACCGGGTTTTCTGCGAACAAAGGACTGCAAGTGACCCTGGTGTTATCGCTTGCGGCCGCAATTTCCCTGGGCATCACCCGATTTGCCTATGGTCTGTTGTTGCCGCCGATGCGTACCGATCTGGGGTGGTCATACACCATCGCTGGCGCTATGAACACCGCCAATGCAGCGGGTTACTTGCTGGGGGCTCTGTCTGCGCCCTGGATGCTCAAACGTTTCACAGCCGTTCGTCTGCTGATAGCTGGGTCTGTCCTGGCCAGTGGCTTCATGGCTGCCAGCGGTTTTTTCACGGCTGTAGCCCCGTTGATGGTGCAGCGTCTGTTGGCCGGTGTGGCCAGTGCCTGGGTCTTTGTGGCAGGTGGTGTGCTGGCCGCCCGATTGGGTACCTGGTATCCACAGCAAAGCGGTTTATTGCTGGGTATTTTTTACGGCGGCGTCGGCTGGGGCATTGTGCTGTCAGCTGTGGCCGTACCGGCTGTGCTGACAGCCCACATGCACACCGCACACGGTTGGCAATGGGCCTGGTGGTGGTTGGCAGTGGCCTGTGTCTGCATGGCTGTTGCCCTGATCGGTCCAGCCAGGTATTTCAAGCGTCAGGAGGCTTCAGCGCTTTATGCTGTTGATATTAAAGCTACAGTTTCTGACAATGGCCAAAGGGCGGTTGGTGCGTCGATGGAAACCCGCTTACCGTCAAACAACCGGGTACCGCTGAGCAAACTGGCTTATGCATTGGCGGGTTACACCTGTTTTGGGGTGGGGTATATCGGTTACATGACGTTCGTGATCGCTCTGCTGCGTGACCAGGGTCTGTCAGCCGAACGCATCACGGTTTTTTACGGTTTGCTCGGGTTGGCAGTGGTGGCATCCAGTCGGCTGTGGGCCGGTTTGCTGGATCGCGCCAAGGGCGGTGGTGCACTGGCCATCCTGAATGCCTTGCTGGGAGTGGCCACCGTGTTGCCAGCCTTGACCACAGCATGGCCCTGGATGGTGGTGTCAGGTGTGTTGTTCGGTGGTGTGTTTTTGTCTGTGGTTGCCTCTACCACAGCACTGGTCCGGCACAACCTGCCGGTCAGCCAGTGGCCGGCAGGTATCAGCTTGTTCACCGTGGTGTTTGCTGCCGGCCAGATCGTCGGGCCATCTGTCGTGGGTTGGATTGCCGACGGTGCAGGGGGCCTGAGGCAGGGTTTGCTGGTGTCGGCGGTGGCCTTGTGGGTCGGGGCGCTTTTGGCTTGGCGTCAACCTGCCTTGAAAACCCCAGCCTGATCGCTGTCAGGCTTCCATGAAGTTGGTGATGGTTTGCCGGTAGGCCTCTGACAACTGGGTGAAGCGCAGCCCCGTTTTGAAACCATCGCCACCCGCACCGAAAATGCTGTGCATGGCTTCGCATTCGGCCTGCACGGTGGAAAACCTGGAACCGATGTGGACCTGAAAAATGATGCCCAGTTTGGTGCCGCTTTTCAGGTTCAGCGGGCTCTGGATGGCCATCCCGCCAATGCTGATGTTCAGTGTTTTGGCTTCCATGCGTTGTCCGCCCATGACCATCCATGCGCGAACGTGAAGGGGTTTGCGGGTTTCGTTTCGTTTCTCAGTCATGGCATCACATCCCTGCAAGGCGGTATTGTGTACCCTGTGCGTACCAACTTGATTTCATGATGCCTGCCATCAACTGCTGTCATCTGTTAACAACTTTCCGAGGAATTTGCCACCATGAGTCTGGGTGATTTTCCATTTGCCAACCACAGCAGCCGTTTTTTGGGTGCTGCCGATCTGGCCCAACAGCCACACACACCGTTTGCCATTGCCGGCGTACCGTTTGACGGGGCCGTCAGCAACCGGCCCGGTGCAAGGTTCGGGCCAGAAGCCATCCGCCGAGCCAGCCTGATGCTGTGTGACGGCATCCATCCGGTGTTCAACGTGTCGCCAGCCAGTTACCTGGCCGATGCGGGTGAGATGCGCCTGCCCAATGCGTCGCCCCTGGCGGATGTGCGCAGTCACATCGAGCGCCAGGCCGCTGCGCTCATGGCGCAGCACCACAGCGTTTTTCTGGGTGGTGACCATTCCGTGACGTTGGCACTTTTGCGGGCAGCCAAGGCACGCTATGGCAACGGCGAACCACTGGCCCTGGTGCATTTCGATGCCCATTGCGACACCTGGACCGACCATTTTGGCGAACCTTCAGGCCATGGCACATGGACCTATGAAGCCATCCGCGAAGAACTGGTGAGTGCCACCCACACCGTGCAGATTGGGCTGCGTTCCAGCGGCGTGCGTGAAGCACGTGAATACGTGCAGGACATGGGTGGCCTGATCTACACCGCCCGACAGTTGCGTGGCAAGGACGGCGAAGGTTTGGCCGACATCCTGGCCACCATCCATGAACGCCTGGGTCGTCGCCCGTGCTACCTGACACTGGATATCGATGTGCTGGACCCGGCTTTCGCCCCAGGCACCGGCACGCCCGAACCCGGTGGCCTGACCAGCAGCCAGTTGCTGACCTTCATCGAAGGCCTGGCACCCCTCAACACCGTGGCCATGGATTGTGTGGAAGTGTCACCCGCCTATGACCATGCCGAGCTGACCACCCACGCAGCCGCCACTGCCGTGTGGACCTACCTGAGTGGCCAGACCGCCAAACACCTGTCAGCCCAGCCGCAACAGGCCCTTGAGATGCACCCCAAACGCCGCCTGACAGGAGCGTGACCATGCGCAACGGACTGCTGGCCTCCGATACCCGCCTGAACCAGACCAGCTATTACGAAGCCAGTGTGACGCGTGGGGCTGGCTGGCCGGCCCTGAACGGTGCATACAAGGCCGATGTGGCGGTGGTGGGCGGCGGTTTTGCCGGTTTGTGCGCCGCCATCGAGTTGCGCCAGCGGGGTTACAGCGTGGTGTTGCTGGAAGCTGACCGCCTATGCAGCGGTGCGTCCGGCCGCAACGGCGGGCAGACCATTGTGGGTTATGCCAGTGGCCAAGGGCCGTTTGAAGCCCAGTTGGGCGAGGCCGATGCCCGGCGTGCGTGGGACATGTCACTGGAAGCCATCCACGTGTTGGATGGTCACATCCAGCGCTTCGGCATTGCGTGTGACCGTGTGAACGGCTACCTGTACGTGGCCGATTCACCCGCCAAGGCAAAGGCCCTGCTGGAAGACATGGCCGACACCGAGCGTCGTTATGGCTTCAAGGCCCAGGTGGCCAGTGGTGCCGATGTAGCCCGGTTCATTGACAGCCCGCTGTACCAGGCGGCTGCCTACGACACCACGTCCGGCCACTTGCACCCGCTGAAATATGGCCTGGGACTGGCACAGGCTGCACAAGGGCTGGGTGTGCAGCTGTTCGAATGCAGCCCGGTGACGGCCCTGCAGCCCGGTGCACCGGCCGTGTTGCGAACGGCACAGGGTGAGGTGCAGGCCACGCAGGTGGTGTTGGCGGGTAACTGCATGCTGCCGGAATTCGGTCCACAGGTGGCACCAGCCATTGCACCGCGCATCATGCCGGTGGGGACCTACATCATCGGTACGGAACCGCTGTCGCCCGAGCTGTGTGCCAGGTTGATTCCCAGCAACGCTGCTGTGTGCGACAACAACTTTGTGCTGGACTATTTCCGGTTCAGTGCCGATCACCGTTTGCTCTTCGGCGGGCGGGTCAGTTACACCACCCGTACACCCGGAAATTTGAAAGAAATCATGCGCCGGCGCATGGTGCAGGTTTTTCCTGTGCTACAAAATGTGAAAGTTGAATTTGTATGGGGGGGCTTTGTTGACATCAGCATGAACCGCGCCCCGGACTTTGGCCGCCTGGGTAGCAATGTGTATTACCTGCAGGGTTTCAGCGGGCACGGCGTGGCACTGACCGCGCTGGCAGGCAAGCTGGTGGCCGAGGCCGTGGCAGGCGACAGCGAACGGTTTGATGTGTTTGCACGCCTGAAGCACCACAACTTCCCCGGTGGGCCGCTGCTGCGCACGCCCACGCTGGCGCTGGGCATGCTGTGGCACCGGTTGATGGATGTGGTGCGGTAGGTGGTGTGTTCTGGCCCATGGCGTAGCCAATTGCCGGATTTCCCAAAGAATCCTGTTGTTCGCCCATTGCGACTGGTCTAATATCTGGTCTGTTTTCTTCAAAAAGAGCACATTGTGAACATCGAAGTCGGCTCCTACGAAGCCAAAACGAAGCTACCGGAGCTGCTGCGCGGTGTACAGGCGGGCAGCCGTTACACCATCACTTTGCGAGGCGAGGCAGTGGCCGATCTGGTGCCCGCGCAAGGCAACAAACACGTCGCAGCCACAACCGCCGTGGACGACATGCACGCTTTCATGCTGGCCCGCAAGCCGGGTGGCGCCCTGGACCTCAAGGCCCTCGTGGATGAGGGTCGGGCATGAGGTTTGTTCTGGATGCGTCAGTGGCTCTGCTCTGGCTGGTGCCTGCAACCAACCCGGCAGGTGTGGATTACGCCGAAGCCACCCTGGTGGCGCTGAAGGATGCACAGGCGGTGGTACCTTCGCTGTGGGCTCTGGAGGTTGCCAACGTGGTGGCCAAGCTGGAGGCCAAGGCCATCGTAACCGAAGCTGACTCGCAGCGGTACGTAGCTCTGCTGAGTAAGCTCCATATCGTGACCGACCCGGCCACGGCCACACACGCCTTGGGCGACACTTTGAACCTTGCTCGGCGCTACAGGTTGTCAGCCTACGATGCGGCGTATCTGGAGCTTGCACTGCGCACAGGCTTGCCACTGGCCACGCTGGATGCTGGTCTGGTCAAGGCGGCGACCACGGCTGGGGTTCAGATTCTGGGCACCCACTGACCATGCGCAGTCAGGTCGAGTGAGTGCGCCGAAGCGGGCAGCGCATACAGGCGAATCCACCGCATCTGTATCCGATGCGCCAACGGCTAAAAACCGGCCAGCAGGCTGGTTGGTGCTGAGGACCGAAATGCGAAACGTCAGTGTGTCGCCAGACCATCCTGGATGCACCTCGCCAACACCGGCCCATGGTGCCGGATGGCGTCCAGCGGTGCGTACCCGTACCCGATCACCAGCCCCTTCACATCGTGACGGGCCAGGCAATAGGCTGACAGGGGTCGTACGGTCAGGTTGTGTCGGGCAGCTGCCTGGGCAAGCGCCTGGTCATCAGCCCGGTCTGGCAGGCGCAGGCACAGGTGCAGGCCTTGTTCGGCTCCGGCCAGCCATGGCCCGTTTGGTTGAGTGAGTGCGGGTTGCAGGGCACTGACCAGTGCCCGCCGCCGCTCGGCGTAGGCTTGCCGCGCTTTGCGCAGGGCGCTGGCAAAGTGCCCCATTTCAATGAACTCGGCCAAGGCGGCTTGCAGGGGTGTCTGGCCTGGGCGGTTCAGGTCGTAATGGGCCTGCCGGAAGTCGGCGGCCAGTGCCTTGGGCACCACCAGGTAGCCCAGTTTCAGGCCCGGATACAGCACCTTGGAAAACGTGCCCATGTATAGAACCCGCCCGTCCGTGTCCAGGCCTTGCAGGGATGACACCGGTGGGCCACTGAAGCGGAATTCGCTGTCGTAGTCGTCTTCCAGCACCCAGGCGTTGTGCTGGCTGGCCGCTTGCAGCAGGGTCTGCCGACGGGCCAGGCTCATGACGGCACCGGTGGGGTATTGGTGAGACGGCGTGAGGTACACCAGGCGTGGCGGGCGGGCATGGTCGGCTGGCTGGGGCGCCATACCCTGGTTGTCCACTGGCACCGGATGCAGGTGCAGGCCAGTGGCCATGAAGGCTTTCACGGCACCCCAGTAGGCAGGGTCTTCCAGCCACACGGTGTCACCGTGGTCGGCCAGCAGTTGGGCACACAGCTCCAGTGACTGTTGGGTGCCGCTGGTGATGATGACCTGATCCGGCTCCAGTTGCACGCTGCGGAACACGCGCAGGTAGTCGGCCACGGCCCGGCGCAGGGGGCCATGGCCACCACTGTGGTTGTAGTCGAGCATGTCGGGCAGGGTGTGGCGCCAGTGCCGGTTCTGCAGGCGTTGCCACAGGGCGACGGGAAACGCGCTGAAATCGGCATGCACGGGCGTGAAGGGCTGCACCTCCAGGTCGCTGGCGTTGAACCGGTGGGCCAGGTCGCATCCGCGCCGGGACAGGCTTCGGCGGGGCACTGACGTGCCGGGCTGTGCCCGTTTGTCTGAACGGTGGGCTGACCGGATGGCCGAGCGTGTGGCGGCATTCGCTGCGGGCACGCTGTCGGCCACGTAGGTGCCGCTGCCAACCTGGCTGACCAGGTAGCCTTCAACCGTCAGCTGGCTGATGGCGGACATCACCGTGTTGCGCGACAGGTTCAGGTCGTGCGCCAGGTCGCGGCTGGAGGGCAGGCGTTCGCCGGCGGTCAGTTTGCCGTCCAGCATGGCGCGGCGCAGGGCCTCGTACAACTGGCGGTTCAGGGGCAGGGTGGCCTGGTGGCCCAGGTGGGCCATGTGGTTCAGCACGAACTCGGACAACATGCAGGGGCTTTCAGGGTGGGGCCAAATTGGTACCATCATGTTGCCACAAATGGTGCCTTTGCCACACCAATTGCACGCCCACAATGGCAGACAGACCGGTTGAAAACCTGGAGTACCTGGATGACCCTGCCCCCTGCTTCCCCACACACCCTGGTGTGGTTGCCTGCTGACCACCGCGTGCTGGGTGGTGACGACAGCCGCATGCCTTTTCTGGTGCTGGGTGACAAATACGCCCGTGCCGTGAAGGTGGGCGCACACGCCCAGCCGGTGATGTTCCCGTTGGCCGAGGCCAGTCAGATCCCCGCCTTGCTGGACGTGGTGGACGGTGTGATGCTGACGGGCTCGCCGTCCAATGTGCATCCCAGCCATTTTGACGAACCGGTGGCCGACCCCAGCCTGCCGCTGGATCCCGAGCGCGACAACCTGACACTGAACCTGGTGCGAGCCTGCGTGGCCCAAGGTGTGCCGCTGTTGGGCATTTGCCGGGGGTTTCAGGAAATCAACGTGGCGCTGGGTGGCACCTTGTACCAGCAGGTGCAGAACCAGCCCGGCATGATGGACCACCGCGACCCGGATGGTGTGCCGCTGGACGTGGCCTATGCACCCGTTCACCCCATCCACATCGTGGCGGGCAGCTGTCTGGCCGAGTGGGCGGGTGGCACGCAGGCGCAGGTCAATTCGCTGCACGGACAGGGTGTGAACCGCCTGGCCCCGGGCCTGACGGCGTTGGCCCATGCGCCCGATGGTCTGGTGGAGGCGTTCGAGGTGCAAGGTGCCCGCACGTTTGCCTGTGCGGTGCAGTGGCACCCCGAGTGGCGTTGCTGGGAGAACCCGTTTTACAGCGCCATCTTCCGGGCATTTGGCGATGCCTGCCTGACGCGCAGGCGGGGGCGGCCCAAGGGACAAGGCTGATGACGATCGGTATCGGCCGGTGCACACTGTGGCCGACGACGTGAACCGATGTGTCACCGGCGCACCGAGTGGGTGTGCCGCCCAACAACCAACCCTGAACCTGTATGTCAACCGCCCAACAGAACCTCACTTTCAATGACCTGGAACATTGGCTGAACGCCCGCCGCGTGACCGAGGTGGAATGCCTGGTGCCCGACCTGACCGGTGTGGCCCGCGGCAAAATTTTGCCGCGTGGCAAGTTCACCGAAGACCGTGGCATGCGCCTGCCCCAAGCCGTGGTGGGCATGGGCGTGACCGGCGAATTCCCGGCCAGCGGCCCTTACTACGATGTGGTGGACCCGACCGACCGCGACATGCAGTTGCGCCCCGACCCGAGCACGGTGCGCATCGTGCCCTGGGCCACCGACCCGACGGCGCAGGTCATCCACGACTGTTTTGACAGCAACGGCAAGCTGGTGCCGTTTGCACCCCGCACCGTGTTGCGCCGTGTGTGCGAGCTGTACGAGGCCGATGGCCTGAGTCCGGTGGTGGCCCCGGAGCTGGAGTTCTACCTGACGGCGCGCAACACCGACCCCAACATCCCGCTCAAACCCCCCATTGGCCGCAGTGGCCGGGCCGAAACCTCGCGTCAGGCGTACAGCATTGACGCGGTGAACGAGTTCGACCCGCTGTTCGAAGAAATTTACGACTATTGCGACAAGATGGAGCTGAACGTGGACACGCTGATCCACGAAATTGGTGCGGGCCAGATGGAGATCAACTTCTTCCATGCCCACCCGCTGGGGCTGGCGGACGAGGTGTTCTTTTTCAAGCGCACGGTGCGAGAGGCCGCGCTGCGCCATGACATGTACGCCACCTTCATGGCCAAGCCCATCGCGGGCGAGCCTGGCAGCGCCATGCACGTGCACCAGAGCATCCTGGACAGCGAGACCCGCCAGAACATTTTCAGCAACCCCGATGGCAGTCCATCGGAATCGTTCTACCACTACATCGGCGGCTTGCAGCGTTACATCCCGGCCGCCATGGCGCTGGTGGCACCCTATGTGAACAGTTACCGCCGCCTGGCGCGTCACACCGCTGCGCCCATCAACATCGAATGGGGCCACGACAACCGGACCGTGGGCATCCGTTCACCCATTGCGCCACCCCATGCCCGTCGGGTGGAGAACCGCGTGATCGGTGCCGATGCCAACCCCTATGTGGCCCTGGCCATGACACTGGCCTGCGGTTACCTGGGGCTGAAAAACAAGATCAAGCCCAAACCCGAGATGAAGGGCGATGCCTACCTGTCTGCCTATGCCCTGCCCCGCTCGCTGGGCGAGGCGCTGGACATGCTGCGCAAGGAAACCGACTTGCATGACATCCTGGGCCATGAGTTCGTCACCATCTACACCGAAATCAAGGAACTGGAGTTTGCCGAGTTCATGAAGGTGATTTCGCCCTGGGAGCGGGAGCACTTGCTGCTCCATGTTTAAGGCGATAGCAAACGATTGAATCTGAATAAGCGCTGAAGCACTTTTTTATTTGAAAGAGTTTTCCCATGAACGCTCCCCTGACCACCTCTGCCCTTCAGGCCTTGGACAGTGCCCACTTCATCCACCCGTTCACCGACCACGGTGACCTGGCCACACGCGGTGCGCGGGTCATCGACCGTGCAGAAGGCATCTACGTGTGGGACAGCGAGGGGCAGCGCATGCTCGACGGCATGAGCGGCCTGTGGTGTGTGAACGCAGGGTATGGCCGCAGCGAATTGGCAGATGCGGCCCATGCGCAGATGATGAAGCTGGCCTTCTACAACAGCTTCTTCCAGACCACGAACGAACCAGCGGTGAAGCTGGCCGCCAAATTGTCATCGCTGGCGCCCACCATCGGCGGACGCAGCTTCAACCATGTGTTCTTCAGCAGCAGTGGCAGTGAGAGCAACGACACCAACGTGCGCATGGTGCGCCGTTACTGGGATTTGTTGGGCCAGCCGCAGCGCAAGGTCATCATCAGCCGCCACAACGCTTACCACGGCAGCACCATGGCCGGGGCGTCGCTGGGTGGCATGAGTGGCATGCACGCGCAGGGCGACTTGCCCATTCCCAACATCACGCACATTGGCCAGCCCTACTTCTTTGAAGAAGGCCTGCCGGGTGAAACCCCCGCCGAATTTGGTGTGCGGGCTGCGGGTTGGCTGGAAGACAAGATTCTGGAGTTGGGCGCTGACAAGGTGGCCGCCTTCATCGCCGAGCCGGTGCAGGGTGCGGGCGGGGTCATCATCCCCCCTGATACCTATTGGCCCGAGATTCAGCGCATCGTCGACAAATACGGCATCCTGCTGGTGAGCGACGAGGTCATTTGCGCATTCGGTCGCCTGGGTCACTGGTTTGCGTACGAAAAGTTTGGCTACAAGCCCGATCTGGTGACGTTTGCCAAGGCCGTGACCAGCGGCTACATCCCGCTGGGGGGGGTGATGGTGGGCGACCGCGTGGCGAAGGTATTGATCGAGCAGGGCGGCGAGTTCAACCACGGCTACACCTACAGCGGCCACCCCGTGGCCTGCGCGGTGGCGCTGGCCAACATCGAGCTGATGGAGCGCGAGAACCTGCCAGGGCGTGTGAAGGACGACATTGGTCCCTACCTCGCCAGCCGCTATGCCGAGCTGGCCGACCACCCGCTGGTGGGCGTGGCCGAAACCTGTGGCTTCGTGGCCGGGCTGGTGCTGGTGAAAAGCAAGACGCCTGGGGCCAATGGGCGCATGCAGATGTTCCCGGACAACCTTGCGGTGGGCATGCGGTGCCGGGCGCATTGCTTCAAAAACGGGCTCATCATGCGTGCCGTGGGCGACCGCATGATCATCGCCCCGCCGCTGACCATGACGCATGCCCAGATCGACGAGATGATGGCGTTGATCCGCCACGTGCTGGACCTGACGGTGGCAGACTTGACGGCAGCGGGTTTGCTCGCGTGAGCCTTGTCGGCTTTGCCGCGAAAGGCAGTCTCTGTGGCGCGGCTCAGGGCGCTGCGCAGAGCTGCTGAAATGCGGTTGAAATCCGTTGGCAGGCCAAGCCATCACCATAGGGGTTGTGTGCACGGGCCATGGCATCGTAAGCGTCAGTGTTTTGCAGCAAGGCAAGCGTCTCTCTGACGATGGTGGCGTGGTCGGTACCCACCAGCTTTACGGTGCCGGCAGCCACAGCTTCAGGCCGTTCGGTGGTGTCGCGCATGACCAGCACCGGCTTGCCGAGGGAGGGAGCCTCTTCTTGCACTCCGCCCGAGTCGGTCAAAATCAGGCAGCTGCGTTTCATCAGGTAAACGAAGGGCAAATAGTCCAGCGGTGCAATCAGGTGGACGTTGTTCACCCGGCCCAGAATGCGGTTGACCGGCTCTTGTACCTGCGGGTTGAGGTGAACCGGGTAAACGATTTGCACGCCGGGGTGGTGGGCAATGTCCTTCAGTGCCTCGCACATCGACTCAAACCCAGGACCAAAGTTTTCCCTCCGGTGACCGGTCACCAGAACCAGGCGTTTGCTGTTATCGAGGTAAGGGAACAGCCCTGACAACTGTTCACTGAGTTGTGGGTTGCCTTCCAGTTTGGAGCTGACCATCAGCAAGGCATCGATGACCGTGTTGCCCGTGACGTGGATGGTGTGGGGTGCCACCCCTTCGCGCAGAAGGTTGTCGCGGGCTTGAGCCGTTGGCGCAAAGTGCAAGCCTGCCAGCCGGCCCGTGATTTGGCGGTTGGCCTCTTCGGGCCAGGGCGAATACAGGTTGTGGGTGCGCAGCCCTGCCTCCACGTGGGCAATGCCCACCTGCTGGTAATAAGCCGCTAGGCTGGTGGCCAGTGTGGTGCTGGTGTCGCCGTGCACCAGTACCCAATCGGGCTTCCAGGCGTTGAATACGGTTTCCATGCCTTGCAGGATGTTGCAAGTGAGCTGTGTCAGGGACTGACCTGGCCGCATCAGGTTGAGGTCAAAGTCAGGCGTGATGTCAAAAAGTTGGAGGACTTGATCCAGCATCTGCCGGTGCTGTGCGGTGACGCAGACCTTGACTTCGAACGCCGAGCACACTTGCAGCACCTTGACCAACGGGGCCATTTTGATGGCCTCGGGCCGGGTGCCGAATACGATGAGGAGTTTCATGGTCTGTTGGGGTGGTTTTATTTGCGAAGTGCCAGCGTGGTCGATCGTCATGCAACGACTTTGCCATTCAACATGAAAATCCCAGTTGGTTTGTTGGACTGATACAAGTGACGGACGACGTGGGAAATGTTTTTTTGTTTTCCAGTTGTTCGATGGTTGTACACAACAACTTCATTTATAAGTCAATGAACTGCCGAGATAAGAAAAATTTCTCCTGACAATGCTGGTTTACGCTTCCCGTCAGGCAAAGGAGCAGAGAGGTGTGTTTTGCATACAGTTTGTGTCGCTGATCGGGCCATGAATAGAGCCCTGCGCAGTTTTTATCTGTTGCTCATTTGTTTGTTTTGTGTAAATGGCGCATGGGCCAAGGCGACCGTGCAAAAAAAGCCGGGCAAATCCCGTCAACAGGTGGTTGAGGCGGCTGCGCCCGCTGCCGTGCCGACAGTTGGCTTGACCCAGCGCACCACCAGCCTCGCGGATTTGGGGTTGACTGAGCCCATCGTGCTGGGTGGTGTGCAGACGACGCGTACGGTCTACTTTCCCGTTCCATCTAAAACGCCAATTTCCGATATTCAGTGGGAGATTCCCTATCACGTTGCAGGTGTGCGCAAGGGGGGTGCTGCACTGACGGTTTATGTCAATGAAAGATTGGTGCTTCGGGAGGAACTGGCCGTCCAATCCAAAGGCGTTTTGAGGGGAACACTGGAGAAAGCAGGTGCCAGCGGTTTTCTGCGTATTCGGACAGAGCTGGAAGGGGCGGGCTTATCGGGCAGGGGTACAGACAACGTTTGCGAGGCACCGGCGACGGTTGTCCTGGATCCGAGCATGCAGATCAGGTTCCAGTATCGGCCCGAAAGTATGGTCAGTGTGGGCGATGTTTGGTCCCTCTTGCCTACACAGCCATTGGTTCTGCTGCCGCCCAAGCCTTTGCCGCCGATCACATATCAGACCGCGTTCCGGGTGGGGGCGGCCTTTGCAAAAATCGAGAAACATGCCGAATTCGAGTCGTTGCCTGCAGTGGGCCAAACCGTGGACACCACGGTTCTGGATGTGCCGAACGGCTGGCAAGACATCCCTGCTTTCCGCGCACTGAGCAAGAAGGACAGGCATGTTTTGGGCGACAGGTCGGAGTTGACCGCCTGGGTGGTGTTTCGGCTTCAGCGAAAGCCCTTGCCCTCAGTGTTGGTGGTGGATGCAGCGATGTTGCAGGATCTTCAGCAAGGGCTGGATGCATTGGTGGCCCAGGTTCAAGGTGTGCGCGGAGGAAAAGGGCAATTCATCAATGAGTGGATGGCTGCGCAACTGAGTCAGATCTTGCAGGTAAGGTCGGATCAGAGGGTGCTGCTCCAGCCGACCGAGTCTGGGGGCGTACTGGTGGTGGGGCCAAATGCATCCGTCGCATTTGGACAGATGGTTGAACCGAAGTGGCAGCTCTTGATGCGCACCAGTGGGTCGTCCTGGGGGCTTCAGTCCAATCCGACAGAAAGTGCTGCTGAACTGCGGTTCAGAGACATTGGATTGCCGATTGGTCCGGTGACCGCTACTGACAGGCTGGAGTGGGGCGCGCGTTTCGATTTGGGGCAGAGCGCGTTGTCTGGCCGGGTACCGTCGGAAGTGGTGATGGATCTGGTTTTGCCAGATATGCGGCAAGATGCCAACCCTTTGGCGAAGTTGTACTTCAACGACATGTTGCTGACGGGAGGTGTGCTCTCGTTCGACAAGCAAGGGGTGCATCGCCTGCGTGCCCGCATACCTGCTTCTGCCGTTCAAGTCGACAACGGGTTGACCTTGATTGTGGAGTTCGCCCAGTCGAAGAATGACTGCGTGCCGGTACCGGTGACGGTTGGTATTCAGCCCACCAGTCACTTCACGCTGACGACTGCCAAACTGGGCAAAAATTTCAATGGACATGGGCATGCGTTGTCCAAGGGCGGACACGTACTGGTTCCTGACCAATACCTCCGGGATCCACAAAGATCGTTGCGCCATTTGATTTGGATGAGCCGTGCGCTGGCTTTGAATACAGGTCAAGTCTCCGTGGGTATGCTGCCCAGAACAGACGTGTCTGATTGGCCCAAGCCGTTCATGGCATGGGAAGCACCACCGTCTGTCATCGACGCTCTGTCCAACGGAAAAGTACCCCAGCCTGCATCGGAAGCATGGGATGGTTTGGCCAATGGTCTGGCTGTGCGGGTGATGCCGGTTGCTGGCGAAACCAGTACGTTTGTTCGGGTGCAGGGCACGGGGCTTGATGACAGGGCAACGTTTGGCAGGTTCCGCCATGGCAGCGTGGCTTTGGTGGAGTCCAATGGCCGCCTGCTCGAATGGGACGACACCGGGTTGACCAGAGAAGCGCATCTGGATGAACTGCGTCAACCCTGGGTGTTGCGCAACATTGGCTGGTGGTTGCCTGCTGCACTGGTACTGGGCTTTGTGGGGATGCTCGTTGTAGCGAGCCACATCCGGCGGGGCAAACGCTGATGTTGCAAGAAATCCTGGCACAAACCTATGTGAGCCTGGAGTGGTTGACGCTGGTGATCACGGTGCTGATCGCATTGTCTTCGCTGGACGATATGGCGATCGATGTTTGGTACTGGTGGCGGCGCTTGCAACGGTGGCGCATTGGTCGACAGGGCAAGATTCGTCCGTTGCAGGTTGAACAATTGCTGGAGCGGTCGGAGCAACCACTGGCCATCATGGTTCCAGCGTGGAAGGAATACGACGTCATTGCACAGATGATAGAGACCATGGTAGCCACCATGAACTACAAAAATTATGTGATTTTTGTGGGCACCTATTGCAATGACGATGCCACCACACAGGAGGTCGATCGCATGCGTCGGCGTTACCGGCAACTCCAGCGCGTTGAGGTGCCCAACCCTGGTCCAACCTGTAAAGCCGACTGTCTGAATTGGGTGATTCAGGCCATTGCCCTCCACGAGCAAAAGAATGACATGACCTTTGCAGGCATGATCTTGCATGACAGTGAAGACGTGCTTCATCCGTTGGAGTTCAAGTTTTTCAATTACCTGTTGCCGCGGATGGACTTGATCCAATTGCCCGTTTTTTCACTGGAACGGCACTGGTATGAATTGGTGGCCGGTACTTACATGGATGAGTTTGCCGAGGCACATGGCAAAGACATGCTGGTTCGGGAGCACATTGCCGGTGTCGTGCCTTCGTCTGGTGTGGGCACATGTTTTTCCCGGAAGGCCATCCGGGCATTGTGTGACGAAGCAGCCAATCAGCCATTCAACACATCCAGCCTGACCGAAGACTATGACATTGGCAACAGATTGGCCAGCATGGGTATGCGGTCCATTTTTGCGGTGATGCCAGTGCAGTACGTGGATAACTTGATTGACGCGTCAGGCAAGCAGGTGGAGAAAAGGTTTGTCAAGCCGCTGAGTGTGCGAGAGTTTTTTCCTGATACGTTTGTCACGGCTTACCGCCAGCGTTCGCGCTGGACATTGGGTATTTGTCTGCAGAGCTGGGAGCAACTCAATTTCACGGGAAGCTTGGCTGCCAGATACCTGATGCTGCGTGACCGCAAGGGCGTGGTCACTTCGCTCATCAGTATCGTGGCCTATTTTGCGCTGTTGTGTTTCATTGTTTTCCACATCCTGGCGGCTGCGAACATCTGGACGATGTTTTTTCCATCGGTTTTCTTGTTTCAGGAATGGTTTTACTACGTGTTGCTGTTTAACGCGGTTGGCATGGCCAGTCGCGTGTTTCACCGTGTTTACTTTGTGACGGAGATGTACAACTGGCGTCAGGGTTTGTTGTCGTTGCCGCGAATGATCGTTGGCAATTTCGTCAATTTCATGGCAGTGATGCGTGCCTGGCGTTTGTTTCTGGCCTATTTGCTTCGTGGCAAGAAAATGGTTTGGGATAAAACCATGCACGATTTTCCGACCGTCGATGGGCTGGGCAAGAAACGCCGCATCGGTGATTTGTTGATGACTTGGCAGGCGGTGGAGCCCGACCGTTTGGAACAGGCCCTTCAAGAGCACCAAGCTTTGGGTTTGCCGTTGGGTCGCGTATTGGTGATGAATGGTTGGTTGGATGATGAAACGCTGGCCGAGGCCATTGCCTACCAGACGGGGTTCGATCGAATCGATGTGAACCTGGTGGAAGTTTGGCGTTTGCGCGACAGCTTGCCCTATGAGTTGTGCGCGCGTTGCCGAGTGTTGCACGTGGGGTTTGACGCGCATCAAAAACCCATTCTGGCGGTGGCAGGCCCGTTGAGTGACGCGGATGTGTCAGCCGTTTCGGCAATATTGTCAGCAGCACCGGTGTTCCGTGTCGCCAGGGAATCAGAAGTGCATGCAGGCTTGCGGCACTGGCGTGAGGGCATGCGAAAACTTGCGGGTGAAGAGGATGCCCAAGCATGGAGCGCTGCGCCCACCAGTTCGCCAAGCGGCACAATGCCCTTGTTGGGTGATTTGCTGATCCGCAGTGGCCTGATTGACCGCGCGCGTTTTGAAGAGGCTTTGGCGATTTACTCGCCCAATGTGCACGGACGGATCGGTGCGTATTTGGTCGAAAAAGGTGTGGTCACCCGTGAACAGGTGGAAACTGTTTTGAAGCTGCAACGTGACGAGCGATCCAACGTTGTACCCATGAGACCTGTAGCCGATCTGGCAGGAACGAATGAGTCATGAAACCTTATTTTCCCGTTCATGTGGTGTGGGTGTGTGCTGCCGCTGTGTTGCAGGTGCAGGTTGCGCAGGCCAACCAAGAACCTGTGGTTCAGAAGGTGGGTAAGCCAAAAACGGCAACTGTGGTCGCTGCTGCTAAACAAACAACCGAACCCAAGACTCTCCGCAATCAGAAGACGGAGGCAGTGACGGTGAGTCCGATTGGCCCGGGGTGGGAAGCAGCTGCAAAAGCATATGCCGACTATGACAAGGGTTTGTTTTTGGCATCAGCCGAGAACGCTCGTAAAGCGGTCACAGCGGAACCGGACAACAAAACCTATCGATTTTTGTTAATTAACGCTTTGCAAGGTGCAAAGCTTGCTGATGAAGCGTTGTCTGCTGTGCAAGAGGCTTTGACTAAGTTCGGCGAAAACGAAACATGGCTATCCGTGCAGAGTTTGTTGTTGACGCATCGAGCAGCATCGGTTGCCAATGAAGTCTACAGATCGTTGGAGCGCAATGATTTTTCGGCAGCCATAGATTTTGCGCAACAAGCGGTGACACTTGCGCCGGATGTGATGGCGTATCGCGCTTTGCTGGTCGATCTGTTGATGCGCGCCAGCCGTTGGTCGGATGCTGACCACGCGGTAACCGAGTTGCTTTCGCAGGAACCGTTGGAGGTTTCTGCTTGGGCGTTGCGGGCAGTCATTCGTTTTGCGCAGGGCCATTACACCCAGTCGGTAGCAGATTTCGAACATGCATTCACCGTACCGGATTTGGACGATGTCCAGCACAGGTGGTTACGTTTGATCGCTGTTGATACGGCGCTGGAAGCGAAAGATGCCCCCCGTGCCAAAGCTTGGCTCGGGCATCCGGTTTTGGCGACTGGCAGAGATGCAGAGTGGCGCAGGGCCTTGGCAAGTCGAGAAGCGGCATTGGCAAGCCTGTCGGACACCAGGTTGTCTTCACTTGGGCAGCAACGGCCAATTGGAGAGGTTCTGATTCCTTTGCAGCGCTGTCGGCTGACGCCCTATGGCCGGGCTTGCTTGCTGTTGCCTGGTGTGCCCTTGGCAGATGCTGGTTATGAAGCGGCTGCATCTGCTTACCAATTCATGAAAAGCCAAGAATTTGGGGAGGCTGCTACGCAGGCCCGTTTGGCCATGGAGCGTGCGCCCAGAAATAAGGCCTACAAGCAACTGTTGTTTGACATTTTCAGCGCCGACAACAAGGCAGAGGAAGCATTGGCGCTTGCGCGGGAGTATGTGACGGAGCGGCCCGAGGATTTGTCATGGCGTTTGCGTTTGTCGGGGTTGTTGTTCGACGTGGGACAGCGTGATGCTGCCAAAGTCGAGTTGCAGAACGCTGTCAATTTGGTGCCTGCGGGTGGCGAGGGAGAGGCCGATGCGGCCTACCTGGCGACCCGGATACAAGATCATGAAACGGCGCAGATCCTTTACGTGCGGATGGCAGATGCCAATCGGCTCAAAGGTAGCGCTTGGGGCGATGCGGCCTTTTCATCTTTGCGGTTGAAGATGGATTACACCGCTTTGAGCTTTTTCAGAAAAGGTATAGACGACCTGACCCTGTCAAAAGTCGACAATCCGGCATCCAATGTGGTGGAACAGATTGACACGTTCAGACGGGCTTCTGCAGAGGTGTCGCGTGTGTGGGGTTTGACCAGCAGCCTAACATTGAGCCGTGAACTGTCCGTGCCAGGCAGTACTGGGCTGGCGGGTGCGATAGCACCCGCTAACAGCACAGTGGTGGGCGCAGAGGCCTACTGGCGTCCCTTCGGGTATCGCAATGGGCAACTTTTCGAAGTGTTTGCCAGAGGTTACGCCACACTCTCGAGCAGCATCGCCGGTCCGAAGGGCTTGGGCAATGGTGTCGGGTCGGTGGGCGTACGAGGCAAGCCAACAGCGGATTTTCCATTGGTGTTTGCTGCCTGGCGGCAGTTGCCCTTGGGTGTGTTGGGCGAGTCTGATTGGGTTGTGCAAGCATCCTATTTCCAAGGTTGGGGTACCGACGTGCGTGCTTCGCTACCTGCCTGGTGGACAGGGCAAATCACAGGAGAGTGGAGCAGGGCGTTGCGAGAAGGGCATACCTACGCTGCTGTTGAAGGTCGTTTGGGGCGGAGTTTCAAGTGGGAGCCAACCGAGATGGCTTGGGCGGTACAACCCTTTGCCAGCTTGAAAGCCGAGTACAACACCCAGGCGCTTGATCGATCCACGAGTGGACTGGATGTAGGTGTGAGTTTCAAGCGTGCGTTCAGAGAGGACAGGTATACAGCACCCATGTCTACCCTTGAGCTGGAGTGGCGTCACAGGTTGAAGCAATGGGGTGGCGGCAAGCCCGGTGCAGCCATCAAATTGATCACATCGTATTGATGAAGAAGGAGCAAACAATGTTTCGTGATGGACGTTTCAAGCAACGGTGTGCGGTCAGGTCAGTGGTCGGGGCACTGGGTCTTTGGATTGGTTTTGGGGGGGGTGGGGTGAGTGCGGCCGGCGGTTTGGCCGGGTTGTATGCAGAGCAGCCGCCTGCCGGATCTGTTTTTGTACGCTTGCTCAATCCTGCTACTCCGGTTCAAGTCGCTTGGACCGGTGGCAAGCCGACAGCATTGCCGCTGGCGGGTAACCTGGCTACGGCTTACAGGGTGATGGATCCTGCCAAGCGGCCGGAGTTGTCGGTAAATGGCAAACCCATGTCAGTGGACAAAATCAACATGTCGGCCAGTTATGCGACCTGGGTGGTGTCAGCCAGTGGGCCAGATGTAGTGGTGATCGTTGATGAATCGCCACCTGCCAATGCCCTGAAGGTGGTGCTGCGAATTACCAACCTGGTGCCAGATTGCCAGGTTACGTTGAAAACGGCGGAAGGTGCCAATGTCGTTGAAGGTCTCCCGGTTTGGCAGAGCAAGGCCCGGGCGATCAATCCGGTCAAGGCCAGCTTGATTGCCCAATGTGGCGCGGTGGCATCGGCACCGTACGTTTTGCCATCGCTGCAGGCCGGGGACCGTTTCAGTGTGTTCGTGTACGGTACGGCGCGCGGTCCGCTGCTGAGCGGTCAGATCGATGCAACGGAGGCTTATTCGGCCAAGCCATGAGCTTACTGTGACGCCGATGCCTTGGGCTGCAAGACCAAGGCTGAAAGCAATTCCGGTGTGAGGTAAGTAGGGCCCTCGAAAAGGTAGATGGGCAGGTCTTTATAGGCTGCGAGTTGATCGATCAATTCATCCACTGTGGCAGACCGAAATCCTCCACCAGTATTCGGTCTGAAAATCTCAGCGATGACCCGCACCCGGTGTGGCCCCAAGTGATCTTTCAACGCTTGAATGTACTGGACTGAAATGCGGGACTCACGCGCGTGAACACCTACGCCGTCTTGCCAGAACACGCCTACGTCTGGAGGTAACCAGCGTTGCAGATGCCAGACCAGTTGTTCGGGCCCGACGTTGGCGCTGTCATACACGCTGACCCAAAGCGGGCGTGGCAATTTGGCCAATGCGTCGATCACAGTGGGTGGCACGTCCCAGGTAGGGTCGAACTCGACGGGAAAATACCATCCCACAACGTTGATGCCGGGTGGTGCAATGGCAGAAATGGCACTGTCTTCCGCCAAATCGACGGCATTTTTTCTGGCTTCGGATTCTTGGAAGTGACCCACCAGACCCATGATCACTTCGCGAGCCCAAGGCTCTTGACCGATCCTCGTCCAGTCTGGAATCGGTGGAGCCGAAAGCGAAGAACTGGTCTTATCTGGCGTGGGGATTGATGGATCGATTGAGTTGACAGGTGTAGCGGATGCCAGAGAGCAACTGACCGATGTGCCTGGACAGGGCAAAAACGATCGACCATCTACCTTGGTCCATTGGACCAAGAGCTGGTAAGCACCCAACTGATGCCAGTTGCCCTGAGGATTCAAGTTGTGGTCGTGTGGCTGCCAGATGATGCCTGCGACAGGCGGTATCAGTCGATCAGCCACCGAGCGTGTTTGCAGTGTCAGTGACAACGATACGCTGACCAGCATGACCAACGTGAACAGGCGCAGCCTTCCCATGATATGGGCTTCCATTGTTGACATGCTTCAGTGGCCGAGTGACGCTGGGGTCGCATGGGTATACGGGAAGCACTTCGGCCCATTTTTTGTGGTTGCAGCTCGTGTGGGCATCGTTCAGGTTGACAGGGCCAGTTTCAGTTGTTCAACCCAGGTTTCTGGGGCCATCAAGCTTGCGGCATCAAACAAACCGGCGGTTTGTGGCCCTATGTGAACTTGTGCCTCATTCATTTGCCACACCAACACAGATGGCTTGCGTTGTCCTTTGAGCTGTTCGTTGGCATGTTTGAGGGCGATTGCCCACTGGCCGACATTGCCAGCGTTCCAGGTGAGGGCAGCACCGGTTTGTACCTGGTTTGAAATTCGCTGGGAGAATCCCCAATAGGGTTGCACAAAGCTGTTGCCCATGACATGGACTGGCGCGGCCTCATCGTCTAACAAACCCGAGGCTTGATCGGGCGGCAGCCTGACACGGAACACGTCGCGGCCAATCAGTTTGCGAGCCCTTGGGCTGAGGAATTTAGATGCCAGATCGCCGTGGTGACGTTCAGTTACCCATTCTCCCAATTGAGCCCCTCCCGCAGGAGACGGTGGCAATTTCAAGTGCTGTTTGATCACTCTTGCTGCAGCATCGGCGGTGGCTTCAGCAGCAGCGCTTGTCCAGTGGTAGTCGGTTCTGTAAAAAGCAGGGGCGTTTTGCCGTTCCAAGTCCAGCAGCGGGGTCAAACCGTCAACGCTGAGCAGGCCCGCCTGTGTCATTTCGCTTTGGATCAAGCCATAACGTGCTTTGATGGCATCGGACAAGGTCATGCCCGCTGGCAGCCGGTGGGGTACCACCACCGCCTTCATGGGGACCACCACCAACACCAAACGAATTCCCGCAGATTGGAACAACTCCTGAGCCCGGGCTAACAAGGCGATGCTGCTGCGGATGCCGCCAACATCGACATCTTTCAGATTCTCCCAGCCAGCGAACAACCAGCCATTAGGCCCTTGCAGAACGGTTTCGGCCGCAGTTTGTGTGGCAGCGGGTTGGGTACCAGCAGCCAGCAGGCTGGTTGCGGACAGAATGGATGAGCCGGCAGTCACCCATCGGGGGGTGGCGTGTAGCGCAAGTGTGGTGCCAGCAGTCAGCAGCAAATTTCGGCGCTTGGTTGGGGTAGGTTGCATTGGTCGGAGGATGTGGGTGTAACTGACAATTCTGGTTGCAAATCCACGCAAGGCTTATTTTGCGCGCTTTGCGAACGGGCCTGACTACAATTTGCGGGTCTGAATCTTGCTGGGCCAGGTCTGTGGCTGTGCGAATTCAGTGCAGCCCATGTCCTCACCGGTTGAATGGGACCGCAAATGGGGCATCATGTCGGCTGGATGACCCAAGTTTGACCCCTCTTTTTACATTGTTTGGAGTTGACGCATCATGAAGAAGCAAGTTTTGGCACTGGCCGCTGTGGCGGTGTTGCTGGCCGCCTGCGGCAAGAAGGAAGAACCCGCACCGGCACCGGCTGCGGCACCTGCACCGGCGGCTGCCCCAGCCGCGCCACCGCCCCCACCAGCGGAAGAAAAGGTGCTCAACATCTACAACTGGCCCGACTACATTCCCGAGGGCATGATTGCCGCCTTCGAGAAGGAAACCGGCATCAAGGTCAACTACGACACGTTTGAAACCAACGAAGCCCTCAATGCCAAGCTGGTGGCCGGCAACACGGGTTATGACATCGTGGTGCCAGGTACGGTGTTTGCCAAGCCCCAGATCGAAGGCGGTCTGTTCCAGCCGCTCGACAAGGCCAAGGTTCCTAACCTGAAGAACCTGGACCCCGCCGTGATGCAGGTCCTGACCAAGGCTGACCCTGACAACAAGCACCTGATCCCCTGGGCCTGGAGCTACACCACCGTGGGCATCAACAAAACCAAAGTTGAAAAAGCCCTGGGCAAGACCCCCATGCCTGAAAACGCCTGGGACCTGGTGTTCAAGCCCGAGTACACGTCCAAGCTGAAGTCGTGTGGCATTGCCTACCTGGATTCGCCGACCGAAATCATCCCCGTGGCGCTGCACTACATCGGCAAGGATGCCTACAGCAACAACGCCGAAGACTACAAGGCCGCCACCGACATGCTGGCCAAGGTGCGCAAGGACATCCGCCTGTTCAGCTCGACCATGATCGACGACATCGCTGGCGGCAAGGCCTGTGTGGCAATCGGCTGGGCGGGTGACATCAACATTGCTGCCGGTCGCGCTGCCGAGAACAAGAGCAAAGACGTGATTCAGGCACTGCTGCCGTCCACCGGCGCGCTGAGCTTCTTCGACACCATGGCCATCACCAAGGACGCCAAGCACCCGCAGAACGCACACGCCTTCATCAACTTCTTCCTGAAGCCTGAAAGCGGTGCGGCCATGGCCAACGAGATGTCCTACAACAGCGGCAACCTGGCGGCCAAGGAGCAGATCAAGTCCGAAATCAAGGACAACCCGACCATCTTCGTGCCGGCCGACTACATGCCCAAGATGATTGCACCGTCCAGCTTCACCAACGAAGCCCGCGAAGCGATGGCCACGGCTTACAACGCGTTCAAAAAAGGCAAGTGAGCTTGCTGCTGCCAACCGCAACCTTTGCTGCATGAACACAGAGGTTGCCCGAGGCTGTCCGACCTGAAGGCAGGCGGACAGCCTTTTTCTTTGCCCATTCCCTGACGAGGACCCCGCACCATGGCCGACAAACCCGCTGAAAAAGTGCCGCGCGAACGCTATCTGGAAACCGTGAAACTGGTCAAACGCTTCGATGAAGCGCTGGCCGTGGACGAAGTGTCGCTGTCGGTGGGCAAGGGTGAAATTTTTGCGCTGCTGGGCAGCTCGGGTTGCGGGAAGTCGACCTTGCTGCGCATGCTGGCGGGGTTCGAGTCCCCCACCTCGGGCCAGATTCTGCTGGGTGGTCAGGATGTGGGCAAGATGCCACCCTATGAACGCCCGGTGAACATGATGTTCCAGAGCTATGCGCTGTTCCCGCACCTGAACATCTGGGACAACGTGGCGTTCGGCCTCAAGCGCGAAGGCCTGCCGAAAGACGAGATCCAGCAGCGCACCGGTGCCATGCTCGATCTGGTGCAACTGGGCCAGTACGCCAAGCGCAAGCCGCACCAGTTGTCCGGTGGCCAGCAGCAGCGGGTGGCCCTGGCGCGCAGCCTGGCCAAAAAACCCAAACTGCTGCTGCTGGACGAGCCGCTGGGCGCGCTGGACAAGAAGCTGCGCGAGCAGACGCAG
>ERZ761609.417-NODE-417-length-50469-cov-880.415916_pt1 | contig 50469 bp, 48 predicted proteins | sample MGYA00511163_ERZ761609 | MGnify/ENA primary metagenome ERZ761609 (study PRJEB28899, sample SAMN02445070) | bioreactor sludge metagenome | biome: EBPR sludge | place: Australia: Brisbane, Thorneside Wastewater Treatment Plant | collected 2011-12-16 ... | reverse complement strand
CCACGCGCTGGCGTTGCCTCGGCCGGCGCTGCGGCAACACCGGCGCGTGGCCCTTCAGTCGTGGCGGCGGCCGCCGGCGATGGCGCGCTGGAACTCGCTGCGCAACTGCGGCGAGTGTTCGAAGTCGCCGCAGAACGATTGCGTGATCACGCGCTCGTCACCGCGCCGGTCCTCGCCGAGCAGCAGGCACAGCTGCTCGGCCTCGATGACGCAGGCGGCGCCGCGTGCCCTGCCGTGCCGTATCAGCGCTTCGGCGATGTCGCGCGTCATCCATTCCTGGTAGGTGAAGCGATGGCCGATGGCGTCGACCATGCGCGCGATGCGGCCGAAGCCGTGCAGGCGCCCGCCCGGCAGGTAAGCGACGTGCGCGACGCCGCGAAACGGCACCAGATGGTGCGGGCAGACACCATGCACGGCGATGCCGCGGACGATGACGAGGTCGCTGCGCTGGTCGGCGAAGCCGTCGCCGAGCGCGGTCGCCGGATCGAGATCGTAGCCGCCGAGCAGGCGGCGCTGCCACAGTTCGCGTACGCGCTGCGGCGTGCGTCCCATGTGTTCGGCATCGGCGGCGATGCCGCAGGCGCGCAGCAGGTCGGCGATGGCTTTTTCGAAGGCCGCGGCGTCGAAGGGCTGCGGGCGCGCGATGCCGATCGTGCCGGTGCTGGCGGCGGCGGGTTCCGGGTGGCTGCAGTCGCTCATCGTCGGCTTTCATCGGGCGTTGCTGAGGCCGACATGATACACGCCACCGCGTGCTGCTCCGGACGGCGCGCGGCGGCGCGTGGCGAATTCGCGACGGGCGGCGCGAAGAAGCCGATTTCACTTGCGGCAGCCCGCCATGCGCGCGCGTGATGAGCGATAATTCGTGCCTTGAGCCATTTCGATGATCACCTGCAGTCTGAGCTGTGGGCGCAGACCCGGCTTGGGAAGGAAGTGGATGAAGCGCGTTGATGATTTTCGCTTGCGGTTCGGCACGAAGGAACTGGTGCCGATCGTGATCGGCGGCATGGGCGTCGACATTTCGACCGCCGAACTGGCGCTCGAGGCCGCGCGGCTTGGCGGCATCGGCCACATCTCCGATGCCATGGTCAACACCGTTGCCGATCGGCGGTTCAACGCCAAGTTCGTCAAGGACAAGCTGCAGCAGTACAAATTCAACGTCGCCAACTCCGACAAGTCGGTGGTCCGCTTTGACCTCGATCAGCTTGCCGAAGCGACGCACATGCACATCGGGCGAACGATGGAGGCGAAGCGCGGTGACGGCCTGATCTTCGTCAACTGCATGGAAAAGCTGACGATGAACTCGCCGCGCGAAACGCTGCGCGTGCGCATGGCGGCGGCGCTCGACGCCGGCATCGACGGCATCACCCTGGCCGCCGGCCTGCATCTCGGCTCGTTCGCGCTGATCGAGGACCATCCGCGTTTTCGCGATGCCAAGCTCGGGATCATCGTCTCCTCGCTGCGCGCGCTGCAGCTCTTCCTGCGCAAGACGGCGCGCAGCAACCGTCTGCCCGACTACGTCGTCGTCGAGGGACCGCTGGCCGGTGGCCACCTGGGTTTCGGCATGGACTGGGCACAGTACGATCTGGCGACGATCTTCGGCGAGATCCATCGCTACCTGCAGGCGGAGCAACTGGACATTCCGCTGATCCCGGCGGGCGGCATCTTCACCGGCAGCGACGCCGTCTCGTTCCTCGACCAGGGTGCCGCCGCGGTGCAGGTGGCGACGCGCTTCACCGTCTCCCGCGAGTGCGGCCTGCCGGAGGACGTCAAGCAGCGCTATTTCGCCGCCAGCGAGGATCAGATCGAGGTCAACCAGATCTCGCCGACCGGCTACCCGATGCGCATGTTGACCACCAGCCCGGCGATCGGTGACGGCATCCGGCCGAACTGCGAGGCATACGGCTACCTGCTCGACAGCAGCGGCAACTGCTCATACATCAGCGCCTACAACCGCGAGGTGGCGGCCAACCCCGGCGTCAAGCGCATCTCGGTGAAGGACAAGACCTGCCTGTGCACGCAGATGCGCAACTTCGACTGCTGGACCTGCGGTCACTATGCCTACCGGCTGAAGGATACGTCGCGCCGTTTGCCGGATGGCAGCTACCAGTTGCTGAACGCCGAGCACATCTTTCGCGATTACCAGTTCAGTACCGATGGCAAGGTCCAGGTCCCCGACTAGTGCGCGCGGTGCCGGGGCACGCCGCAGTCGCTGAGAACGCAGAGGGGCGGTAGCCGGTGCTCAGCTATCGCCACGCCTTTCATGCCGGCAATCACGCGGATGTCCTCAAGCATCTGGTGCTGCTGCAGATGGCCCGGCATCTGGCGCAGAAGGACAAGGCCTTCTGGTACATCGACACGCATGCCGGCGCCGGCAGTTACGCGCTCGATTCGCCCGCGGCAGCGAAGCTCGCCGAGTATCGCCAGGGCATCGGCCGCCTCTGGTCGCGCCAGGATCTGCCGCCGGCGGTCGGCGACTACGTCGAGTTCGTGCGCCGGACGAACCCGGACGGCCGCCTGAAGATCTACCCGGGGTCGCCGAGTTTCGCGCTGTCGATGATGCGCGCGCAAGACCGGTTGCGGCTGTGCGAGTTGCATAGCCGCGAGGTGCTGCGGCTGCGCGAGAATTTCCAGGCCTGCGGCCGGCAGGTGGTGGTCGATGCGGTGGACGGTTTCGCCGCCCTGAAGGGGCTGCTGCCGCCGCCGCCCCGCCGGGCGCTGGTGCTGATCGACCCGCCTTACGAGGAGCGGCGCGATTATGAGCGCGTCGTGCTGGCGCTCAAGGACAGCCTGCAGCGTTTTCCGGGCGGCAGCTACATGCTCTGGTATCCACTGCTGAGCAGGCTGGAAGCGCACGAACTGCCGCCACGGCTGAAACGCCTTCCGGCTGCCGCGTGGCTGCACGTCAGTCTGCGCGTGCGGACGCCGGCGGCCGATGGTTTCGGCATGCACGGCAGCGGCCTGTTCGTGATCAATCCGCCGTGGACGCTGCAGGCGACGCTGCAGGAGTCGCTGCCTTGGCTGCGGCAGGCGCTCGGCGCGGACGCCGGCGCCGCGTTCACGCTCGAGTCGCAGGCTCCCTGAGGTCGGCTTGCGGCGGCACGCTGCCGTCGTCGGGCGCTGCCTGGTTGTACTTGCGGTTGCTGCCGTAGCTGCTTGCGACCGGGTAGCGCGCAGTGTTCTTCAGCAGCTTGGCGCGAGCCGCTTCCTCGAGGTCGATGCCGGCGCGCTCGGCGATCAGCAGCAGGTAGAGCAGCACGTCGGCGCATTCGTCACGCAGCGCCTCGCGGGTCGCGGCGCTCGCGGGCAGCGCGGCGACCTCGGCGTCGTTCTTCCACTGCGTCAGTTCGAGCAGTTCGGCTGCCTCGAGGTTGAGCGAGACGATGAGGTTGCGCAGGCTGTGGAACTGGGCCCAGTTGCGCTGGTCGCGAAAGTCGATGAGCTGCGCGGTCAGCTCCGGGAGACTCATGGCTTCAGGCGAAGAAGCGCTGTCTGGCGGCTTCCGGCAACTGCATTCCGGTGGCGCGGGCGCGCGCAAGCAGCTCCCAGTAGTAGCGGTAGGAGGCGCGGTCGTGCAACCGGCCGTGGTGCTGGATCGGCCCCCAGTCGCAGTCCTGCGCGGCAGCCAGGATGGCAGCGGCCTCCTCGACCTCGGAGAAGTCGGGGCACATCGCCTCGAAGATCGGCACGATCTGGTTCGGGTGGATGCTCCACATGCGCAGGTAGCCGAACTCGGTGCGTGCGCGGCGCGCGTCCTGGTGGATGAGATCGAGATCGCGCAGCTCGGTGGTGACGTTGTGCGACGGGACGACGCCGTTGGCCAGTGCGGCGGTGGCGATCTCGCACTTGGCGCGCGCGACCAATGGGTGGTCGAACTGGCCTGGGCTCTTCATCGCCGACCCGGGGATCGCGCCATGATGCGCGCTGACGAAATCCATCAGGCCGAAATCGAGCGATTCGACCTCGGGCAGGGCGGCAATCTGCCATGCCTCACGCAGCGCCGTATGGGTCTCGATCAGGACATGCAGCGGGATCGTCCGTTCGAGGCCGGCGGCTGCGGCGACGCGCTGCACGACGCGCAACTGCTCTTGCACGTCGTCGACACCGCCGACCTTGGGTAGCGTCAGGAACGCCAGCCGCTGTCCGGCCCGACTGACGATGATCTCGATGTCCTGCTGCCAGGCGGGGTGACGGATGTCGTGGATGCGCGCACCGACGCGGCCGTGCCGGTTGTCGTCGCTCATGATGACGCGGGCCACCATCTCGGCGTGCTCGCGGTCGGCACCAGCGACGGCACCATCCTCGCAGTCGCAGCTGAGGTCGAAGATCGGGCCGATCTCGCGCTGCAGTTGCAGCGCCTTGGCGATCAGCTTTTCGGAGCCCGCGTAGTGGTCGACGGCGGGCAGCATCGGGAAGGGCTTCTCGCCCGCGAGTAGAACCTGGCTCGGATGGCGCATCGGTGGTCGGCAGGGAAGGGTTGGCGAGCGGGTATTCTAGTGCGAAAGTCGCGCCTGCGACCCCCGATGCGGCCTTTTTCGGTGTCCTCCCGCTTGCGGGAGGAGTTCAGGGACGAAGGCAGGCGGTCCTCACCATCGTGATCGCGGGTGGCTCGGGACTGGCGCGCAGTTCGTATGCTTGCCTCGCCTCGGGAACATGAGGTGGACCTGGGCGCGGATCTGCCATGTCTTGTCATCGCTGGCCGCGTGGTGGGCGAGGGTGCCGCGTGGCACCCTTTGGAGAAGGGATCATAGCGGGCTGGCGGGCCCGATCTGCGGTGAGCGCACCGGCTTGGCCATGCCGAAGAAGATGACCACGCCCTGGCCGCCGCAACGCGTGGACAGCGCTTCGCTTGCGCCGGGGTAGCAGCTGCCGATGTCCTGCCAGTTGTTCATGACCCAGACGTCGCCAGCCGGGCCGACGGCGATGTCGGTCTGCAATTGCAGGCCGCCGCCGACGTAACCGCCGGGCGGCGAGATCTGGTCGCCGGTGTTGAAGCCGGGCGGACAGTTCTCGGTACGCACGCCGCACAGCTGGACAATCGGACTCGCCGGCATCGCGAAGTTGGAGACCCAGACGTTGTCGTTGCCGTCGACCACCACCGCCCACGGCCCGGGCAGGCCGCCGCCCCTGAACGGCGACCCCGGCAACTGCGTGCCGTCGGGCCGCAGCACGGTGATGCTGCCACTGCCGCCCTTCTGTTCGGACATCGTCCTGGTCAGGTAGTCGGAGGCCGAGAGCACGCCGCCGGCCTTGAGATGCACGGCCATGTCAACCATGTGCGCCAAACCCAGCAAGCCGGCGCCGAAACGATTGGTCACCCACACGTTCCCCTGGCTGTCGATATTGAGTCCGCTGTTGTTGGAGCGGACGTCGAAGCGTTCCGCCTTGCTCGGGTCGGATGCGGTAAAGCGGATCACATGGACCGAACTGTCCGACACCCAGATACGGTCCTGCTGGTCGATCGCCAGATGGAACGGTGCGGTGAACGACTTGCACGGCTCGCCGCTGTCCCCCTCGCAGACGATGCGGCCATTGCGCCAGTCCCCCTTCGGGAAGTGCAGCAACTGCCGCTTGGAAATGCCCAGAGCCCACACGTCACCGTCGGGGGCGGTGATGATGCCCTGCATCAGGCCGAGTCTGCCGCCGAAATTGATCCCCTCGGGCGGGGTCAATGGCTTTCCGTTCGTGTCGAACACGGCAATGGACTTGCTGCCATAGCTGGACAGCCAGACATTGCCCTTGCGGTCGATGGCGGCGCCGAAGGTGCCACCCTGCATGCCGCCGCCCGCAAAACCGATCGTCTGCGGCGACAATGCCTTGCCGTTTGGGTCGAACTTGCTGGCGTTGCCCTGCCAGAGCGCATCGTTCGCCTGCCAGCCGATGGTGAAGTTGTTGCCGACCCAGAGGTTGCCGTCGGCGTCGAACATCGCCTTGCCTCCGGCCCGGTAGCCACCACCGTCGAACTTCAGCGGCAGCACCCAGGCGCTGGGTGCGACCTGCAGGTACGGCATGTACGGAACTGGACGCATGGTCTTGCCCGGCGGAACCGGATAGAACTGCTCCAACAGGGCGAATGCCCGCTCCGGCTGATACCAGGGCGCTCGGGCGATCGCCTGGGCGGCGCTCAACGTGTCGGCCGGTGTTTCGCCGGCCGGCCCCCGGGCGGCGGCGAACAGCGCGCCGCAGGCATCGGCTTTTACCCGTGTGACGCAGCCGGAGAGTGCGTTGGCCAGCGTGGCGAAATTGGCCATCGTCGGGGTCTGGCCACCATTCAGGGGGTCCTGGATCGTGCCGCCCCAGCCACCGCTGGCGAGATCGACGAAGCTCGGGACGTTGCCGGCGGCGATCTTCAGTTGCAGCGGCTGTGCCCTGATCGTCGTGCCGTCGATGAACTGGTTGTGGGTCCACACCGCGGCGATGGTCGTCAGCTCGTTGATGGTGACGCGGGCTGCCATCCTGTTGCCGAGGACGGTCAAAAGCGCGATGTGGTTGTTGTCGCCGTCGGCTTTGCTTGTTGCTGGGTGTCCCCCGCGCGCGGTCAGGTAGAAGCTGCTGTCCTTGGCGGCGCCGAGCCCGTTGAGCTTGAATCGGCCATCTGCCCCGGTTCTCGTCTGTGCGAGTTCTTTCGGGGCGCCGGCACTGGCTGCCCACAGAGTCACCGTCGAGTTGGCGACGGGGGTGCCGCCACCGAGCACCTGGCCGGTCAGCATCGCCGCCAGCGCCGAACCGCCCGGCAGCAGGCCGAGAAGGACGAGTGCCAGAGTCGAAACTGGAGCCGCACCCCTGCTGTTTCCCGTTGTGTTGCGATCACTTTTCATTTCATTCTCCTTGCAGAACGATGGATGTCAGGCTGCAGGCAATCAGCGCGCGGATGGAAGAATGAGCAACACACTGCGGTCGCTCAATCGAGGCTGGAGTCCTTGAAGGACCTGGTGCCTGACAGAATGAGGGTTGCGGATGGACCAGTATCGGTCACTTGGTAGAGGCGGACGGTCGGCGCGATCCGCGCGGCGGCTGAGAACCCGAACGTGCCTTGGCTTTCCCGCGAGTGCACGGTTTCGGGTAACGACTCTGCTGCAATCATTGCAGTGCCCCCGCCGTGACCGCCGGTGTCGCCTCGAAGCTGCCGCCCAGCGCCAGGAGCAACGTGATGCGATTCACCTGCTGCAGGCCGCGCAGCTTGACGAGGTCGGCTTCGGTAGCCAACTGGCCGGTCTGGAGGTTGGAAACCCACAGCAGATCGCGGCGACCAGCCAGATACTGAACGGTGGCGATGCGCACGGCGTCGTCCCGGTTGCGTGCCGCCTGCGTTTCGAACGGCATCCGCTTGGCCAGCACCTGCTCGTTGGTGAGGGCTGTCTCGACCTCGCGGAACGCGCGCAGCACGATGCTGCCGTAACGGGCGACCGCCTGTGCCTGCTGGGCCGTGGCAATCTCGACCTGGGCGCGCAGGGCGCCACCTTCGTAGATCGGTACCTGGACGCCGATCGCTGCCGACGCCAGCCATGGGTTGAGGCGCAACAAGGTGAGCAACAGGTCGCTCGCGCGCCCGCCGATCAGCGACATCGAGAAATCCGGATACAGCGCCAACTGCGCCGATTCCGTCTTGCGGAAGGCGGCCAGCACGACTCGCTTGGCCGCCACGACATCCGGCCGCCGTTCCAGCAGGGCCACCGGTACGCCGGCAGGGGGCATGGCCGGCAGTGGAACGTAGTTCGCAGCGACCGCGATCTCGGCAGCCGGATAGCGCCCGAGCAGGACCTCGAGGACGCGCCTGACATCACCATACGCTTCCCGTGCCTTCTCGACGGCGCTCTGGGCCGACCCGAGCTTGGCGCTCACGTCGACCACATCAAGGTCGGAGTCCTTGCCGGCACGGCGCCGGTCCTCGACCAGCGCTTGCAGCTTTCGGTAGAGGATTACCGCCTGCTCGGCGAGCGCCAGCATTTGGTGCATCTCGATCGCCAGGTACCACGTCCGTGCCACCGTGGCCGCCAGTGACTGTCGCGCATGGTCGTAGTCGAGCGCCGTTGCCTCGTAGGCGGCCTCGGCGGATGCCCGTTGCGCCCGCAACCGGCCCCAGACGTCGAGTTCCCAGCCAATGCTGGCGAAGGCGGCCGTCGAATCGCCGGTGCCGCCCGGGCCTTCGTCGTTGAGCGTGCGCGCGCCGAGCGTCGCCCCGAGCTGCGGCAGGAACTGCGCGCCGACCACGACGACGGTTTGCTGGGCGGCCCGCACTTTCTCAGCGGCCTGGCGCAGGTCGAGGTTGTTGGCGATCGCCTCGGCCACGATCGCGCTGAGTTGCGGGTCATTCAGCGACTTCAGCCAGTCGTTGGCGACCGCGCCCGCTGCCGTTGCCGCCTGCCAGTCGCTGGGGATGCGCGTGCTGGCCGGTAGCGCCTGGTGCACGAGATCCTCATTTGCTGGTGCAGGCGCCAGCGCACAGCCGGTGAACAATGCCGCACTGATCGCTGCGGCGAGGGTCGAAACTCGCATCATCCGGAGAATGGATAAATCCAGTTGAACCAGGAATAGGCGCGCAGCATGATTCTGCGCAAGGGGACGAACCAGCTCTCCGGATTGGCATAGATTGCCGCCCGACCCTGGGTGCCGATCGGAAACGTCGTCTGATCCGGGTGGTCGAGCTTGATCGCCACCGCGAACTGGCCTTGCGGCGATTCCGTCGGCACATACTGGAAATTCGGCAGCACGCCGCTCGGCAGCATCTGCCCGGCGCCGCTGCCCTGCCAGACCGCCAGCACCTTGCCCTTGAAGATCTGGCCGGGGTAGAGGTCGATCGCCGCTTCGACGTCCTGCCCGGCCTTGACGTACTTCAGGTTTTCCTGGAAGAAGTTGGCCAGAAGATAGCGGTCGGCATCGCAGACGAAAGTGGCGATCGCGCCAATGCGGTAATCGCCGGCCACCATGCCGGGGCGGGCCTGAAGGTTCATGATGTAACCGTCTTCTGGGGCGACCATGAGGGTATTATCGAGGTACAAGCGCGCTTGGTCGAGTTCGGCCTGAACGGCAGCCACCGTCGTGTTCACGCCGTTGATCTCGGAGGTGTAGTTCAGGACGGCGCGTTGTTCTTCGGCCTGCGCCTCCTTGATCGCGGCGCCATCCGCGGCGACCTGGGCGGCCCACTTCTGCGCATCCTCTTCGGGGCCAGCACCCTGCTTCGCCAGATTCGCCGACAGCCGCTGCTGGTACCTGGCGAATTCCAGATGGCTCTTGAGCTTGATGACCTTCTGGGTCGCCACCTCGATGTCGGTCTTCATCACCAGCACGCTCTGCTTGGCCTTGGCGAGTTGGGCTTCCAGCTGCTTGACCTGGAACTCGTACATCCGACGGTCAAACTGGAACAGTGGCTGCCCCTTCTTGACCGGGACGTTGGGCTCGACCAGCACGGCCATGAGCAGCGTTGGCTGTGGCAGGCGCGGCGTGAGCTGGATGGTGTGCTGGATCACCTTGGCTTCGGTGGCCAGCGGCGTCATGAAACGGAGGCCGATGAGGAAGATGATCAGCAGGTGCATCCCGACAAATACGCCGATGACTGCTTGCGGGATCCCGAATTTCGCCAGTCTGAGCTTGAAGAAGATCAGCCACATCATGAAGCAGTAGCCGAAAAGCATCAGGAGGCCGAGGATCATGACTTGCCCTCTTCACCACCCTGGGCTGGTGCCGTGGCCCGGCTCATGTTCTGCGCATCCGCGATGGCGTCCTGCGACGACTCCTTGACGGCCTCGTGAAGCGTCGCAGGCAGGCCACGCAACCTGGCGATCTCCTTGTCTGTCTCCATGGCCTCCGCAGGCGGGAAACGCCTGATGTCAACGATGTCGGTCGGCTTGAAGGCCCAGATCAGTGCTTGCATCCACGGGTACACGGTGGGCAGCAGGCCGGCATAGCCGAGGTACTTGACCGCCTCGGCCTCGGGATGCTTGCGCGCGAGCGCGATTCGCCCCGGCAGCCCGGCCAGGAAGAGCCAGGCCACGATCAACGCGACGACACAAAGCATCAGCGTCAGAAACGTGAGGTAGTCCCAGAGGTCGAGGTCGAATCCGAGCAGGGATGCCATCGCATGCGCTCCGTCCTCAACCCTTTTCGTCGTCGAAAGGAATTCTGGCGTCGTCCTCGAAGCGCGCCTTGCGCTTGCGACCGAAGGCCCAGATGACGACGCCGATGAATGCAACGATGATCAGCCCGTGGTAGATGGTCAGTTCCACGATGGTTCTCCCCTGTCAGTCGTACTAAAGACCTTCATTCAGTTGTACGGCGGTGCGAGGCTCTCGAGTTCCTTCAGCCGTTTCATCGCCTGCATTGCCTTCAGCGAGTCGTAGTTGATGCCCGCGGCGTTGAGGCTGCTGCCCTGCTGGAACGGGTACTCAGGCAATGTCTTCAGGAAGGCGCCGAGCTTCTGCTGCACCGGCACGAACAGCCAGATATTGTCGGCGTACCAGCGCAGGTACAGCCCGGATTCGTGGGGTGCCTTCTCGTAGGGGTCGGCGCGCAGATTCACGATCACCGGCCAGCCGGGCACATCGCGTACCGCGGTGGCGATATTGCCGTTGGTGACTGCGAAGTGCACCTTCCAGTCGTTCCAGCGCACGGCATTCAACTCGCCGCCCTGGCCGAAATAGAAGATTTCTTCACGCGGCCCATTTTTCGCCTCGCCCTTGAAATAGGGCAGGAAATTGTAGCCGTCCAGGTGCGCCTTCCAGGTCTTGCCGTTGGCGGCGTAGCCCTGCTTGACCTTGTCGACAACGTCGGGCACGCCGGCCGCCGCCAGGAAGGTCGGCAACCAGTCTTCCTGCGAGAAGATTTCGTTGACCAGCGTCCCGGGCTTGATCACGCCAGGCCAGCGCACCAGCATGGGCACTCGGAAGCCGCCTTCCCAGGTCGTCCCCTTTTCACCGTGGAAGGGCGTCGTGCCGCCATCCGGCCAGGTGCCCGTTTCGGCGCCGTTGTCGGTGCCGTACACGACGATGGTGTTGTCGGCGATGCCCAGGTCGTCAAGCTGCTTGAGCACTGCGCCGACCATGTCATCGTGCTCGACCATGCCGTCGGGGTAGAGGCCGATGCCGGTGCGGCCCTCCGCCGACTTCCTCAGGCGCGTCCATACATGCATGCGCGTCGTGTTGAACCAAACGAAGAAGGGCTTGCCGCTCGTGGCCGCGTTGGCGACGAACTTCTGCTCGGCGGCGAAGATTTCTTCGTCGATGGTTTCCATGCGCTTCTTGGTCAGCGCGCCGGTATCCTCGATCGTCTGACCGCCCTTGCCGTCGCTCCAGGTGTGCAGCACACCGCGCGGCCCGTATTTCTTGCGGAACTCGGGATCCTTCGGGTAGTGGTAGGTCTCCGGCTCTTCCTCGGCGTTCAGGTGATACAGATTGCCGAGAAACTCGTCGAAGCCGTGCACCGTGGGCAGGTGGCTGTCGCGGTCGCCCAGATGGTTCTTGCCGAACTGGCCGGTCACGTAGCCCTGTGGCTTGAGCAGGTCGGCGATGGTCGGTGCCCAGGTCGGAATGCCTTGCGGCGAACCCGGCATGCCGATGGTCAGCAGGCCGGTGCGGAACGGGTGCTGGCCGAGAATGAACGAGGCGCGGCCGGCGGTGCAGCTCTGCTGTGCGTAGGCGTCGGTGAACAACGCGCCTTCCCTGGCGATGCGATCGATGTTGGGTGTCTTGTAGCCCATCACGCCGAGGTTGTAGGCGCTGATGTTGTTGATGCCGATGTCGTCGCCCCAGATGACGATGATGTTGGGCTTCTTGTCTGCTGCAGCCTGAACCAGCGTCGGTGTGACGGCGAACAACAGCGCTGCGGCAGCAAGCGCGGCGGACAGGAATCCTGGCTTCATGGTGGAAGTCCCTTCATCGTTATGGCATCACTGAACTGCGGTTGGCCGTCTGGCATCGGCCCGGTGGTGGTGTCAGAACCTCCTGCATCGGCAGGTAGGTCAGTTCGGCATGGTGCTTCTTCCAACGGGGATCCCTGGCTTCGGCCAGCCACTTCTTGTCGTCCGCATTGAATTCGTCGACCGACATGCCGGTCAAGGTGGCGGCAACCATCTTGAGCACGTCGGCCTGCGAGAGCTTGGCGATCGCCCCGCGCTTGCCCGACATCACGGCCTTGAATGGCTCGATCCTGGCCAGCTCCGATTTCGCCTTGACCACGGCCAGGGCGCGCCCGACGACATGCATGAACTGCGAATACGTCTGATGTTCGATCCACAAGGTGCCGTCCTGCTCGAAGGTGGCGATGCGCTCGGCCGGATGCACGAAGTGCGGGCTGCCCTGTGTCGTGGTCGTCTGCACGAAGTCAATGATTGCCATCTTGGCGGCGCCGTCGTTCGACGAGGGCAAGGGATCGCTTTGGGCGTGCGCATGTGTGGCAAAGAATTCACGGAACGGCACCGCGAGCGCGGCGCCTCGAACTATCCGCATGACTACAACTGCATGACTTGAAGAAATATTCACTGCCTGACCCGGCAATCAGTTCGGTGCTGCGAGGAGGAAGGCAAGCTGCAAGTTGACCGACCAGTTCGGGGCGTCGGTGGGGGCAACGACATTGTAGAACGCCTGTGCGGAAACGCTGATCGGCAGGGGGCCGACATAAAACAGCTTGCCGATTCCACCGCCCACCGGCACGGTCCAGCGATCGCGCGATGGCCTGGTCCAGTTCGACGTGATGGTTGCGTTGCTGTAGATCGACCAGCCATCGGCAAGGTTGTAGCTGAACAGGTACTGCGCCCCGAAGGCGTTCACCCGGTTGTTGCCGCTGGCGTTGCCGAGTGACCAGCCGTTCTGCAACACCACGCCCGCGCTCCACTTGTCCTGCTGATAGTAAAGAAGGGCAGCCGGACCAAGCGCTACGCGGTTACTGCCGAGTTCGGGCTGGGTGCGGGTAGGCAAAAGAATGGTGGGGCCAATCCCCCAAACGATCTCGCTCGCCTTCTTTGGCGAGACGAAGAGGTTGATCAGTGTGTCGCTGAGGCCGGTCGCCGAGTGCTCGCCCGTCCCGCCAGGTATGTGCACCGCCGGCAGGATCGTGTAAGTGACGAGCCGGTAGTCCTCGTTGATGGAAAACGGCCAGACGGCCTGGAGCGAATAGATGCCTTGCGTCTGTCCGGAATTGGGGTAACCGGGATTGGCATTGGCCTCGAACACGAATTGGCGAAGGCCGCTCACCGGGTTCTGTTTGAGCTTCTGCAATTCGGCCACCGAGGCTCGCTGATTCGTGGTGTCCGGCGTACCATTGGTGGCAGGTGATGGCGTTGTTTGGGCAAGCGCCGGGGTGGCGACAAGCCACGTCGCGGTCAACGCGGAAGACGTTCCGAATTTGCTCGCGGCGGCGAACGTCATCGACTGCTCTCCGGTCCGAGAAGGTTCCAACTCAGGATGTGGCTGCGAGCATTACCAGGGGCTCGCCACCATGAACCCGGTGAAGCCGGTCTCACTTCGGGAACATGAACTGCACCTGAGCGCGAATCTGCCAGTTCGGAGCGTCATCCGGGGTCACCACGTTGTAGTACGCCGAGAGTTGAGTATTCACGGGCAACTTGCCGAGGTGGAATATCTTGCCGACGCCGCCGCCCAACGGCACCGTCCACCGCTGGCTGCTCTCGGCCTTCCAGTTGACCGTGATGATCGGCGCGCTCACGATGTAGAAACCTCCGTCGAAGTTGTAATTGACGAAGGGCTGGATCAGGCCATTGTTGTACGAGCCGCCCTGCCTGCTGTCGGACAGCGACCAGATGTTGTTGACCAAAGCGCCATAGACCCACGGATTACCTTTTTCCAGATGCAAGGCCACGACCGACGGGCCGAGCCCCCAGTTCTTGTTGCCGAGGTCGGAATTGCTGTTGGTCGGCAGCTGCACCACCGGCCCGGCGCCCCAGATGAAGCTGCCGGGCTTGGCCGGCGACAGGAAGGCGGTGAATACCGTATCGCCGATGCCGTTGGTTCGGTCGCCATTCGGCAGCGGCTGCGAGATGACCGGGACGATGGTGCGGGTGATGATGTTCCATTCGTCACTCACTGATATCGGGATCACCGGCTGGATGTTGAGGATGTTCTGCGTCCGGTTGTCCGGGCCGACGTTCAGGTTGGTGTTGTTCTGGAACGGCACGCTGATCAGGTTGCCGACGGGGTTCTGGGCGAGCTTGGCCAGTTCTTCGGCACTGAGTTCGGCATGGGCAGGTGCCGCCACGAAAACTGCTGCGGTCGAGGCCAACAAAGCACGGATCTTCATTCTGATCGTTCCTGTCATTTGGTACTCACTGATCTGTCGGCCGGCATGCGGCGGGGACACTGAACACTACAGCGGGCGGGCGGGTCCGATCTGCGGCGCACGCACGGGTTTCGCCATGCCGAAAAAGACGGTCATGCCCTGGCCGCCGCAACGGGTGGAATGGCTTTCATCCGACTTGGCGTAGCAGGCTGCCGGATCCTGCCAGTTGTTTGACACCCAGACGTTGCCGGCCGGGTCGATGGAAACATCGACCAGCATCTGCATGCCGCCCCCCTTCCAGCCGCCGCTCGGAGAAATCGCATCGCCAGTCTTCATGCCCGGCGGGCACGTTTCGGTCCGCGCACCGCACAGCTGGGTGATCCCGCCGCCGGGTGCGAAGTTGGAGACCCACGCATGGTCGTTGCCGTCTATGGATACCGCCCAGGCGCCCCAGATGCTGCCGGTGGGGTTGAACGGCGAGCCGGCTACTGGCGTGCCGTCCGGGCGGAGCAACGACACGTTGCCCAGACCCGGGTGGCCGAGCAGATCCTTGAGCAACTCCCGATCAATGGCTGGTAGCGGAGCACCGGTGAGCTTCAATGCGAGCAGGCGCAACTTCGTCTCAAGCGTCATGCCGGACCCCAGGGTGTTGGTTACCCAGACATTGCCGCCGCTGTCGACCGCCATGCCCTTGCCGCTGTGACCACCGGTCTTGAAGACCTCGACCTTGCTCGGGTCGCTCGCCGGGAAGCGTGTGACGGTATCGCCGATCGCGTTGTCGATCCAGATGCGGTCCTGCTGGTCGATGACCATATGGAACGGACCGCTCAGCTGGCACGGACTGTCCTTGTTCGGTTTGCCATCGGTGGACTGGCAGAAGAACTGGACTTTCGATGGATCACCCTTGGGCAGGTAGATGACCTTGTCGTCACCGAAGTCCACCGCCCATACGTCTCCGTTGGGGGCGACGATGATGCCCTGCATGGTGCTGAGCTTGCCACCGAAGTTGTAGCCCTCGGGCGGCGACAGCGGCTTGCCACTCTTGTCGAACAGCGACACGGTCTTGCCGCTGGTGCTGGTAATCCAAACGCGGTCGTTTGCGTCGATGGCCGTGCCGAAGCCGGGGCCAAGCAGGCCGCCGCCGGCAAACCCTGTGGTCATGGGAGAAAGCGGCTTGCCGTTGGGAGAGAATTTCGCGAGGTTGCCGTCCCAGAGCGCATCGCCGCCTTGGGAGCCGACGATGAAGTTCGCTCCGCTCCAGGCGTTGCCCTGGCTGTCGAAAAGCACCTTGGCGCCGCCAACGTAGCCGCCCCCTGCGAACTTGAGCGGCAAGATCCAGGCGCTCGGGGCAACGCTCAGGTAGGGCAGATAGGGGATCGAACGCAACTTCTTGCCGTTTGGCACCGGATAGAAGGCGTCCAGCAAGGCAAAGATTCGCTCGGGTCTGTAACCCGCGTCGCGCGCAATCGAATGGGCAGCCGCAAGCGTGTTCGCTGGCACCTTGCCATCCCGTCCCGTCGCGGCCGCGAACAGGCTTTCACACGCGTCCGCCTTGATCCGGGAGACGCAGCCGGCCAGTACGCTGGACAGCGTTGCGAAGTTGGCCATCGTCGGGGTCTGCGAGCTATTCAGGTCGCTCTGAATCATGCTGCCATAGCCACCGGTCTGCGGATCGACAAAGTTCGGCACATTCCCGGCGGCGATCCCGAGGCTGAGTGGTGGACCGCTGAGCGCGCTTCCGTCGAGAAACTGGTTGTGGGTCCATACCGACGCCACCGTCGTCATCTCGTTGATCGTGACCCTGGCCGGCGGCTTGTTGCCGAGCACGGCCATCAGGGCGATGGCGGTGTTGTTGCCGACGGATTTGTTCGCTGTTGGTTCACCACCTTGGGCGACGAGATAGAGGCTGGAGCCGGCAACGGTGGCGTGTGCCGGGATCGTAAAGCGGCCATCAGCGCCGCTGCGGGCCTGACCCAACAGCTTCGGTGCACGGTCACCAGCGGCCCAGAGCGTGACGGTCGAGTTGGCAATTGGCGCCCCGCCACCAAGGACCTGACCGTCAAGGATCGGGGCAGACAGCGTCGGCATTGCGGTTAGCAGACCGGTCGCAGCCAGTGACAGGATCAACAGGTGAGAATTTCGAGCAGGGTGCATTGCCTCTCCTGAGAGTTCAGTGGGAACGGGCCGTACCGGCGATGAAACGGCCCATGTATGACCTGAAGAGCCTGTGGGGTCACTTCCCGCCAACCGGCATGACCCCCGGCGGCCCCTCGAAGGTCGCGCGATCCTTCAGGCCTTCGGAAACCGAGGCATCCGGCGCGTAGTTGCGGAAGATCAGATAGAAAGGCCCCTTCGGGGTCGGCAGCCAGTTCGATTCCTTGTCCGGGCCCGGGCTGGCCGTCTGCATGTAGATCGTGATCGATCCGTCCGCGTTCTTCTTCAGGTTGTCGTAATCGGCGAGGTGATAGCGGTTGATCGGATTCGGCGTGGTGTAGCTCGTGGCCTTGTCGTACATCGTCACCGACCAGAATCCCGGTGGCACCGGCTTGGCGTAGGCCATGGGCGGCTTCAGGGTCAGGGTGTACTTCTTGGCGCCGGTCATCGGCTGGTTGTTGCCATCCAGGACGCCTGAATAGTAGATCGCCTGCGTGGCCGTGTTCGCCGTCAGCCCGAACACCGCGACGTCGAGGCGTGACAGGTAGTCCGCGCCGCCAAAGCCCGTGTTGGCTGGCGGAATGACCCAGCCGTTCTTCAGCGTCCCGGCGAGCGGCATGGTGCCGAGCGCCAGCGGCCCGATCTGCTGGGCCGCCTTCTTCATCTGCGCCAGGATCAGTGGGTTCACGTCGGACGGCTTCCACTGCTTGCCCAGTTCGATCCCGAGGTACTTGAACGACGGCAGCAGCGCTTCGATCTGGCTGGCCGGCGGCGGGTTTTCGTTCATCGCCGCCGAGAAGATCGACCAGAATTGCAGCGGGTCGTCGAACTGCATGTGGCTCGTCGCCACGCCGGGTTTCATCCTGGGCACTTCGTAGTCGTAGGCGACGGGCTTCGGCGCCGGCCCGCCGCTGTATTGCGAGAGCGTCTGCAGCGTGATGCCCTGCATGACCTTCTTGGCTGCGGCCAGGTCCGCCTCGTTCCTGACCATCACACGTGGCTGCAGTTCGATCCAGCGCGTTGGGCTGTCGATACGCTTGACGTCAGCCGGCAGCTCGCCCTTCCAGCCCGGCCCGACCAGGGCGAACTTGCCTCCCTTGTAACCGGAGGCTCCGCCCGCCGGGTAGGCGAAGGCGTTGGTGTACATATCGACGATCTCGATCATGTAGTAGCGGCCGCCCGAGTCCGGCGCCGTCAGGATGACCGGCTCGGCGCCCAGGTCGGCGAAGCCGAAGCCGTAGATCACGTCGAGGTTTGGCGACACGTAGCCCGATTCCGCTGCAAGTTTCGGCGTCGAGATATCCTCCATGCGCCAGATGGTGTTGGGTGCGGCCTTGGCTTTGGGGCCGACAGCCACGGTGGAGCGCAGGTTGTACATGGCGACGAGCGGCGCGGCGAACGTGGCCGCTTGCACCGCCAGCGTGTAGGTCCAGGTCTCGATGGCCTTCACCTGTTCGGGCGATGCGCTGGGCTTGTTCACCTCTGCGGTCGTCGGCGCCGCGACCAGTCCCAACGCCATCGTCAATGCAACGGCGGCAACGGCCAGCCTTCTCGAGTTGTTCATCATGCATTTCTCCCGTGAGTTGAGCACTTCATATCCGCTGCGCAAGCTTTGGGGTACTGTAGCGCCAAGATGGTCGCTTGAACACTTCCCTTTAGGGAAGCTCGTCCGGGGTTCCGTCGAACAAGCCCGCCGCTTGGGCGAGGCGTGTCAGTTCGGCCACCGATCGTACCCCGAGTTTGCTCGTGATGGCCGTACGGTGCAGCTTCACCGTTCGCTCGCTGACGCCGAGGACGATCGCGATCTGCTTGTTGAGTCTGCCTTGGACGACGTGCCGCAATACCACCAGCTCACGATTCGTGAGGTTGACGAATCTGGCCCGCAACGCGCGCAACCGCGCGTCCTCGGCACGCCGGCGGGCATCGCGGGCGATGGCCCGGTCCACCGCAGCGAGCAAATCCTCCTTGGGCGCGCGTTTCGTCAGAAAGTCCTCGGCACCCTGGCGCATCGCCCGGACCGTTGTCGGGATGTCGCCTTCGCCGGTGAGAAAGACCACCGGCAGCACGTTCGCCGCGCGCATCAGCGCCTGCTGGAGATCGAGGCCATCCATCCCCGGCATCCGAAGATCCGTGACGACACACCCTGCGCCTTCGCCGAGTTGCGCGAGAAAATCGACTGCCGATGCGTACGTCTGGACGGAGTAACCCGCGGCCTTCAGCAGGCGTGCGAGCGCGACGAGGAATGATGCGTCGTCGTCGACGACATGAACGATGGGCACGGGTTCGCTCATGACGGCTTCGCTGACTCCGCCAGCGGCAGCGTGAAGCGGAATGTCGCGCCTTCACCGGCATTGTTCTCCGCCCAGATGCGCCCGCCCTGCGCCTCGATGAGCGTGCGCGAAATCGAGAGCCCGATGCCCATGCCGTCTGCCTTGGTGCTGAAGAACGGCTCGAACAGGCGCCCGAGGCTCTCCGGCGGGATGCCGGGGCCTGAGTCGCTGACCGCCACTTCGATCTCGCTCGCTCCACGGGATCTCGCCCGCACTGTCACCCGCCGTCTTGCCGCTTGTACGGATTCGGCGGCATCCATGGCGTTGATGATGAGGTTCAACAGCACTTGCTGCAGGTGCACCGGATCGCACATGACCGCTGGCAGGTCGGGCGCCGCGTCGATCTCCAGTCGTACTTTCCGGGACGAAGAATCGCTGCGCGCAAGGGCGGCGACATTTGCCAGTTCATCGCTCACCGACAGCGCCCGGGGGGCGAAGTTGCGGCGCTTCAGCAGCGCGCGCAACCGGTCGATCACGCTGCCAGCCCGCTGGTCGTCGTGACGGATGTCAGCCAAAATGACCCGCACTTCTTCGATGTCCGGCGGGTCGTGCTCCAGGAACAGTTCGGCCGCTTCTGCATTGCGCAGGATGGCGCCAAGCGGCTGGCTCAACTCGTGCGAGAGCGCTGATGCGAACTGCCCCATCATCGAGACGCGGCTGGCGTGGGCCAGTTGACTGCGCAGCTGCTGCAGCTCCAGTTCGGTACCTCGCCGCGCGGAAATGTCGAGGACCACCCCGCGCAGTAGCTTTGGCTTGCCACTCCCATCACGCTCGATCTGCCCGCGCGCTGCCATCCAGCGCGTTCTTCCATCGGGGAGGAGCACGCGGTATTCGGCTTCATAGCCCATGTCGCGAGCCAACATCTCCTCGATGGCCCGATCGGTAACCTCGCGGTCTTCGGGATGGACTGAGCGAAAGAAGCGCGCGCGATCGATGGATTCCGATGCCGAATAGCCGAACAGCTCGCGGGCACGCCTGCTGGCCCAGATCGAATCGCGACCAATGTCCCATGTCCACATGCCCAGATCAGCAGCCGAACAGGCCAAATCCATGTGGCGTTCCCTCTCCTGCAGCACGCCGGCAAGCCGTGCTCCCGCCAGGACGTCGGCATTCAACTCGATCGACATCGCCACCAGTACGGGGAGATAGGCCCAACTGATCATGTAGGGTGTATCGAGGACCCCGGTGTCCACCAGGGCTGCTTGCAAGCCCCCACACAGAAAGAAGAACACGATGGCGCCCCCAACGACGGTAGCACGTCGCTCCCCAGTGCTGCGCCGCAATTTCGCGGAGGCATCCGCGACGAACGCGATCTGCGCCAGAACGGCCAGATACGGGAATACGTTCCAGGGGTTCGGGATGCCTTCGGCCACGTAGAAGCTGGCTCCACCGAAGGTTTCGACCAGTCTGAAACCGCTAAACGATTGGTAGGTCATGCCCGATCCGGGAGGCGCCCACGGTAGAAAGTCGAAAGCCAATCCCATGACGTAAAGGCACGGAACCGCTAGAGCGAGCCACTTTCGCCCGGTACGAAGATACACCCAGATGAACGCCATCAGCGTCACGAGCATTATGCCGACGGCAGTGTCCAGAAAACGCGTGAATAGCCACCATTCGGCGAAGACGTCCGTTCGCATCAACGCCAATTCCAGTCCAGAGACGCAGGCAACTGTGAAAGCGCTGAGTGCAAACAGCAGGCGTGGCGCGCGTGGGTGATGTGAGAGGCCGATGCTCAGCTCAATCAAGCCCAAGGTGAGGCAGGCCGCCGCCACCATCGGCCAGGTGATGGTCATCCAGTTCATGGCGCAGTATCGATGCCTTTGCTTGGCGCAGTCTACCAAGTTCGTGGCGCTACGAGCGGCCGCCGCAGGTCAGCATTCCATGGCAGCAGCTATGCGCGCGTCACCGTTGCACCGGAACGGTCAGCCCACAAAGTGATGGTCGAACTGGCGATCGGCGCGCCACACCCGCGCACCTGGCCGTTGAGCCTGGCTGAGGTGGTGCGGTTGGCCGGAAGGAGGCGCATGGCGCTCAAATCCCGGCAGGAGCTTTGTGCTCCCGGACTCGGCTCGGAAACGGCTGATCCGGGGCATGCGAAACGTCCTGCTGGTCCAGCCATGTACCTTGCCCGCCGCCTTGCTGCTTGGACCAGCGGTTCCCGGGTGCGCGGTGGCAGTCGGTCAGGCGGCAAAAAAAAGCCGCGGCCGGAGCCGCGGCTGACAGTCGGCAGATTGCCGCTTACAGCATGTCCTTGACCGCCTCGCGCTCGTCGGTCAGCTCCTTGAGCGTCTTGTTGAGTTTGTCGCGCGAGTAGTCGTCGATGGCGATTCCCTGGATGATCTTGAACAAGCCGCCCTTGCATTCGCACGGGAAGCCGAAGACGATGCCAACCGGGATGTCGTACGAACCGTCGGAGGGGACGCCCATGGTCACCCATTCGTCGGAGCCGAGAACCCAGTCACGCATGTGATCGATCGCCGCGTTGGCGGCGGAAGCTGCGGACGAGAGGCCGCGGGCATCGATGATTGCGGCGCCGCGCTTGCCGACCGTCGGCAGGAAGGTGTCGTTGTTCCAAACCGGATCGTCGATCAGCGCCTTGACGTTGTCACCGTTGGAGGTGCAGTTGCGATAGTCGGCGTACATTGTCGGCGAGTGATTGCCCCAGACGACGAGTTGCTTGAAGCTGGCAACCGGGCGGCCGGCCTTGGTGGCGAGCTGCGACAGTGCGCGATTGTGGTCGAGACGCAGCATGCCGTGATAGTTCGCCGGGTTGGTGCGGCCAACCTTGCGCGCGGCGCTGCCGGCGATCAGTGCGTTGGTGTTGCAGGGGTTGCCGACGACGAGGACGCGGACGTTCTCCTTGGCATTCTCGGCGATCGCCTTGCCTTGGACGGTGAAGATGGCGCCGTTGGCGGTGAGCAGATCGGCGCGCTCCATTCCCGGGCCGCGTGGCCGTGCGCCGACCAGCAGGCAGACGTCGGCGTCCTTGAAGGCGACGTTCGGATCATCGGTGGCGAGCATGCCGGCGAGCAGCGGGAAGGCGCAGTCTTCCAGTTCCATCATCACGCCCTGGCAGGCCTTCTGGGCTTGCGGCAGGTCGAGCAGCTGAAGGATGACCGGTTGATCCTTGCCGAGCATTTCGCCGGAGGCGATGCGGAAAAGCAGGCTGTAACCAATCTGGCCGGCGGCGCCGGTGACCGCGACGCGCATGGGGGCTTTGGACATGATGCGGCTCCTGTGGTGAGAAATTTGCAGTGGGTGGACGAAAAGCGATCGGCCTGGCCCCGCAGGCGGCTCGTTGCCGGGGGGGCAGCAAATCGGGTGAATCATAAGATCCCTGGTTTGCCAGTGTCAAATATATCTTATGTCTTATATATGATATGTTTTAACGCGAACAGGATGGACGCAGCCGTCGATTTGTGCTGAAATGGCAAGCCATGAGCCGGTCGTCGTCACTGCATTCACCCACCTTCAGTCCGCTGTATCGGCAGATCAAGGATTTGATGCTGCGCCAGCTCGAGTCCGGCGAGTGGGGCCCCGGGAGTCCAATCCCGAGCGAGTCGGAACTCGCGGCGCGCTTCGGCGTCAGCCAGGGAACCGTGCGCAAGGCGATCGACGAGATGGCTGCCGAGCATCTGCTGGTTCGCCAGCAGGGAAAGGGTACCTTTGTCGCCACCCATCGCGATCCGGGGTCATTCTTCCGCTTCCTGCGCCTCGTCCCCAATCACGGCGAACTGCAGATGTCGCAGAGCGTGCCGCTCGAGTGCTGGCGCGCCAAGGCTGGTCCCGACGTGGCGCGTACCCTGGCGCTCGAGGCGGGCGCGCCGATCACCATCGTTCGCCGTCTCTTGAAGCTCGGCGAGGAGCCCGTCGTTTTCGACGAGATCTACCTGCCCAGCGAGCTCTTTCCCGACCTGTCGCTCGAGGCGTTGCGCTGCGGCGAATCACTGTACAGCCTGTTCGAGACGCGCTATGGCGTGCGCATGATCCGCGCCGACGAGCGCCTGCGCGCAATCGCCGCCGACCGGGTCAGTGCCGAGCTGTTGCAGGTCAGTGAGGGCAGCCCGCTGCTGCTCGTCGAACGGGTGACCTTCACCTATGGTTCGCGGCCCGTCGAATGGCGGCGCGGTTTCTATTCGACACGCAATTATCATTATCACAACGAGCTCGGCTGACGGCTTGCAGCCGGCATGCGGGGAGAGTCAGGCACGCGTCGATGCTCTATAATCGCGCGTGGTATCGAGGGGGTCGGGTGCTGCATCCGGCCTCATTACACATGAGGGGTGACGTTCATGGCAGAGATGGCAGTCAAGAAAAGGCGTCCAAAGAACTTGGACCTGCCGACCATCAGGCTACCGCTTCCGGGTATCCTGTCTATCATTCACCGGATCAGCGGGGCAGCCCTGTTTCTCCTCTTGCCCTTCCTGCTATGGCTGCTGCAGAGCAGCGTCGCGTCGCCCGAAAGCTATGCCGACGCGCGCGCGGTGGTTGGCCATCCGCTGGCAAAGATCGTTCTGCTCGGCCTGATCTGGTTCTACATGCACCACTTCTGCGCCGGCATCCGCTACCTGCTGCTCGACCTGCACAAGGGGATTGAACTCGAGGCGGCACGCCTCTCGAGCAAGATCGTTTTCGCCGTCAGCATCGCCCTGACGCTGATCATCGGAGCAAAAGTGCTATGGTAAATCGCATTCTCGTCGGGGCCCATTACGGCCTCAAGGACTGGATCATCCAGCGCGCCACGGCCGTCGTCATGGCGGTGTACACGCTGCTCTTCCTGGTTGTCGTCGGCGCCATCGGGCCGGATTCCTTCGAAGCGTGGCGGGGCATCTTTGCCCACGGCTTCATGAAGTATGCCACTTTCCTCTTCCTGGTCAGCGTCTTCTACCATGCCTGGATCGGTATCCGGGACATCTGGATGGATTACATCAAGCCGGACGGCTTGCGCCTTCTTCTGATGATCGCGACCGCGACGGTACTCGTCGGCTACGCCGGCTGGGCGTTTCAGATCCTGTGGAGAATTTAAGTGAGCAAGCTATCCGTACCGGTGCGTAAGTTCGATGCCGTGATCGTTGGTGCTGGGGGCTCGGGCCTGCGGGCGGCGATCCAGCTGTCCGAAGCCGGTCTCAAGACGGCGGTCCTGTCGAAGGTCTTTCCGACCCGTTCGCACACCGTAGCCGCTCAGGGCGGCGTCTCCGCCTCGCTCGGGAACTCCGAAGAGGACCACTGGCACTGGCACATGTACGACACCGTCAAGGGTTCCGACTGGCTCGGCGACCAGGACGCAATCGAATACATGTGCCGCAAGGCGCCCGAAGTCGTCGTCGAACTCGAGCATTTCGGCATGCCGTTCGACCGTACCGATGAAGGCAAGATCTATCAGCGTCCGTTCGGCGGCCACATGTCGAACTTCGGCGAGAAGCCGGTTCGCCGTGCCTGCGCCGCCGCCGACCGCACCGGCCACGCGATGCTGCACGCGCTCTATCAGCGCAACGTGCGTGCCAACACGCAGTTCTTCGTCGAGTGGATGGCGCTCGATCTGATCCGCGACCAGTCGGGGCAGGTGCTCGGTGTCATCGCGCTCGAGATGGAAACCGGCGAGGTCGTCGCCTTCCACAGCAAGGCGACGGTTTTTGCCACCGGCGGTGCCGGCAGAATCTACTACTCTTCCACCAACGCCTTCATCAATACCGGTGACGGTCTCGGGATGGCGGCACGCGCCGGCATTGCGCTGGAAGACATGGAGTTCTGGCAGTTCCACCCGACCGGGGTTGCCGGTGCCGGCGTGCTGATCACCGAAGGGGTTCGCGGCGAGGGCGGCATCCTGCGCAACTCGACCAACGAACGCTTCATGGAGCGCTACGCGCCCAACGCCAAGGATCTCGCGTCGCGCGACGTGGTCTCGCGGGCGATGGTCACCGAGATCAACGAGGGCCGCGGCTGTGGTCCGAACAAGGATTTCGTGCTGCTCGACATCACCCACCTCGACCCGGCAACGATCATGAAGCGGCTGCCGGGGATTCGCGAGATCTCGATCCAGTTCGCCGGCATCGACCCGATCAAGGCACCGATTCCGGTCGTGCCGACCTGCCACTACCAGATGGGCGGCGTGCCGACCAACTACAAGGGGCAGGTCGTCGGCGACGACGCTGCGCCGATCCGCGGCTTCTATGCCGCCGGCGAAGTTGCCTGCGCTTCGGTGCATGGGGCCAATCGCCTGGGAACGAATTCGCTGCTCGACCTGCTGGTGTTCGGCAAGGCTTCCGGCGACACGGTGATCGACGATCTGCGTTCGGGCGAGATCGGTCTCAAGGAATTGCCGGCCGATTACGCCGACCGCACGCTGGCGCGGCTGCACCGCCTCAACACCCAGACCGGGGGTGCGAGTGTCAACGAATGCCGCCTCGAGTTGCAGCGCACGATGCAGAAGCACTGTGGGGTCTTCCGCTTCAAGGACATGCTCGTCGAGGGCGTCGCGAAGATCGTCGAGGTCGAGAAGGCCGTGGCGCAGACGGAAATCAAGGACAAGTCGCAGGTCTGGAACACTGCGCGCGTCGAGGCGCTCGAGCTGGACAACCTGATCGAGGTGGCGAAGGCGACCATGGTGTCCGCCGAAGCCCGCAAGGAGTCGCGCGGCGCGCATGTGCGCGACGACGCGCCGGACACCCCCGCCAATCCGAACGGGCGTGATGACCTCAACTGGCACAAGCACACCCTCTGGCACCGCGACGGCAGTCGCCTGAGCTACAAGCCGGTCATCATGAAGCCGCTGTCCGTCGAAACCATCGCGCTGAAGACCCGTTCCTACTGATCGTGCGCCAAGGAGTGCAAGATAATGGCTACCAGTACCATGCAGTTCAAGATCTACCGCTACGATCCTGACAAGGACAACGCGCCGTACATGCAGGATGCGTCGGTCGAGGTCGATTTCGCCATCGATCGCAAGTTGCTCGACGTCCTGACGCGGCTGAAGGCCAAGGATGACAGCCTGTCGTACCGTCGCTCGTGCCGCGAAGGCATCTGCGGTTCCGACGCGATGAACATCAACGGCAAGAATGGCCTCGCCTGCCTGACCGAGATCAAGGATCTCAAGCAGCCGGTGGTCCTGCGGCCGCTGCCCGGCCTGCCGGTGATTCGCGACCTGATCGTCGACATGACCCAGTTCTTCAAGCAATACCACTCGATCAAGCCGTACCTGATCAACGAGGGACCACGTCCCGAGCGCGAGCGACTGCAGTCGCCGGAAGAGCGCGAGGAACTCAACGGTCTCTACGAGTGCATTCTCTGCGCCTGTTGTTCCACCTCTTGCCCCTCGTTCTGGTGGAACCCCGACAAGTTCGTTGGCCCGGCAGGGTTGCTCAACGCTTACCGCTTCATCGCCGATACCCGCGATCAGGCGACCAACGAGCGTCTCGACGATCTCGAGGATCCCTACCGCCTGTTCCGCTGCCACTCGATCATGAACTGTGTCGACGTCTGCCCGAAGGGGCTGAACCCGACGCGGGCGATCGGCAAGATCAAGGAAATGATGGTTCGTCGCGCCATCTGATGGACGACCGGGAGAAGCTCAACCGCCTGCGCTGGCGTTGTACCCGGCGCGCGATGCTGGAGATGGATCTGCTGCTCGGCGAGTTCCTCGAGCGGGTTTACCCGACCCTGAGTCCGGCGCAGGCGGATGCCTTCGTCACCATGGCCGACATGGAGGATCTGGAGCTGTGGCCGCTGGTCAATGGCCAGCGCGAGCCCGACGATCCGGTGCAGGCCGAAGTGCTCTCCTTGTTGCGCAACGTAAGAGTTAAGTAAGGAAGCTGTCCTAGTCTCAGGGCTTCCTGTTCGTAGCTGTGACCTCAACACCTGAACGGGGATTAATACAATGACGACCGAGCGTAAAGCAACCCTGATCATCGATGGACGTCCGCCCGTCGAGTTTCCAATCATGACGCCGACACACGGCAATGATTGCATCGACATTCGCACCCTGGGCGCCAAGACCGGCCTTTTTACCTACGATTCCGGCTATCTGTCGACGGCGAGCTGCCGGTCGACGGTGACCTTCATCGATGGTGACAAGGGCGAGTTGCTGTACCGCGGCTATCCGATCGAGCAGCTTGCCGAACAGTGCAACTTCCTTGAGGTCGCCTACCTGCTCTGGCACGGCGAACTGCCGGACGCCGGACAGAAGGCGAAGTTCGAGCTGAACATCAAGGAACACACCATGGTGCACGAGCAACTGGTGAAGTTCTACCAGGGGTTCCGCCGTGACGCCCACCCGATGGCCGTGCTGGTCGGCGTCGTCGGTGCGTTGTCCGCGTTCTACCATGAAGCCGAGGATTTCTCCGACCTCGAGCACCAGAACATCAGCTTCAACCGGATCATTGCCAAGCTGCCGACGATCGTCGCCATGGCTTACAAGTATCACCGCGGCGAACCGTTCATGTATCCGCGCAACGATCTCGATTACACGGCGAACTTCATGCACATGATGTTCGCGACGCCGTGCGAGAAGTACGTTCCGAATCCGGTTCTCGTGCATGCGCTCGACACGATCTTCACGCTGCATGCCGACCACGAGCAGAATGCATCGACCTCGACGGTCCGCCTCTCCGGCTCTTCGGGCGCCAATCCGTATGCCTGCATCTCGGCGGGCATCGCCTGTCTCTGGGGGCCGGCGCACGGTGGGGCGAACGAAGCCTGTCTGCAGATGCTCGAGGAGATTCACGACGTGTCGCGCGTCGGCAAGTACATCGCCCGGGCGAAGGACAAGAACGACGACTTCAAGCTGATGGGCTTCGGCCACCGCGTCTACAAGAACTTCGATCCGCGCGCCAAGCTGATGCGCACGGTGTGCAGCGACGTCCTCAGCGAACTCGGTCTGCAGAACGACCGCCTGTTCAAGCTGGCGATGGAACTCGAGAAGATCGCCCTCGAAGACGAGTACTTCATCGACAAGAAGCTGTACCCGAACGTCGATTTCTATTCGGGGATCGTCCAGAAGGCGCTGGGTATCCCGACCTCGATGTTCACCTGCATCTTTGCGCTGGCGCGCACCGTCGGCTGGATGACGCAGTGGGAAGAAATGATCAACGATCCGGAGTACAAGATCGGCCGCCCGCGGCAGCTTTACATCGGCGCCGAACGGCGCGACGTCGTGCCCGTCGATCAGCGCTAGGACGACAGGGTTGAAAGGGCGGCAGGCAGTAGCCGCCCTTTTTTCATGCCGTGGTCATCGCGCCACGGCTTTTCTCAATCCGAACCAGAACGGTGAAGACAGGTAACTGCCATGATGAATCAGCTTTTTGGTAACTCCCTCCTCTTTGGCGGCAACGCACCCTTTGTCGAGGAGTTGTACGAGAACTACCTCGACAACCCTGGATCCGTTTCCGAGCAATGGCGCGACTATTTCGACAAGCTGGCGCAACTGCCGGGCTACGTCGCGCGCGACGTCCCGCATCTGCCGGTCATCAATGCTTTTGCCGAGCAGGCGAGGAAGGGAGGCTACCGGGCGGCGGCGGCAGCACCAGTCGACGACCGGAAACAGGTCGGTGTGCTGCAGATGATCACCTCGTACCGCTTCATTGGTGATCGCTGGGCGAACCTCGATCCGCTCAAGCGCATGGCGCGTCCGGATGTGCCGCAGCTCGACCCGGCCTATTACGGCTTCTCCGACGCCGATCTGCACACCGTCTTCAACGCCGGCTCGTTCAAGGGTACTCCCGATCACGCCACTTTCGGCCAGATCTACGATGCGCTGAAGGCCACCTATTGCGGCTCGATCGGCGTCGAGTACATGTACATCAGCACGGTGGCGGAAAAGCGCTGGATCCAGGACCGCCTCGAGCGCATCCATTCGAAGCCCAGCTACACAGCCGACGAACGCAAGCGGATGCTCGAGCGGCTGACCGCAGCCGAGACACTCGAGCGCTACCTGCATACCCGCTACGTCGGTCAGAAGCGCTTCTCGCTCGAGGGAGGCGAGTCGGCGATCGTGGCGATGGACGAGCTGATTCGCGTTTCCGGCGCCGGCGGCGTCGACGAGATCGTTGTCGGGATGGCGCACCGTGGACGGCTGAACGTTCTGGTCAACACCCTCGGCAAGGAGCCGGCGATGCTGTTCGAGGAGTTCGAGGGCAAGAAGGCGCAGGAGCTGACCGCTGGCGACGTGAAATACCACATGGGCTACTCGTCGGACGTCTCGACGCCGGGCGGACCGTGCCATCTGACGCTGGCCTTCAACCCGTCGCACCTGGAAATCGTCAATCCGGTGGTCGTCGGATCGGTTTACTCGCGGCAGCGCCGGCGTGGTGCAGACGGCCAGGACAAGGTTCTGGCGGTGCTGCTGCACGGTGATGCGGCGGTCGCCGGGCAGGGCGTCAACCAGGAAATGCTGAACTTCGCACAGACGCGTGGCTACGGGGTCGGCGGCACCATCCACATCGTCATCAACAACCAGATCGGCTTCACGACTTCAGACCCGCGCGACTATCGCTCGTCGCTCTACTGCACCGACATCTTCAAGATGGCCGAGGCGCCGATCTTCCATGTCAATGGTGACGACCCCGAGGCAGTCGCGCTGGTCACCGGCATCGCCGTGCAGTACCGCAAGACCTTCAGGAAGGACGTCGTGATCGACATCGTCTGCTACCGCAAGCTCGGGCACAACGAGCAGGACGAGCCGATGGTGACGCAGCCGCTGATGTACAAGAAGATCCAGCAACACCCGGGAACGCGCAAGCTCTACGCCGACAAGCTCGTCGCCGAGGGTGTTCTGGCTCCGGAGGGGCCGGACGAGATGATCGCCGACTATCGTGCACACCTCGACCGTGGCGAACTGCTCTACAACCCGGTGATCGCCGGTTACAAGCACCCGATGACCATCGACTGGGCGCCGTTCCTCTCGCCGAGCTACATCGAGAACTGCGATACCAAGGTGCCGGTCGCCGAGCTGCGCCGGCTCGCCGAGCGGCTGACGACGATTCCAGCGAACTTCACGCTGCACAGCCGGGTCCGGAAGATCATCGATGACCGGCGGCTGATGGGTGAGGGCAAACTGCCGGTCGACTGGGGAATGGCCGAGAACCTGGCCTACGCCTCGCTGCTCGTGTCCGGTTACGGGGTGCGAATTTCGGGTGAGGATGTCGGCCGCAGCACCTTCTTCCATCGCCACGCTGCCCTGCACGACCAGAACCGTGAACACTGGGATCGCGGCACCTACTATCCGCTGGCCAATCTGCAGGAGCGGCAGGGTGGTTTCCAGTGCTTCGACTCGGTGCTTTCGGAGGAAGCGGTGCTGGCGTTCGAGTACGGCTACTCGACGGCCAATCCCTTCGAGCTGGTCGTCTGGGAAGCACAGTTCGGCGATTTCGCGAACGGCGCGCAGGTGGTGATCGACCAGTTCATCGCCTCTGGCGAAGCCAAGTGGGGGCGCGCCAGCGGCCTCGTGCTGCTGCTGCCGCACGGTTACGAGGGTCAGGGCCCGGAGCATTCGTCGGCACGCATCGAGCGCTACATGCAGCTCTGTGCGGAAATGAACATGGAGGTGTGCCAGCCGTCGACGCCGGCGCAGGTATTCCACATGCTGCGGCGGCAGGGGGTGCGCAACCAGCGCAAGCCGCTCGTCGTCTTTTCGCCGAAGTCGCTGCTGCGGCACAAGGATGCGACGTCGACGCTGGAGGACCTGAGCGAAGGCGAGTTCCAGCCGGTGATCGGCGAGGTCGAGCCGATCAATGCGAAGAAGGTGACGCGTGTCGTGTTCTGCTCCGGCAAGGTGTACTACGAGTTGGTCGCCGCCCGCCACGAGCGGAAGGTCGCGCACGTCGCGATTGCCCGCCTGGAGCAGTTCTACCCGTTCCCGCAGGAGGCATTCCAGGAAGAGCTGGCGAAGTATCCGAAGGCGACCGAGGTCGTCTGGTGCCAGGAAGAACCGCGCAACCAGGGCGCCTGGTACTGGATCGCCTCGCGCCAGCACCTGTCCCGCTCACTGAGCGAGAAGCAGCATCTGCTGCTCGTCTCGCGCCCGGCATCGGCTTCGCCGGCGGTTGGTTACGCGAGCAAGCACAACGCCCAACAGAAGGCTCTGATCGACTCCGCGCTGGGTGAGATCGAGTATTACAAACTGCCCTAGAACGGAGAGAACATGATCATCGACGTCAAAGTTCCACAGCTTTCCGAGTCGGTCGCCGAAGCGACGCTGGTTTCTTGGCACAAGAAGGCCGGTGAGGCCGTTGCCCGCGACGAGAATCTGATCGACATTGAGACCGACAAGGTCGTTCTCGAGCTGCCCGCCCCGGACAGCGGCGTATTGGTCGAGATCGTCAAGGGCGACGGTGATACGGTCGTCGCTGGCGAAGTGATCGCGCGCATCGATACCGCTGCCCAGGCTGGCACGGTGGCCGCGCCGGCCGTCACCGTCGCCACTGCGAAGCCCGAGGCAGCGGCTGCGCCGGCGGCCGGTGCTGCCGGTGTCGCGCTGCCGGCAGCGCGCAAGATTCTTGAAGAGAAGGGTGTCGCCGTCAGCGAGGTTGCTGGCAGCGGCCGTGGTGGTCGCGTCACCAAGGCCGATGCCCTGGCGGCGCAGGCGCCAGCTGCACCGGCTCCGGAGCCGGCCGCGAAGCCGCCAGCCGCCAAGCCGGCAAGTCCTTTCGTCACCGCTGCGCCGGCGTTGACGCCGGCCCCCAGCGTCACCGTTCCGCTCGGCGAACGGCCGGAGCAGCGCGTTCCGATGTCACGGCTGCGCGCGCGCGTCGCCGAGCGCCTGCTGCAGTCGCAAGCGAGCAACGCCATCCTGACCACCTTCAACGAAGTCAACATGGGGCCGATCATGGCCCTGCGCAAGCAGTACGGCGATCGCTTCGAAAAGACACACGGGGTGCGGCTCGGTTTCATGGCCTTCTTCGTCAAGGCAGCGGTCGCGGCCCTGCAGAGATTCCCGGTGTTGAACGCTTCGGTCGATGGCAACGACATCGTCTACCATGGCTACATCGATATCGGCATCGCCGTCGGCAGTCCGCGCGGGCTGGTCGTGCCGATCCTGCGCGATGCCGACCAGATGTCGTTCGCCGACATCGAGAAGAAGATCGGCGAGTATGGCGTCAAGGCGAGGGACGGCAAACTGTCGATGGAAGAGCTCACCGGCGGGACCTTCTCGATCTCCAACGGCGGCGTCTTTGGTTCGATGCTGTCGACGCCGATCATCAATCCGCCGCAGTCGGCGATCCTCGGCATTCATGCCACCAAGGACCGCCCGGTGGTCGAGAATGGCCAGGTCGTCATCCGGCCAATCAACTATCTGGCGATGTCCTACGATCACCGCATCATTGACGGCCGCGAAGCCGTACTCGGTCTGGTGACGATGAAGGAGGCGCTGGAAGATCCGGCTCGCCTGCTGCTCGGCGTCTAGAAGCTCATCACCCGGGCACGGAGACACAGGGGAAGCTCCCTGTGCCAACTCCGTGCCTTCGTGTCTCCGCGGTTGGAAAGGGAATCCATCATGTCCAAGCAATTTGACCTTCTTGTCGTCGGCGGCGGCCCGGGTGGTTACGTGGCCGCCATCCGCGCCGCTCAGCTCGGTTTCAACGTCGCCTGCTGCGAATCGAACGCCTACGCCGACCCGAAGGGCGAGCCACGGCTCGGCGGCACCTGCCTGAACGTCGGCTGCATTCCATCGAAGGCGCTGCTGCATACCTCGCACCTCTTCGAGGAAGCCGGCCACAGCTTCGCCGAGCAGGGAATCAGCGTCGGCACGCCGGTGATCGAGGTTGCCAGGATGCTGGCGCGCAAGAACGGCATCGTCAAGCAGCTCACCAGCGGCATCAAGGGGCTGTTCAAGAAGAACAAAGTGGTCCTGCTCAACGGGCATGGCAGCTTCGTCGGCCGCAAGGAGGTTGCCGGTGGTGAGATCTGGCAGGTGCAGGTCGGCGACGAACTCGTCGAGGCGAAGCAGGTGATCGTCGCGACCGGCTCGAAGGCACGGCACCTGCCGGGCGTGCCGGTGGACAACGAGATCGTTTGCGACAATGTCGGTGCGCTCGACATCGCCGCCGTGCCGAAGAAGCTGGCGGTCATCGGCGCTGGCGTCATCGGGCTCGAAATGGGCAGCGTCTGGCGCCGGCTCGGTGCCGAGGTGACGATCCTCGAGGCGCTGCCCGATTTCCTTGGACTGGCCGATGTCGATGTTGCCAAGGAGGCCGCCAAGCTGTTCGCCAAGCAGGGCCTCAAGATCATCCTCGGTATCGAGATTGGCGACGTCAAGGTTTCGCAGAAGGGCGTGTCGATCGACTATACCGACAAGGACGGGGGCGAGCACCGGCTCGACGCCGACCGCCTGATCGTCTCGATTGGCCGCATCCCGAACACGGATGGTCTGGCTGCCGACAAGGTTGGCCTCAAGCTCAACGATCGCGGCCAGATCGAAGTCGATTCGCACTGCCGTACCAACCTGCCGGGAGTCTGGGCGGTCGGCGACGTCGTCGCCGGTCCGATGCTGGCACACAAGGCGATGGAGGAGGGCGTCATGGTCGCCGAACTGATGGCCGGTCAGGCCGGGCACTGCAATTTCGACACGATTCCCTGGGTCATCTACACGAGCCCGGAGATTTCCTGGGTCGGCAAGACCGAACAGCAACTCAAGGCCGCAGGCATCGCCTACCGTTCCGGCAGGATTCCCTTTGCCGCCAACGGCCGTGCGCTCGGCATGGGCGATCCGTCCGGTTTCGTCAAGATTCTCGCCTGTGCCGAGAGCGACCGCATCCTCGGTGTCCATGTCATTGGCGCGAACGCTTCCGAACTGATCTCGGAAGGGGTCGTGGCGATGGAATTCGGTGCCGCCGCCGAAGACTTGGCGCGCATCTGTCACGCGCACCCGACGCTGTCGGAGGTGGTTCACGAAGCCGCTCTGGCCTGCGACAAGAGGCCGCTGCACTTCTAGCCGGTGACACGCTGCCCTGCCGGGCGACGGACGGTCGAGGTGCTGTCGGCACCTCGCCCGTCCCTGCACCAAAGGTATGGCTCCGAAGCTGGCGGGAAGCTGCCGGCGCTCGCCGTTCAGTCGCCGCAGAAGGGATTGCTGCGGCGCTCGTTGCCGAAGGTCGACATCGGACCGTGCCCGGGAATGAACGCGACATCGTCGCCGAGTGGCCACAGCCGGTTGCGGATCGACGAAATCAGGGTGTCGTAATCGCCCTTGGGGAAATCGGTGCGACCGATCGACCCCTGGAAGAGAACGTCGCCGACCACCGCCAGCCGTCCGGCGCGGTCGAAGAAGACGATGTGCCCGGGCGTGTGTCCGGGGCAGTGCAGGACCTCGAGTTCGACGTTGCCGACCGAGACCGTATCACCGTGCTCGAGCCAGCGGTCGGGAGTGAAGCTGCGCGCGTTCGCGAGACCGAACATCCGGCTCTGTGAGGGCATGCCGTCGATCCAGAACTGATCGTCGCGCTGCGGTCCTTCGATCGGCAGACCGCGGCGCGCCGCCAGATCGGCAACCGCACCCGCGTGATCGATATGGCCGTGGGTGACCAGGATCTTCTCCAGTTCGACCCCGTTGGTCTCGACGGCGCGGAGGATTCGCGCAACGTCGCCGCCGGGATCGACGACCGCGCCGCGGCGGGTCTGCTCGCACCAAAGCAGGCTGCAGTTCTGCTCGAAGGGAGTTACCGGGATGATCTGGTATTTCATGTTCGAAGGCGCCAAGGTGGCGGGTGTGGGTGATAGCCGTGGCGCAGTATAGCAGAGCGACCGCCGGTGCCGGCGGTCGGCTCTTCGCTTGGACAGCCCGGGTAGCAGCCTTGGCGCTGGCCGACGGAGAATGAAGCCGCACAGGCGCAGCTGTCGGTCGGCGCCTGCCCCGGGGCAGGCGCCGTCACCGGCGCCGGAACCTCACTTGAGCGCCGAGAGCGGCGCACCAAAGTTGATGTGGAAAGCCTGCCCGTCGATGACCAGCGCCGGCACCGACTGGACGCCGACGCTCTCGGCTTCGGCAACGCGGCTGGAATCCTGGCCAAGGTGCACCACCTCGACCGCATAGCGAGCGGGATCGAGGGCTTGTGCGAACTGCTGTTCGGCGGCGACGCAGACCGGGCAACCGGCGTGGAAGAAAGTGGCATTGATCATGGGACGCTCCTTAATGGACAGGATGCATCGACTCGATGCATGTTGAACCTTAGCGCCAGCACGAACAGCTTGTCAAGAAATGATTCGAGGCGATACATTATGTCGATGACTCCGACTGTCTTCGTCTTCGAACGCCTGGCGGCGCTGATCCAGCAACTGGTACGCGAGGATGCAGCGCGGCATGGATTGCTGCCGGTGCATCTGCAGGTGCTCGGCTATCTCGCGCAGGCGAATCGCTACAGCGATATCCCGATCGCCGTCGCGAGCTATCTCGGCATCACCCGGGGGACGGTCTCGCAGACGCTGGCGGTGCTCGAGCGCAAGGGGCTGATCAGCAGGAGCGGTGACGATCGTCACGGCCGTCGTGTTCATCTGAGCCTGACCGCTGCCGGCGAGTCGGTGCTTGCCGGCAGCTGGCCGCAGCGGCTCGACGAGCTGCTCGTTGCCGGCGGCGCCGACTTGGAGGGGTTGGCCACTCAACTGCGTACTGTCCTCGGCAGTCTGCAGCGACTCAATGACCGCCAGGCGTTCGGTCAGTGCCGCGAATGCGCGCACTTCCTCGGCGAGCCGGGGAGCCACCTCTGCGGCCTCACCGGCGAAGCGCTGGCGGTCGAACAGACGATCAGGATCTGCCGCGAGTGGAGCGCGCCAGCCCCCGCGATGACAGACGAGGGCCTGTCAGCGCCCCCTGGCGAGCAATGAGCGTGCTGGTTTCGGGGCGGCCGCGCGCCTGCAAGGGGCTGTTGCCGGTTCTCGCCGGCATCAGCGCGCTGGCCTTCAGTCTCGCCGTTGCCGCCGATGGCAGGGCCGCGGCGCTGGTCGAGGTACGGCGTGACGCCGAGGTCTATGGCGTGCACGCGAGCGCGCAGCTGGCCGCCGGGCAACGAATCGTCTGGGACACCCTGACCGACTATGAGCGCCTGCGCGAATTCGTCCCTGGCGTCCGGCGCGCGCGCGTGCTCGAACGCCAGGGCGACCGGCTGTTGCTTGAGCAGTCCGGAGTCTTCGCGGTGCTCTTCTTCGAGCTGCCGGTGCAACTGCGTCTCGACGTCCTCCACCTCCCCTACACGACCGTGATTGCGCAGCTGGCGCCGGCAGGCGCGGGCGGCGAGTCGACGCTGCGCAGCTTCAGCGGTCGCTACCGCATCAGCAACGCGCTGCCGCCGGCAGTCGTGCGGCTCGACTACGACGCCCGTTTCGAACTGGCTGCACCGCTTCCACCGCTGGTCGGTCCAGTCTTCGGCGTCGCTGCCGTGCGACAGACGATGCGCGCACAGTTTGAGGCCATGCTGCGCGAGATCGAGCGCCGGCAGCAAGCGCTCACCGACGCCGAGCCACCCGGATGAGGCGCACGTCGTTGCTCGTGGCCGGCTGCTGCTTGCTGCTCGGCTGTGCCGGACTCGATCCGCATGCTGCCGATCCGGCGGCCCAGCGCCGCCTGCGCGATGATGCCATTGGCGATTGTGCGCGCCTGTTCGCGGCCAGCGACCGCCTGATCGACGCCGAAGGTGCGCGCGATGCGCAGTCGCCGCGTGTCCCCGGCTTTCCACACCTGCGTGTGGACCGCATCCTTGCCCGGCTGGCTACCGCTGCGGCTGTGCCGGGTGACGAGCCTTCGTCGTCATGGTATCGGGCGTTGGCGGAGCTCGATGCCAGTGACCGCGCCATCGAGCTGGCGAACACGGTCGGCGCGCCGACCGCAAGCGTCGAGGCACTGGCAGCGTGCCGGCAGACGCTCGGCCTGGCCGATCGAAACGAGCTGGCGAAACTCCAGGTCGTCGCGCAGGTGCCGGACGACTATTCGACAATGTTGCGCGCGCTCGGCCTCTATCCTCTGACGCGTTACCTCTTCGCCGCGGGCATCGAGCGTTGGCAACAGGAGACGCTGGCCACCTTCGCTGAGCACGTGATCGACACGGCGAGCAGCCGGCGGCGTGTGCGCTACGTTCCCGAGCCGTCGCCGGAGAGTCTGCCGTTGGTCAGGGATCTGGCGGAGCTCGGTCTGCCGAGCATCACGGGCTCCGCAATCGCGGCGCTCGTCGCCCGCCACGCTCCTCGGCTGGAGATCGACACCGCCGGCGACGAGGATCGACCCGGAGCGCTCGTCTGGCAGTCGGATCGCAAGGGTGGCGAGCGTCTGGCGGTCGCCACCGCGGCACCGGTGCTCTACGTCCGCAGCGGGCACGCGCAAATGGCGGGCCGCTGGCTGCTGCAGCTGAGTTACACTGCGTGGTTTTCGGAGCGGCCGCCCGAGCGGGCTCATGATCTGCTGGCCGGGCGCTTCGACGGCCTGCTCTGGCGCGTCACCCTCGCCGAGGATGGCAGTCCCCTTATTTACGACACGATTCACCCCTGCGGCTGCTACCACCTGTTCATCCCTGGCGACCGGGTTCGCGCCCGAGAACGGCAGCCCGGCATCGACGAGGGAATGTTTGCGCCGCAGACGCTGCCGACACCGGCGGCCAACGAGCGCGTCGTGCTCAGGCTTGCCGCCGGCACGCACTACCTGCAAGGGGTTGCCATCGAGGCGGCAGCCGCTCCGCCGGGAGTGCGGTTGGCGTTGCGCGATGAAGACGGGCTGCGTTCGCTGCCGTTTCCGGGTGGCGGCAGGCGGAGTGCCTTTGCCGCCGACGGCCTGCTCGGGGGCAGCGAGCGGCTTGAGCGTTTCTACTTCTGGCCGATGGGCATCCGCAGTGCCGGCCAGATGCGGCAATGGGGGCGGCACGCGACGGCCTTCGTCGGCCGGCGCCATTTCGATGATCCGACGCTGCTTGATCGCTACTTCGAGCGCCTGCAATGAAGCTGAAGGAGGAGGGGAAATGCCGGACACGGTCCTGAAGCTAAGGGTGGCGACCTACAACATTCACAAGGGAGTGACGGGAATCCGCGGGCGACCACGGATTCACGACGTTCGCCTGGCGCTCGATGCGATCGATGCCGACATCGTCTTCCTGCAGGAGGTACAGGACCGCAACGAGCGTCTCGCCCGCCACCCGGGCTATCCGGCGTCCGGAACGCAGCTCGATTTCCTCGCCGTCGGCGCCTACGAGCACCGCGCCTATGGAATGAATGCCGCCTATCCGCACGGCCATCACGGCAACGCGATCCTCTCGCGGCACCGCATCGTCGCCCATACCAACCACGACATCTCGGATCATCTGCTGGAGAAGCGCGGCCTGCTGCACGCGGTGATCCGCCTGGGACGGGGACGGGGCAAGGACGTTCACCTGATCTGCGTGCACTTCGGTCTGATCAAGCGCAGCCGGCTGCGCCAGGCGACCTTTCTTGCCGACTTCGTTCACCGCGAGGTGCCGGCGAGGGCGCCACTGATCATCGCCGGTGATTTCAACGACTGGCAGCAGCGCGTCGATCGCGTGCTGCGCGAGCGACTCGGCGTCGACGAAGTGACTGCGGCATCACCGACGGAGACACCCGACCGCCGCCTTCTCGACTGGCTCATGCCCTGGCGGAGCGCTCGCGAAACCCCGGCCGAGGTAGCCCGCACCTTCCCCAGCTTCGCCCCCTGGCTGACGCTCGACCGGATTTACGTGCGCGGCTTCCAGGTGCTCGAAATGCACGTCCCGAAGGGTATGGCCTGGGCGCGCTGCTCCGATCATGCGCCGCTGATCGCCGAACTCGAATTGCGCCCGCGGCCTGTCGGCCCTCAGCCTTGCGGCCCACGGGCAGCAGCGCGAACCTGATTGGCTGGCTGGACTCGGCCATCCCGGCCACACCGGCCTTCCTGAGGTCGCAGGCCGTTTGCTCCGGCTGGAGTGCGCTGCCGCTGGGCGCGTATCGTTAGCATCCGACCCCGGCTGCCTGCCGGGAGTGCCGCAGGCAAGTACTTCGCTGGAGGGGGCAATCGTGGCCACGGCAGGCGCGTGGGGCGGGCGACAGCTGATCTTCGTGACTGCTGGGGCCTAATTAGTATACTGTCCCCGTAAATTGTCGAGGCGCTCCAGCAGGGCTTCGACCTGCGCGAAGTGTGCCGGCCAGGTCGGCGCAACGAAGCTCTCGAGCCGTTGCAGTTGAGCCCGGCGGCATGGGCTTTCGGGTGAGGCATAGTCGACGATCAGGTCTGCCCAGCGCCGCCCGTCGAGGGGATCGACGTACTCCGGAACCGTCGCGCCAATCTCACGGAAAGCAGGTAGATCGCTGGCGATCACCGGCAGGCCGAGGGCGAGCGCCTCGACGAGCGGCATGCCGTACCCTTCGGCGAATGACGGAAAGAGCAGGGCCTGCGCGTGCTGCAGGCACGTTGCCAGTTCGGCGTCGGAACAGCCGGGGCGCTCGAAGACGAAGCCCCGCAGGACCTCGCAGCGCTCGAGCATGTCGACGACGTTCTCGCACTCCCAGCCGTGCTGGCCGACGACGAGAAGGCGCGGTGCGGCGGCGCCCATCCTTTCGATCAACTGCCGCCAGACGTGCAGGATCAGCCAGTGATTCTTGCGCGGTTCGATCGTGCCGAGCATGACGAAGTACGGCGGTCGCAGCGGTGGGTGGCTGTCAGCCCGCGGCCACTGCGGCGGCGCCAGCGGCGCCACCACTGCCGGTGGCATCGGCTGGTGGTGCTCTGCCGCGTAGTGTCGCATCGCGTCGAGCGTTGCCTGCGAGTTGAGGATGACTGCGTGCCCGGTTGACAGAACGGTCTGCATGCGAATGCGGTGTCGCGTTGACTCACCCGGCCGGCAGTACTCTGGGTAGCTCAGCGGAATGAGGTCGTGGACGAAGAAGACGGGCCGCAAGGGCGAGCGATGCAGGAAATGTGCGTAGCGCGCCTGTTCCAGTCCAGCGTGTCCGGTGTTGAGGAGGAAGCGGCTCGACGACAAGCGGACGCAGGTGCTGCGCGGCAGAGCCCTGGCCACCAGCCAGACGATCAGTGCGTTGAAGCGTCGCGAGTCAGCCGGTTCGGAAAGCAGACCGCCGAAGAGGCGCGCCGAGTCGTTGGCGGACAGTTCGATCCATTGTCCGGCAAGGTGTACCAAAGCCGTTGATCGGGGTCCGAAGTGCCTGACGTATTCCAGGCTGACGCGGTCGATGCCGGTCGGCAAACGCCTCTGCAGCCGCCGGTCGAGAAGGCGGGTGACGTCGAGCAGGGTGGCTTTCATTCGCCGGCATGTGCCGCACGCCTGTCGGCGGCGCTGCCCGTCACTTCGTCACACTGTAGGTATTGAGCACCGAGTACGCGGCCGGCATGATGATGCCCAGGAACTTCTGCAACTCGGCTCCCGGCGCGTTGGCGACGTAGAGGACGTCCTTGTTCTGCACCGGGAAACCCTGGGCGACGAAGAAGGTCTCCGGGTTCTTGAGATTGACTTCATACACGACAGGCACCTTTCCCTCGGGCGTGGTTCGCGGCGGCACCGGCAAGTCGAGCACCGCCGGATTCTCGAAGCGGAAGATATAGACCGCGCGCGCATCCGCCAGCCGATCCTGCAATCCCCCGATCCGCCCGAGTGCCTGTGCGAGCGTGATCCCCTGGGCCTCGAAGTTGAGCTCTTCGTTCTTCGCCGTCGCGCCGAGGACGGTGAAGCTCAGCGGCTGGAACAGCGCGGTGATGACGTCGCCCGGCTGCAGAGTGATGTTCTGCTTCGGATCGCGGATGATCGTCTCGAGGGCGAGGGCATGCACCTGTTCGCCGCGTGTCAGCTGCAGCGTCACCTTGCCCACCGGTTGCCGGACGCCGCCGGCGGCAGCGAGTGCGTCGAGCAGTCGCTCGCCGCGCGCCGTCAGTGGCATGCGCGTGCTCGCTGCCACCTCGCCGACGACCGTCACGTTGGACGTCGCATTGCGGATGACGCGGACCAGCACCTGCGGCTGATTGGCCTTGCCGCTGAGACGGCGACCGATCTCGCGTTCGACCTCTTGCGGCGTCTTGTTGGCGACCGGCAGCGAACCGGCAAAGGGGACGCTGAGTGTGCCCTCGCTGCTCACCATCTGCTCGGGGAAGGCAGTGGACCGTGCGGCGGCGACGCCCGAGCGCGGATCGAGGAGGGACGCACCGAAGAGGACGGCTGGCGGTGCCTCCCAGATCGACACCTCGAGGACGTCGCCGGGCCCGATCACGTAACTGAATGGGCCCTTGCTGGCGAGGACCTGCGAAAACAGCTGCTGCTGCTGGCTCGCGACGAGCCGTCGTGCAACGCTGTCGGTGACGCTGACGACCTGGATCAGCGACTCCGGCTGCCGATCCTGTACCTCGATCACCTGCTGTCGGCTCGGTCCGGTCGAGGGTATCCATTCGGGGAAGGTCGAACAGCCGGCAAGGAGGAGCACGGCAAGGCCTGACGACAACCCCGGAAATCTCGAACCGCTGCAATAAGTCACTGTAGCCAAAACGTTTTCCTCACCAGGCGCCGTTTGGCGGCGGCGGCAGGAGCCGGATGCCGGTCGCCGAAGCAGCCAAAGCCCACGAATATATCAGCATTTACCGCCTTGCGTCCGTCGGCAGGGAAGAAGACGGATTCGGCTGGCTGCATGGCTTCAACCGAGTGACCCGTGCGCCCGTCTTGCCACAACGTCTCAGATGAGTGCCAGGGCTTCGACGCGAAAGGACAGTTCGCGTGTGTCCGACGAGCGATCGTCGACCAGCGCCGGAACGAATACCCGATCCGGCATGATCTCGATCTCCGGCAGAGGCCCGGCGGCAGCGGACAGCGGCAGGAAGAGCGAAAAGCGCCCGTGCCCGGCAACGACGCAGCGATGCTCACCCTGCTGCCCGACGCGTACGGTGAGTGACAGTGGCGACGCCAGTGGTGGCGCATGGACGCAGGAGAGGTGCAGGTACGAACTGTTCCCGGCAGGCAAGCAGCGACGCAAGCGGCTCCACGCCAGGACCCGCAGGGTCCGCGCAGTACCACCAGAGCCTGCCTCGGCGATCAGCGGTCGGCGCGCCCAGGTGCCTGGCCGGCCGAGCGAGACGCAGGCCTGCCGCAATCTGATCCGCAGCACTCCCGGTGCCCAGCCATCGACGGTCACAGCGGCAAACGCCTGCGGCAAGGCCAGCCGCAGGCGGGCATCCGCTGCCAGTCGCTGTCGCAGCAATTCGCGGCCGTCTGCCGAAAAGAAGCCGTCCAGCTCCGCCGCAAGTGACTCGATGTCCTGCCGCAGATCGGCTGGCGAATCGCCGTGCGGGTAGCAGGCACACAGCTCCTCGACGTAGGTCAATAGCCAGTGCGGATCGGCTGCACCAAGGTGGCGAGCGAGGACGCGCACACCGTCGCTCGCGATCGTCCGTCGCATGCGCCGCGTGATGCACGCAGCGTGCAGGCGCGATTGCGCCTGCACCTTGGGCAGATGTGCGATGCGGCCGGGAAAGGCAAGAAAAATCCGTAGCCAGAGATCGAAATCGAAAGCCGTCGCCAGCGTCTCGTCCAGTTCGCCGATCTGGTCGAAGACGCTTCGCCGGATAAAGACGCTGGGCTGGCAGATGAAGCAGCCGTCCTGAAACGCGGCCACCGGTGTTGTTGCCGGCAGCGTCGGATAGCGCGCCAATATCCGGCCCGACTCGTCGATGTGCTCAGCCTCGCCGAACACCATCGCCAACGACTGATCCGCCTGCAGCCGGGCCACCGCCGCCGCGATGGCGCCGGGAGTGTACAGATCGTCCGAATTCAGCCAGCCGACGATGCCGCCGCGAGCCCGCACCAGGGCCTTGTTGACGGCGTTTGCCGGCCCTGAATCGAGAGCCGAATGCCAGCGCAGACGATCGCCGAACTCGCGCGACAGACGCTGCAGCGTGCCGAGCGTGCCGTCGGTCGATCCGCCATCGGCCACCACCAGTTCGATCGCCGGGTAGTCCTGCTGCAGGACGCTGCGTGCGGCAGCCTCGATGAATTTCCCCTGGTTCAGGGACGGCATGAGGACCGAGACCAGCGGTGCCGTCACGCGCGCGGGCTCCAGCCGGCGGCTGGCGAAAGCCGGCAGGGAAGGCGTCGTCCGGCAGTCGATCGCGTCTGCCGCCGGCAGCGCATCCGCCGGTCCTTGAGCCACCGCGCCGCCCATTCGGTATCCGGGGTCATTCCCACTGCCACCAGGCATCTCCTCGCGTGTTCAGTCTCCGCCAGCGGCGGTGCGGCACCATCATACGGCATTGGTCCTGTCCGCAAGCTTGGCGGCAGCCGTCATGCCGCTCATCACGGCTTTTCCTCGGTCAGGCGGCCGATCCGGTATGTCGTGAGCAACTCGTCGGCGCGAGCCGAATGCGGCCGTCCCCGGTTCTTGGTGTCGTAGGCTTCGGTCGCTTCGCGGCCGCACCAGGGGACGACCTCACTCGGGCGCGACGGGTGCTCGGGCAGATAGGTGCTGAGATCATGCACGACGCCGCGAATCGCCATCCAGCAGTCGTCGGGCAGCGAATGCCTGGCGAGTTCGGCTGCCGGGATCGTCCGCTCGCCCGCCGGCGGCCCGGCCGGGTCTGCCGCCGGCCACCAGTGACCGACGCTCGCTACGGTAGCGACGAGCAGCCAGAAGACGGCCGTGGCGTAAAGGTATAGTCGGCGCATCAGCGGAAGTCGAAGTTCTCGTAGTGGATGTGGCGGGCGGTGACGCCGCGCCAGCGCAGCGCCTGTCTGACGGCGGCGACCATCGCCGGTGGCCCGCACAGGTAGCACTCGCTGCCGCTGAGGCCACGTGTGGCGGGAAGCAGCGATGCCACATCCGGTGGCTGCTTGCCGGTAGCCTGCGCGTGCAGCGACAGCAGTGGGTCGGCAGCGGCGAGCGCGCGCAGCTCGGGCAGATAAGCGGCGTCGGCCTCGCTGCGGTAGAGATAGACGAGAACCGTCGGCTGGCTCAGCGGGCCGGCGCGCAGCAGGGCGAGGAAGGGCGTGACGCCGATGCCGCCGGCCAGCCACAGTTGGGGAGCGGCCGGCCGGTCGGCGAGAAAGCTGCCGAAGGCTCCATGGATCCGCGCCGGAACTCCGGCTTCGATCGACTGCAGGTGTCGGGTGCAATCACCCAGAGCCTTGACGCCGACCCGAATCTCGCCGTCGATGCCGATCGAACTGACGGTGTACGGATGGAACTGGCCGCAGCCGCGGAACCTTGCGCTGGCGAGGAAGGCGACGAGGACGAACTGCCCGGCTGCGGCGGCGATCGGTTCGGCCAGCGGTCGCAGGGCGATCTCGACGACGCCGTCGGCGACCGGAGTCGCCGTCTGCACGATGTACGGGCGGGCGGCGAGGCCGGCATCGTCGCGGATGAAGCGCCAGCCAAGCAGCACGGTCGCCAGTGCCAGCAGCGGCAGCACCGGCTCCTCGATTCCGAGTTGCAGCAGGTGGCCGAGGCCGAGGAGGACGCCGATGCCGAGTGAGGCGTGCAGCCAGCGCCAGCTCCGATACGGAATCCGTGCCGCGAAGGTGCATGCCAGTCCAAACATCAGCAGCAGCAGGGACAGCCAGCCGAGGCGCACGGCCCAGCCCGGCCCGAAGGGCGACAGCGTCTGCCAGGCGACGGCCGGGAACTGCGGCCAGGAATCGGCTGCGAGTGCCAGGGGATGTGCGAGCAGCATGACATAGGCGACGACGCCGGCGCGGTGGTGCCACTGGTACATACGTTCCAGGCCGCCGAGCCAGCGCGACAGCCAGGTCTCGCGCAGCATCAGCAGCAGGCTGCCGAGCAGCAGACCGCAGCCAGCCCAGCCAAGGATGATGCCGAGGCTGCGCGGCAGCGACAAATCCTCGGGCAGCGCCCAGTACACGGGAGCCACCGCTGCCGTCAGCAGGAGCAGCGGGATCGGCAGCCGGTGCAGGGTGGACTTCAGCATGCTTCGTTGTGGCGATCAGTCGGCATGCTGGTGGGGATCGGCTGGCCGCTGCAGGTGTTCGCAGATGTCACGACGGCCCCGTGGCAGATCGAGCCCGCGCTGTCGCGCGCGCTCTTCCATCAGCCGGTGATGATCGACCTGGTAGCTGCGGCATTCGGCGTAGGTTCTGAAACCGCGAATCCTGGCCTGATGCTCGATCCGCTCTTCCGGTGTCATCAGTTGCCAGCCGCGGGTATTCGCCTCGCTCGCCCGCCAGGGGCCGCTGCCGGCGGCCGGGGCGGCGAAAGCGAGGAGCAGCACGATGGGAAGGATTCTGTTCATTGTCCGGTGCAATGGATGGACGGTCATTGTCGATCGATCCGGCCGGTGGGAGCAAGCGCGTTTGCCACGCCGAGGCCGGGCGCTGCGGCGGAACGGGCGGCTGCCGCAGGTTGCGGGCGTGCCGGCCGGCACTGACCCTGGGGTCGGGTCGCTCGGCGGCCGGGAGGTGTCGCTGCCCGGTCCGCTTCAGCCCGCCGCATCGTTCCCCGGCGGTGTCGCCGGCAACAGCCGATGCACCAGCCAGGAAGTGCCGATGGCGCCGGCGACCAGTGCCAGGGCGACGCGGATGTCGTTGAGTGCTGCCGGCGCGGCGATGAGAAGAACGCCGAGTCCAAGCATCATCAGCCCGGACAGCAGCTTGAGCAGCCGGCCTTCGGCTGTGGAAAGCCTGTGCGAGCCGAGGGTATGGGTGAAGACGAGGGTGATGAGCAGCAGCGGCAGGACGTAGATCAGGTTGTAGAATGCGAGGTAGGCATAGTGTTGCCACGGCGGCAGGTCCGACAGTGTCAGCAGCCGCGTGTAGACCATCGGAAAGCCGGCGGTGCACAGGAGTTCGTAGGAATTGGCGGCGATCGCCAGGGCGACGGTTCCGAGCGTCAGCGCCGGCAGGCTTTCCGCTCGCAGCAGCCCGCGCATCCGCCGGTAGAGCCCGGGCTTGGCGGTTTCAGGGATGCTCAGCGACAGCCCTTTCCTGAACCAGAAGTAATCCTTGATGTTGAGCAGCGCGACGACGATAGCGAGACCCCCGGCCGCCGTCGTCACCAGGGCGATCTCGCCGAGCCAGCGAAAGACATTCAGCCAAGCGGCCATGAACACGAAGTAGATGAGGCCCGAGAAGAAGAGGAAGACGCTGCCGATGAACAGCATGCGGGCGCGACTGCCGGCGTGGATGAGCAGCGAGAGCAGGAACAGGAGGACGAAGAAGGCACACGGATTGAAGGCATCCAGGCCGGCAATGAGGACGGTGAACACGGGTAGCGAGAGTTGCTCCGGGGTCAGTCTTCCGAGCAGCGGCAGATCGATTCCGGGCGCCTGCACGTTGGCCGCGTCGATCACCCCGGGCGTCCTCCCGCCCCCATCGCGGCATGACTGCAAAGCCTCCTCGAGTGCTCGCCCGGTCGTTTCCGGCCGGTCGAAACCGACTTCCATCCGTCCGCAGAAGACGAAGGCGGGAACGCTGCTCGCTTCCTGTCCCAGGGATTCGGCCATCGCAACGTAGTCCGCGACCGCTTCCGGATCGGCCGAGAGGTTGCGGCTGTGCAGCAGCAGCCAGGGATGGCGCGTCGGCAGTGCTTCGACGAATGGGCGCGCGGCTTGGCAATGCGGACAGCTGCTGGTCCAGAAGAAGTACAGGTGAACCCGTCGCTCGCCAGCAGGGTTGCTGTCGATCCACGTCGACGATGACGTAGCCGCTGCGACAAGCGCCGAAAGTGCGGTGATCGCCAGCAGGCAGAGCTGCCGCAGGCGGGTACCGCTGGCGAGGCATCGGCAGGGCCGGCAGGTCGGCATGCGCGTCACAGCAGCCAGTTGAAGACGTAGCCCACGAGCAGGATGCCGAATGCCACAACGCCGGCAAAGGTGGCGATCAACGTCGGCCTGATCGCCTTCCTGAGAATGATCATCTCCGGTGCCGACAGCGCGATCACCGCCATCATGAAGGCGAGGACCGTCCCGAGCGCGGCGCCCTTGCCGATCAGCGCCTCGACGATCGGGATGATCCCTGCCGCATTGCTGTACATCGGCACCCCGAGCAGAACCGCTGCGGGTACCGCCCACCAGACATCACGGCCCATGAACGAGGCCATGAAATCCTCCGGCACGTAGCCGTGGATGCCGGCGCCGAGGCCAATCCCGGCCAGCACGTAGGGCCAGACCTTGCCGACGATCTCGCGTACGTGCGCGCCACCGGTCTGCAGGCGCTGCAGCCAGGAAAGCTGCTCGCCATCCACTGCTGCAGCCGGGCGGGCGAGGATTGCCTGCACCCAGTCCTCGAGGTGGGCTTCCATCCGCAGTCTGCCGATCACCAGTCCGGCGACGATGGCCACCAGCAGCCCGAGGCCGAGGTAGAGGGCGGCGACCTGCCAGCCGAACATGCCGAACAGCAGCACGAGGGCGACTTCGTTGACCATCGGTGCCGAGATCAGGAAGGAGAAGGTTACCCCGAGCGGCACGCCGGCGGAGAGAAAGCCGATGAACAGTGGCACCGCCGAGCATGAGCAGAACGGTGTGACGATCCCCAGCGTGGCTGCCAGGACGTTGCCGAGGCCTTCGCGTTTGCCGGCAAGCAGTGTCCGCGTCCGCGCCGGCGAGAAGAAGGTCTGGACGACGCCCATCACGAAAACGATGCCGGTCAGGAGCAGCAGGACCTTCGGCGTATCGTAGAAGAAGAAATGCACCGCCTCGCCGAAGCGGGTCGCCCGCGAGAGTCCGGTGACCGCGAGCACGGCGTCGGCAAAGGCGGTGAGCTGGCTGTAGGCAACCAGCCAGAGCACGGCGCCTGCGGCAAGTCCGACCAGCCAGCCGGCGAGCGCGGTGTTGCCACTCGTTGCGATGCCCAGGATGTTCTTCATGCGGCGGCTCCAGTCACTTCCTTGCCTTGATGGCGTTGGCGATGTGCAGCAATGGTGGCTTCCGTTCCCGTAGACGAACGAGTGGCAGGAAGGACGCAAGCTTGCGGCAAATCGCTGCGCCGTCCGATCAGGGTGGCGAGATGCGGATCATCTCGCTGGTCGGCGATCACGGCAACATGCTGCGCTGCGGAACCGGCGTGCTGCCCGCAGGTGGGCGCTGCCGGCGGTGGCGCAACCCGGCCAGGTAGCGCGTCCGGCGTGCAGCCAACCGGCGATCGCGGTCCGTGATGGCTGGAAGTGCCTTAGACTACCGTCTCCAGACCCCTGAAGGAGAAGAAGATGATTGGCTATGTGACGCTTGGGACGAACGACCTGCCCAGGGCTGCGGCCTTCTATGACGAGCTGTTGAAGGAAGTCGGCGCTCGGCGCCTGTGGGAGTTTCCGCGCGGAATTGCCTGGGGAGTGGCCGAGGACCAGCCCAGTCTCTGCATCATGACACCGTTCGACGGACGCCCGGCGACCGTCGGCAACGGTGTCATGGTGGCGCTGGCGGCCAGCTCACGCGAGCAGGTGGGGCGCGTCCATGCGAGGGCGCTCGCTCTCGGTGGCACCGATGAAGGTGCGGTCGGTCCGCGCGGTGACGGCTTCTACGCCGGCTACTTCCGCGATCTCGACGGCAACAAGCTCGCAGTCTTCTGTTTCGGCTAGCAGCGGTGGTCAGCGGCAAGCCGTGCTTCCTGTTTCCCGGGGCGCTGCCGGCATCATCGGCGGCGTCGCTCCGCGGTGGACGCGGGCACGGCTAGAGCGGCGGACGCGGCGTGAAGCCGCAGACCCTCCCGTCGTCGTCGAAGCGGACCCGGCAGCCCTTCGTCAGTGCTTCGCGCAGCCGCCGGCGGGCGCGCTGAATCCGCGACTTGGCGCCGGCGAGCGAGATGCCGAGCTGATCGGCGAGCTGCCGCTGCGGCGCGCCGCCGATGTCGCAGAGCGTGATCGCCAGCCGATCCGCCGGCGAAAGCCCGGCGAGCACTCGCGGCAGGCATTGGCTGAGTTCATCGACCGCTGCCGCAGCCTCGCTCTCGGGTGCGGCCAGATCATCGGGCAGGGCGATCGACTCGCGTGACGTCCGCAGGTGATCGGCGAGCGCGTTGTGTGCGACGCGAAACAGCCAGGCGCGCCGGTTGTCGATCGCGCAGAACTGCTCGCCCTGCCGCCAGGCCTTGATGAAAACCTCCTGCAGCAGTTCGTCGGCGTCTTCGACCCGGGCCAGCCGGTGTCGCAGATAGCGCTGCAGCTCGCCTTCGCACGCCGACCACGCTGCCAGCAGGCAGGGCATGTTCATGCACGGCCGCGCCGGTGCGTCACCCGCTGTCGCCTGTAGCCGAGGCGGGCCGGTTGGCCGTCGGCAGGGCCGCTTGCACCGCCGGCCTGACCCAGCAACGGCGGCGGTCCAGCATCGCCAGGGAGCGCGCGCCGAACACTCATCCGGCAGCGGGCGGCGACGGAAACCAGTGTGTCGTTCGCCGGCAGATCTCGACCAGGGCCAGCATGACCGGCACCTCGATCAGTACCCCGACGACGGTCGCCAGCGCCGCGCCCGAGGAGAGTCCGAAGAGCATCACGGCGGTGGCGATCGCGACTTCGAAGTGGTTCGAGGCGCCGATCATCGCTGCCGGAGCGGCGTCCCGGTAGGGCAGACGCAACCACAGCGCCAGGGCATAGCCGAGAGCGAAGATCAGCACCGTCTGCAGGAAAAGCGGGATGGCGATCCAGACGATGGTCAGCGGGTTGGCCAGGATGACCTCCCCCTTGAACGAGAACAGCAGCACCAGCGTGATCAGCAGGGCGACGATGGTGATCGGCGTGAGGACGTGCAGGAAGCGTTCCTTGAACCAGACCTCGCCCTTGCGGGCGATGATCCAGCGGCGCGACAGGTAGCCGGCGACCAGTGGCAGCGCAACGTAGATGCCGATCGACAGCAGCAGCGCCTGCCACGGCACCGGCAGGCGACCGACGCCGAGCAGAAAGCCGCCGAGAACGCCGTAGAGCACCAGCATGGTCAGCGAATTGATCGCCACCATGACCAGCGTCAGCCCGTCGTTGCCGCGCGCCAGGTAACCCCAGACGAGGACCATCGCTGTGCACGGAGCGACGCCGAGCAGGATGCAGCCGGCGAGGTAGCTGCGCCACAGCGGCACCTCGAGCATTCGGACGCCGTCGTGCAGAACGACGACGCCGGCGCCGTGCGAAGCACCGACGGGCAGGTCGAGCCCGAAGGGCATCTTCACCAGATCGACGGCATCCTCGCCGATCAGCGTCCGCAACAGGACGCCGAGGAAGAGGAAGGCGATGGCATACATGGTGAAGGGTTTCACCGCCCAGTTCACGAAGAGCGTCAGCAGCACCGGTCGGCCGCTGCGTCCGGCCTGGATGACCGAGGCGAAATCGATCTTGACCATGATCGGGTACATCATGAAGAACAGGCAGATGGCGATCGGGATCGAAACGACCGGCGCGCCAGCGACGTCGAGCGTCATGCGATCGAGACCCTGGGCGACGCCGGGAGCGAGCTTGCCGAGGGCGATGCCGCCGGCGATGCAGAGCAGCACCCAGAGACTCAGATAGCGCTCGAAGACGCTGCTCATCGTGCGCGGTTCGGCGTCCTCGACGCCGTTGCGCTCTCCCTGGGGGGCGTTGCTCATGTCGGTTGTGGCCGCTGGTGGCCATTTGGGCATCAATGGACGAACACTAGCAGAATTTTAGGATTTTGGAAACATAGAATCAGACTGCGGGAGGAAAGCGAACTGGATCACCGGCGCTGCGCTACCGCTTACCGAGCGATCGGCAGCAGGCCGGCCATGATGGCGATACCCGGTCAGCCGCCTGCGGCGCAGGCAAGGCACGCGGCCAAGGGATGCCCGTGTCGTTTCTCGCAGGAGGAGATCAGGCTGTCAATGGCGGTCAAGAAGCGCCGATAACTGGCTGCGAGCGGTGGAGGATGTGA
>ERZ761609.416-NODE-416-length-50657-cov-35.392949_pt1 | contig 50657 bp, 30 predicted proteins | sample MGYA00511163_ERZ761609 | MGnify/ENA primary metagenome ERZ761609 (study PRJEB28899, sample SAMN02445070) | bioreactor sludge metagenome | biome: EBPR sludge | place: Australia: Brisbane, Thorneside Wastewater Treatment Plant | collected 2011-12-16 ... | reverse complement strand
ATACGGCGACCACCGAGATCTACACTCTTTCCTACACGACGCTCTTCCGATCTGAAGCGTTTGATCCACACCTCGTCCACGCCGGAGCGCGCCTCCTTGCTCGCGGCCCAGGTGCCGGGCACTTCGAGGTCCAACTCGTCCATCCGCTGCTTCGGCGAGAGGCTGCCGCAGGCGCTGAGCACAAAGGCGAGGCCGAGACCGAGCACGGCGGCCTTGACCGGGCGCGGGCCGCGCGCGCGCTTCCTGCCGGCTGGCGCGGACTCCATGCCGCCCGTGCAATAGGCCACCAGCCTGCGCAGCACCGTTTCAGTGTCGGGGGGATTCTCCAGCTCTCCGGCAAAACGCATGGCGATGTCCGCATGGGCCAGGGTGCTGATGAGCGCGCCTGCGGTGAAGTTCAGCCGCCAGCAGGCCTCGGCATGGGTGAGCGCGGGGTTGGAGCGGCGCAGGGCTTTGGCAAAGCGCAGGGCCATCTGCTCGAAGTGCGGCATGGCGGCGGCGGGGATCAGATTCGTGCGGTCCGCCAGGCAGCGGCCCATGAGCTTGAAGAAAAGCATCTCCGAGAGCGGCGACTCCCGCACCATGAGCATGATGGGGCGGAGAAACGCGTCCGCCACCTGCTCGGCGGGCGCGGGGGCGGGATGCGCGGCGGCCTCGGCGGCGTCCAGCAGGCGCAGGCGCTCGTCGTTCATCGGGCGCATGACGCGCGTCACCACCTCCTCGATGAGCGCCTCCTTCGAGCCGAAGTGGTAGTTCACCGCCGCCAGGTTCACCTCGGCGGCCTGGGTCAGGTCGCGCAGGGACACGGACTCGAAGCCGCGCTGGGCGAAGAGCTCCGCAGCCTTCAGGAGGATGCGCTCGCGCGTGCCGGAGTCTTCGGAAGATGGGAGAGACATTTTCAAACAGGTGTTTGAATCCGGGGGATCTGTCAAACGAACGTTTGAAATGTTTCGCTGGACTCGCTTTTCGTCCGGCTCCCCGTTTGCCGCGCTTGATGCGCCAGCGGCGCGCGTCTATAGCTCGCCTGCCATGCACGATCCCCGCGTTGACCAACTCGCCCGCCAGCTTGTCCAATACTCCACCCAGGTGAAAAAGGGCGACCTTGTCTGGCTCGACTGCTACGATGTGCCGAACTGCGTTCCGCTGGCCCTGATCCGCGCCGTGGTGGCTGCAAAGGCCCGCCCCGTCGTGCGTCTGCACGACACCCGCGTCACGCGCGAGATGATGATCCATGCGGACGACTCCCAGTATGAGATCATCGGCGGGAGCGACCTGGATCTGATGAAAAAAATGGACTGCTACATCGCCGTGCGCGGCAGCCACAACATCACCGAGAACAGCGATGTGCCCGCCGACAAGATGAAGATGGTCATGGCGCGCCTGCGTCCGCTGCAGAACGAGCGCGTCAACAACACGCGCTGGTGTGTGCTGCGCTGGCCCACTGCCGCGATGGCCCAGCAGGCGGGCATGAGCACGGAGGCTTTCGAGGATTTTTACTTCAAGGTCTGCCTGCTCGACTACGCCGCGCTCATCCCTGCCATGAACGCCCTGAAAAAGCTCATGGACAAGACAAAGGAGGTTCACATCACCGGACCGGGCACCGATTTGAAATTCAGCCTCAAGGGCCTCAAGGCCATCGCTTGCGGAGGGCGTCACAACATCCCGGACGGGGAGTGCTTCAGCGCCCCAGTGAGGGACAGTGTGGAGGGCGTCATCAGTTACAATGCTCCGACGATCTACCAGGGCATCGCCTTCGACTCCGTGCGGCTGGAGTTTTCCAAGGGCAAAATCGTCAACGCCGCAGCCAACAACACCGAGGCCATCAACAAGATTTTCGACAGCGACGAGGGGGCGCGTTACATCGGGGAGTTCGCCATCGGCTTCAACCGCGAGATTCGCGAGCCGATGCGGGACATTCTGTTTGATGAAAAGATCGCTGGAAGTTTCCACTTCACTCCCGGCCAGGCCTACGAAGGAATCGCCGACAACGGCAACCGCAGCCAGGTCCACTGGGATCTCGTCTGCATCCAGCGTCCGGAGTACGGCGGCGGCGAGATTCGCTTCGACGGCAGGGTCATCCGCAAGGACGGCAAGTTCACACTGCCGGAATTAAAGCCGCTGAACTGACTCTTCGCGCGGCTTTTGCTGCGGCAAAACCATGGGCGTGATTTTACACACGCTTTGCAAACGAACGCGTCTTTCAGCGCGTCCGTGCCAAGACATTTGTTTGTCACACGTCACGCTCTTTGGTAAAACTCCGCCACGGTCATGAAAAACCTCCTCCGCCTTTGTCTCGCCGCTGCCATGTCCGCCACACTTCATGCCCAGCAAAGCGGTGATCCGCCCGCCAAAATCCGCGACCTGGCCGCGCAGAACAACCACCGCGAGGCCGCCGATCTCGGCAAGCAGGTCCTGGCTTCCACTCAGGACGCCGGCCTTGCCGCCGAGGTGCTGGATCTCACGTTCGAGTCGCTTTCCTCTCTGGGAGCACATGTCGAGCAGGAAAAGGTGATCGAGGATGCCGCGGCGCGTTTCCCTCAAAGCTGGCGGGTGCTTCTGAATGCGGGCATACGAGTGCTGAGACTGCCCTCGTATGGCGAGGTCTTGGATGGCGAATACCGGCGTGGCGGTTATCGTGGCGGCGGGCGGCATGTGCAGAGCCAGATCAGGGACCGGACGCGAGCCTTGCAGCTGCTGGAGGCCGCGTGGAAAGCGCTGCCTGCGGATGCCACCTCGCCGGTTCGTTTGGATGTCCTGCACGGGTTGGAGAGCGCCTTGCGCCACGGGCGGAATTATTTTCATCAGGCCTGGTCCTTGCAGGTGCTGACGGATCTCTCCGAACTGCCTGACTATGATGACCAAAGCGGACTGGACTCCTCCATTGGCGGCTATCCGGTGGATGCGGAGGGGCATCCGGTGTTCTTCAAAGCCGCGCAAAGCTGGGAGTCCGCCGCCAGTGATGGAGAGCGCCTGCTCTGGATCATGGAGGAGAGAGAGCGGATGGAGCCTGCCAGTGTCTGGCAGCACAGGCAAACCCGCGCGGTGATGGCAAGGCAATGGTTCTCGGTGAACACGCTGGCTTATTACGGCATTCGTTTCGACAGCAGTGAAAGCGACGAGTCTGAGACACGTGGCGGCATTGCCAGCCTGCACACGCTCAAGGACGGCGAAACCACCGCGCGGCTGACCACTGGCGCGAAGCGTTTCGAACTGCCCGCCGAATGGGCGTTCCTCCACCTTCTCCGCGCGGTGGCGGAGAGCGCGGACGCGCCTGATTATTTGAGAGTGGGTGCGTGGTCGCAGATCGCCGAGGAAATGAACGACCGCCGCCAGTATCCCCGAGCTTCGGAGGCGCTGCGGCAGGCCATCGCACTGGAAAAGGACACGAATCAAAAAGCACAGCTACAGTCCCGGCTCGACCAGATCACCGGAAACTTGGGTCGTTTTGACCCCCTGCCGCCGCAACCTGCGGGCACGGAGGCGAAGTTGTCGCTCGTGTTTCGCAATGCGCGCAAGATCGAGCTAAGCGCGCGCCGTGTGGATGTGGGGCGGCTGCTGGATGACACGGAGGCTTACCTGCGCGGCGAGCCGCAGGATCGGGATTGGCAGAAGACGAACCTCGGCATGATCGGGCGGCGTCTTCTCGAAGAGGGCGGTGACAAATACCTGGCCCCGGTGAGCCACACCTGGACGCAGGGCCTGGAGCCGCGCGCGAATCATTGGGACCGCCGGGTGGATGTGCCAACGCCTTTGAAAGAGGCGGGCGCATGGCTGGTGGAGGGCGCGTTTGAAGGCGGCGGCAAAGCGCGGGCGCTGCTCTGGCTGGAGAGCCTGAACATTGTGCATGTGCGCCAGCCGGATGGCGGCCTGTATTACATCGCCGATGCCGTCACGGGCGAGCCGGTGCGGGACGCGCGGGTGAAATTCATGGGTTATCGTTCAGAGTGGGCGCGCCCCGGCCTGCTAAACAAGCCGCGCATGACCTACAACTTCAAAGACTTCCAGGCTAGCCCGGACGAACACGGGCAGATCCAGGTGAAGCGCGCGCAGATGGAAAATTATCAGTGGCTCATCCGCGCGGATACCAAGGCTGGCGGACTCGCCTTCCTGGGCTTCGCGCACTTTTATTTCGGCGGCTCGTATGAGCGCTTCAACGAACAGGCCAAGCTCTATGCCATCACCGACCGGCCCGTGTATCGTCCCGGCCAGGAGGTGAAGTGGAAGGCTTGGGCGCGCATGGTGGGCTATGATTCGAAGCTGGACACGAACGCCTTCGCGGGCAGCCAGATCAAAGTCACGATCCTTGACCCGCGCGGCGAGAAGCTGGTGGAAAAAACTTACAAAGCGGATGACTCCGGCGCGGTGTCGGATGCGCTCACGCTCGGTGAGGAGGCCGCGCTCGGCGTCTATAACGTGCAGTTTGAGCATACCCGGGCACTGCGCGGTGTGGTCCACCTTGGCAGCCATTCCTTCCGTGTTGAGGAATACAAAAAGCCCGAGTTCGAGGTGAAGGTGGACGCGCCCGTCACGCCCGTGGCTTTGGGCGACAGCTTCGAGGTGAAGGTGAAGGCGGACTACTACTTCGGCGGGCCGGTGAAGCAGGGCACAGTGAAGTACAAGGTCCAGCGCAGCGCCCACACCAGCCGCTGGTTCCCCGCCGGGCGCTGGGACTGGCTCTTCGGCTCCGGCTATGGCTGGCGCGCCACCTATTATGACTGGTATCCCGGCGCGCGAAGCTGGTGCTTTTGCATTCCGCGCTGGCCGTGGATTCGCTGGCAGGATGATCCCCCTGAGCTGGTGGCCGAGGGCGAGGCGGCGCTGAATGCCGACGGCACCTTCACTGTGAAAATTGACACCGCGCTGGCGAAGGAGTTGCATGGCAACGAGGACCACCGCTACGAGATCGAGGCCGAGGTGACCGACCAAAGCCGCCGCGCCATCTTTGGCAAAAGCAGCGTGCTGGCCGCGCGGCGTCCTTTTGAAGTCTATGTCTCGACGGATCGCGGCTATTATACGGCGGGACAGGACGCGGAGTTCAGCGTCCATGCGCGCACGCTCGACGGGCGCGAGGTGGCGGCGGAGGGCACGCTGGTGCTTTACCGTGTGACCTATGACCAGGACGGCAAGCCTGCGGAGGAGGCCGTGCATACGGCGGACATCAAGCTGGATGAGTCGAGCTTCACGCGGAACGTGAAGACCACTCTGGCGCGCGGCGGGCAGTATCGCGTGTCTGTGAAGCTCAAGGACAAGGCGGGGCACGAGATCGAGGGTGTGACCTTCCTCACCGTGCGCGGCGCGGGTTTTGATGAGGGCAAAGACTTTCGCTTTGACGATCTGGAGCTGCTCGTGGAGCGCGAGGAATACGCGCCGGGCGACGAGGTGGAGGTAACAGTGAACACGAACCGCCCAGGCAGCACCGTGGCGCTGTTTTTGCGCGTGCAGAATGGGCTGTATCCCGATCCCGTGTGGCTGCATCTGGAGGGCAAGAGCACCACGCACCGCTTCAAGATCACCGAGGCGGACCAGCCGAACTTTTTCCTCGACGCCTTCACCGTCAACGGCGCGCGCGTGCATCAGGTGACACGGCAGATCCTTGTGCCGCCAAAGAAACGCATCGCCACCGTGGAACTGGAGCCGGATGCGGAGACGTATCTGCCCGGCCAGGGATCGAAGGTCAAAGTGCGGGTCAAGGACGCCGATGGCAAGCCCTTTACCGGCCGCGTGGTGCTCACCGCCTATGACAAAGCGCTGGAGTACATCTCCGGCGGCAGCAACCAGGAAGACATTCGCCCCTTCTTCTGGGGCTGGAAACGCAGCCACTATCCACAGGTGCGCGACACGCTTCACGCCTTGGAAACGGGCCTGCTGAAGGATGGAGAGAAGTGGATGGAGGCGCTGGGTATCTTTGGTGGGGAGGTGGCGGATGATTTTGGCAACATGGACAGGCAAACAGCCAAAAACACGTATTCGGGGGCTGTTGGAGGCATGGCGATGCGAAGAGGGATGCCTATGCCCATGGCAGCTCCTGCTCCGATGGCCGTCATGAGTACCGCTGCCGAAGCCGCCCCGATGGATAAGGCCGCCGCCATGCCTGCTCCAGGCGGAGGCGGTGCCCCCGAAGAAGGCCCCCAGCCGATGATCCGCACGAACCTGGCCGACAGCGCCGTGTGGGTGGCGGATTTCACCACGGACGCCGAGGGCATGGGCGAGCTGGCCTTCAACCTGCCGGAAAACCTCACCACCTGGAAGCTGCGCTCCTGGGTCATGGGGCCGCAGACGCAGGTGGGTGAGGCCAGCGTCGAGGTCATCACGCGCAAGAACTTCATGGTGCGCCTGCAAGCGCCGCGTTTCTTTGTGGAAAAAGACGAGGTCGTCATCTCTGCCAATGTCCACAACGAGCTCGACACCGCTCAGGATGTGCGCGGCGTGCTCGAACTGGAGGGCGGCGTGCTGGAGTTCGCCGTCGCGCCGCAGACCGCCTCCGTGCAGGTGCCCGCGCATGGCGAGCATCGCTTCGATTGGCGCGTGAAAGTCACCGGCGAGGGCGAGGCTAGGCTGCGCGTGAAGGCCCTGGCGCAGAAGGACAGCGACGCCATGGAGATGACCTTCCCGGCTTACATCCACGGCATGTTGAAGACCGACTCCTGGAGCCTGGCCCTGCGCCCCGACCAGGCCAGCGGCAGCCTCACGCTGAACGTGCCCGCCGAGCGCCGCCCGCGCCAGTCGCGGCTGGAGGTCGTCTATTCCCCCACGCTGGCCATGACGCTCGTGGACGCGCTGCCCTACCTGGCCTCCTACCCCTACGGCTGCACCGAGCAGACCCTGAACCGCTTCGTGCCCACCGTCATCACGCTGAAGGCCATTCGTGACCTCGGCGTGGATTTGAAAAAGGTGCGCGAGCGTCTCAAGGATGCCGCTGCCCAGGCGCCCATGCCTCCCGGTGAGCAGAAGCGCCTGCGCGAGGCGGTCTTCTCTGAAGCCGAGGTGGAAAAAATGGCCCGCACCGGCGTCTCCCGACTGCTCGCCATGCGCAATGCCGACGGCGGCTGGGGCTGGTTCCCCGGCGGGCGCGAATCCTCCGCGCACATCACCGCGCTCGTCCTGCACGGGATGAAGGCCGCCGAGCGTGCCGGGTTCGATCTCAACGAGGGCCTCATCCGCAACGGCGTCGAGTGGCTCACACGGCACGAGGCCGAACAACTGCGCCGCCTTGGCCTGCCCCAAAAAGACCGCGAGCACAAAAGCGCGCCCGACAACCTCGATGCGCTGATCCACAGTGTGCTCGTCGAATACTCCGGCGGCGACCCCGCCATGCGCGCGCGGCTTTATGACCAACGCGCCGGCCTTTCCCGCTACAACCTCGCCTTGCTCGGACTCGCCTGCGACGCCACCGGCGAGCGCGAACGGCGCGACATGTGCCTGCGCAACTTGCGCCAGTTCCTCAAGCAGGACGATGAAAACCAGACCGCCTGGCTCGACCTGCCCGAGGGCGGTTGGTGGTGGTTCTGGTATGAGGACCGCATCGAGACCCAGGCCGCCTTTCTCCGCCTGCTGGTCAAAGCCGAACCCAAAGGTGAAACCGCCGCCCGTCTCGCCAAGTATATCGTCAACAACCGCCGCAACGGCACCTGGTGGACCAGCACCAAGGACACCGCCGCCGCCATCGAGGCCCTGGCCGAGTTCGCCAAAGCCAGCGGCGAGTCCGCGCCCGCGCAGACCGTGGAGATCCTGCTCGACGGCGTGCCGCAAAAGCGCGTCGAGATCACGCCCGACACGCTCTTCACCTTCGACAACCGCTTTGTGCTCGAAGGCGAGGCCCTCACCACCGGCGCGCACAAGCTGCAACTGCGCAAGCTCGGCGCCTCCCCCCTCTATGTCAGCGCCTACCTCACCGTCTTCACCCAGGAAGACATGATCCCCGCCGCTGGGCTGGAGGTCAAAGCCGAGCGCCGCTTTTACCGCCTCATCGAGGAAAAGCCCGACCAGCAGGTGGCCGGGGCGCGCGGCCAGGTCGTCACCCAGCGCGGACTGAAATACCGCCGCGAGGCCCTCGCCAGCGACGCCGAAATCCGCAGCGGCGACCTCATTGAGGTGGAGCTCTCCATCGAGAGCAAGAACGACTATGAGTATGTGCTCATCGAGGACATGAAGCCCGCCGGTTTCGAACCCATCGAGGTGCGCAGCGGCTGGAGTTATGAAGGCCTGGCAGCCTACCGGGAGTTTCGCGATGAGCGCGTGGCCTTCTTTGCCGAGCGCCTGCCGCGCGGCCGCCACAACCTCAGCTACCGCGTCAAAGCCGAGATCCCCGGCCGCTTCAGCGCCTTGCCCGCGCGCATCGAGGCCATGTACGCCCCCGAGTTGAAGGGGAACTCCCAGGAGTGGAAGGCGCGCATCGTGGAGTGATGCCGATTTCTTGCCGCGCGCGGCTCATTCCTCCGCCACGAGCCGCCGCAACTCATCCTCGCACACTTTGCCTAGAGAGCTGCGTGGCATGGCGTTGAGCACGCGAGTTTCCCGCACGCGCAGCCAGGGTGGACAAGTCTGGTGAAAACGCTCCAACAGCGGGCCGGCATCCGGGCAGCCGTGCTCCGTCACGAGCACCAGTTCTGTCTCCGCCCGAGCATCGGGTCGCGGCACGAGTATTGGCATCATCGGCCAGCTTAGCTCGATGGCCAAAGACTCCAGCCGCGCTTGCAATGGCGCGAGGTGAATGAGTTCGCCAAGAATTTTCACATAGCCGGTTTCCCGTCCGATGAAGCTTAGCCAGCGTCTGCCATCCGCATCCCAAAGGCGCGCATGATCGCGCGTCAGCAGGCCGTTTTGCGGATCGAGCGGCTGCCATTGCCAGTCCCCGCCCGCAGCGCGGTTGACATACCCAGCGGCGAGAGCGGGGCCGCGCAAACGCAGGCGGCCATCAGCTTCAGTGGAGGTTTGCCAGTGCGGAAGCACGGCGAGTGTGTCCACACCGCCCGCAGGCCCGTCGGACGTCCATGCCTGAGTGGCGATTTGCGAGGCGGCCTCCGTCATCCCGTAGCTCTGGCAGACAGGCCAGCCGAGGGCGCGCGCGGCAGCGGCGAGTTCCGGTGTCATGCCACCTCCGCCAACGACCACAGCGCGCATGGCAGCGGGGCAGGGGAGATTTTCACGCACCAAATCATGCACCTGGGCCGGCACCAGCGAGGTGAGCGTGGTCTTGGCGCAGGCTTCCGCAAAGGCTCGCGGACTCCATTTTCCCTCCAGCCGCGCCACTCCGCAGCCTGCCAGGTGCGCGCGCGCGAGAATGGCAAAGCCTCCTACATGATGCAGCGGCAGTGCCAGCAGCCAGCGGTCGTTGGAGGATGCCTCGAAGTGCGCGTTCACGGCCTGGCCTGAGATGAGGATGGCTTCCTTCCGCAGCGCCACCCATTTGGGCAATCCCTCGCTGCCTGAGGTTTGAAAAAAGCACATCCCGCTCATTCCCCGAGCCTTCGCCCAGGCTTCGAGGCCACTGCCTTCATGCGGCGCCGCCGGATTCCGCGCGACATGGTTGCCGCCGCTTTGCCAGTCCACCCTCATGCCTCCAGCCTCCTCCAGGGCAGGCTCTCCAGCACGGAGCCGAAGCCAAGCCCGCCGCCATCGGTGTCGGGACGCAGCTCGCCGCCGGGGCTGAGCACACGCTCCAGGAAAGCGTCCGGCTCGAAGAGATGCTGCGTGCAAAGTCCGCACAGCCCCACGCGCTCACCCAATGCCGCGCGCGCTTGCGCCGCCTCCCATGCGGCGAACATCTGCCCCAGGGGATGATCCATCGCCGAAGTGAGCATGAGCGGATGCCCTGGATGCCGGACTGCCACCGCGCGCCAGTCTCTCCGCGCCGGTTTGACCACCACCGCGTCAAAGCCGCCCACCCCTTCTTGCCAGCGTTTGTCGAGAGCCAGACGCACGCCCCAGCGGACGCGGCAGACTTCCCAGGCAGCCGCGTCATAGGGGAAAGGATCCTCCACCAGGTCAAGCCGCCGATAGACCCGCAGCGGCATGAATTCGATGAACTTCTGAAAAGTGTCCGCGTCCAGGCAGGCATTAAAATCCACTCGGAACAAAGGGCCGGAGTCTCCGCTCATGCGCGCGCAATTGTCCAGGAAGCGCGTGGTTTCCCCGTAGTTCGCCCAACCCTTGGCCTTGATGGCCGGCCATCCCTCCTCCAGCACGCGGTCGAATTGCGGCTGTGTCGCTTGCGCGAAACTCCACGAGTAATGACTGCGCGGGATTTCCAGCCCTTCGAACAGACTGACGCCCGCCTCCCGGGCGGCCCCGTCCGCCGCCGCGCAGTTCAGCGCCAGTGCTGTGAGGGGTGTGGTGATTCCACGGGCCAGTGCCGCCAGTTGCTCATCCAGCGGAGCATCGCCAAACTCCGGCCACGGATGCACGCAGCCATAACCCGCGCCGACTCTGATAAGGGCGCCTGGAAAGACACGCCTCTGCGAGGCCGAGTTCAGAGCCGCGCCGCTGCGCAAAAGATACTCATGAATGAAAATGGGATCGCTCACTGCGGGGCAGACTACGCGCCGTGGCTTGAGCCGGAAAGGTTTTGTTCGCGCAGCCACGTCCCTTGACGGCCCCGCCGCCTTGACGCATGGACCCGTATCCCATGAAAAAACCTGTAGTTCTCATCATCCGCGACGGCTGGGGCATCAACCCCGGCGGCAAAGCCCAAGCTCAAGCCAATGGCGACGCCACCCTGCTCGCCCGAACGCCCTTCCACGACCACCTCTACGCCACCTACCCGCGCGGCACCGTCAGCGCCAGCGGCGAGGACGTGGGCCTGCCGGAAGGCCAGATGGGCAACAGCGAAGTCGGTCACCTGAACCTCGGCGCGGGCCGCATCGTCTATCAGGACCTCACCCGCATCAACAAGAGCATCCGCGATGGCGAACTCGCGAAAATGCCCGTGCTGGCCGAGGCCTTTGAGAAAGCGAAAGGCAAGCGCCTGCACTTCCTCGGCCTCATCAGCGATGGCGGCGTGCATTCGCATCAGGATCACCTCGCCGCTTTGTGCAATGCCGCGAAGGCCGCGGGCGTCACCGATTTGATGGTGCATGCCATCACCGATGGTCGCGACACCTCACCAACCGGCGGCGCGGCCTACATGGCGAAGCTGGAAAAGGATCTCGCTCCGAGTGGCGCGAAGATCGCCACCGTCATCGGCCGCTACTACGCGATGGACCGCGACAAGCGCTGGGAGCGCAACAAGCTCGCCTGGGATGCCATCGTGCTCGGTCGCGGTGAAGTGCGCACCGATCTGCCGAGCGCCGCCGTGCAGGCCGCGTATCCGAAAGATCCGCGCGGCGATGAATTCATGCAGCCGATGATCTTCTCGAACGCCAACGAGCAGCGCATCCGCGATGGCGATGTCATCCTCTGGTTCAATTTCCGCGCCGACCGCGCCCGCCAACTCAGTGACGCCTTTCTCAAGACTGGCTTCGAAGGCTTCGACCGCGAGGTGCATCCGCAGGTCGGCTACTACACGCTCACCGAATACGACGCCACCTACGAGGCCCTCGGCGCCCGCGTCATCTTCGGCACCGAGAGCCTCAGCAACAACCTCGGCCAGACCATCGCCGCCGCAGGCCTCACGCAGCTTCGCGCGGCCGAAACGGAAAAATACCCGCACGTCACCTTCTTCTTCAACAGCGGCATCGAAGAGCCGAATCCTGGTGAAGAGCGCTACCTGGCCATCTCCCCCAAGGAAGTGCCCACCTACGACAAAAAACCGCAGATGAGCGCCCCGGACCTCACCTTCGAAGTCCTGCGCCGACTGGAAAATCACGACCTCGTCATCATGAACTACGCCAACCCCGACATGGTTGGCCACACCGGCGTCGTCGAAGCGGGCGTCCACGCCTGCGAGACCATCGACCTAGGCGTGCGCATGATCGTGGAAAAAGTCCTCGAACTCGGCGGCAAGCTCTTCATCACCGCCGACCACGGCAACTGCGAGCAGATGCGCAACCCCGACGGCTCCCCGCACACCGCCCACACCACCAACCTCGTCCACGGCATCTACGTCGCCGCCGATGCGGCGAACGTCACCGTCCGCGACGGCATCCTCGCCGACATCGCCCCGACGCTGCTCGACATGCTCGGCGTGAAGCAGCCTGAGGAGATGACTGGGAGGAGCTTGCTGGTGAGGAATTGAGTTCTCCGGTGGTCACACAAGTCTCTTCCGGTAGGTTTGTCTGATAGCTTGGTCACGGGCGAGCAGACGCAGGGATTTGTTCGCTTCTGAAGCTAAGAACTGCGTCTACAACTATAGTCGCCCCTTCCTGTATGGGTAGAGTTTCAGAGTGACAGCGTGAATTGCGACTTCACTGAACTCTTCAGAAATGAGGTGCCGAAATGTTGGATTTGAAAAAATCTGTTGACACATTGGTATCAATTGATACCATTGATTCGTCATGCCGACTTTGAACCATGCCGCAACTGTCTCCCACGCCCATTCCCGATTCTTGGAGGCAGGATGTCATTCGCATTCTCAAAAGTGGTGACTCCCGCTGTATCGAGTGGACCGTACGTGCGCGTTCTGACTGGAGCGTGTTCGGCATCAGCCACAAGGCGTATGAACATCTCATTCAGACTCTTTCCACACCTGCTCTCATCGGGCGCCAAGTGTTGTTCATGGATGGTCGCACGGAGGTCTGGGAATTTCTATGCCCTCATCCCCTCGGCATCGTCAAACCGCTCTACGCCAAAATCGGTCTCAAAGAGGGCCGTCTTAACATCAAGATATTTTCCACCCACATTGACCTGACTGGCGAACTTCAAACTGCCATCCAGCGCCTTCACAAACCCCGCAAACGATGAAAACCACGACCAAACTTCACACCAAACCCTTCGAAATCCATTCGCCAGCTACGGAGAACCGTGCGGCACGCAAGGTCGCCACCATTGAAGTCCAGGTTCGCGTGGATGAGGACGGGGACGAGGTCTTGACTCCGGAGTCCCTTAACCTCATTGACAAGACGCAGGCCCGCTACATGGGCCTCTTGATGGGTGAGGATATCCGCGCCCTGAGGGAGCGCTTGAACCTCTCCCAAGACGAGTTGTCCGATTTGCTGGGCTGCGGAAAAAAATCACTCTCGCGTTGGGAGAACGGGCATGGATACCCCTCCCAGTTGGTGAACACGTTGCTGCGCGCCCTTGATGAGAGATTGTTTACTCCCGCTCAGCTTCGTGGTCTTCAATCGCCACGCGCTGACTGGGGGGAACTGATTTCCGGGACAACGCCTAGGAGTCACCGGTTTCAGTTCACATGCACCGCTGCGTCAGCCTGGGATGACTGTCCTGCGACAAAACGTGGTGAATTGAACTTCCCATCCCTCTTTGGATCATGAAACTCTCCCCCATTCAACTGCTCGACTACCATGTCACCAGCCTCACTGTGGAGGCCAGTGTGTCTTTTCAGTGTGACAAGCCCATGGACCTCGATCCTGCGGATTTGCACGTTTCTGCCAGCGTGAGGCTGCTCAATGATGGTGACGACCCACGCTGGGCAGTCACCCTTTCACTTCGCCACGAGCCTGTGGAAGGAAAAAATATCCCCTACCGGCTCGTCATCGAACTGGTCGGACTGGTTTCAACGGTGATGAAAAAGATCAATGACGGTGTGAAACACGCCGTTGAAGTGAACGGCCCATCAATGCTCTTTGGCGCTGCGCGGGAGATACTCCGCGAAGCTACGGCCCGCGGTCCACACGGTTCCATTATTATTCCTTCGGCCTCGTTTTTTACTTCTCCGCCCGTAGTAGAAGTGTCAGAGGAAAAAGCTCCTCAAATTTCAGCAGAAAAAAAGAAGCGCCAGCGTCCAATGGAATGATTTCTCAAAATGAAGACTATCTACCGTGCCTCTTACACTTTGAACCAAACGTCCACACAGGATGATCTGGCAGATCGCATATCGAAACTAACATGGAGTTGGGTCTTGGACCCAAAGCGAGTCAAAAAGCTTGGGCAGCCGCTTGTTCTGCAGCCCGTCTCCGCAGGCACTTTAGCTGAGCGGGACTTGTTCCATGGTGGTTGGAAAGTCCAGACGCACCGTGTCGAAACCGATACCACGAACGCTTGGGGCTTTCGGCTCAGGCATCCAGACTCAGACGATTCCGATTTGGAATGGATAACAGAAGTCACCATGGCAGCCAAAGATGGAGCTCCGCCCCACTTCACTTGTTCATCTTCTATCGTGGATCGGAGTCAGATAATGCGCCCCATTCATCGCCGCCCGAGCCGTCCGAAAATCGTGGAAATGTTCTGGATCAAATTGGCGGTAAAAGCATTTATCCACTGGACGCCAAGCCGTTAGATCTCTCGGAGTCAGATGACGACTGTGACACGCTGGTCAAAGCACTGCTCTCTCAAAATCGCAGGCATCCATTGGTGTTCATTTCTGTGAACAATGACACTCAACAGCCACTCGTTGATCCATTGAAAGTTGGTAGTCACCTTGCCGGGCTAGCTCATGTTGTGTGCCCGGAACAGAGAAACCTCTTGGAAGCTTCGTTCCATTATTCCCAACCATCTCAACTGTTATCATGGCGCAGTCCGTCTTTACTGGCCTGGCCTTAGACTCACGGATTCTCCTTATCATCATCCGCTGTGGCCGCCTCAGTTTTTTTCGAGGTTTCGCGACGCGACCAAAGAGGTAAATTCTCAGATTCTCGAAGCCGTTTCCGCCATTTCCTCATCCAAAATGCCGGATCAAGGTGTCACCTGGGATCAGCTTCTGGAACTTGAACGTAGAAAGGCCATTGCAGAAGCCAAAGAGCAAGCGAAAACCGAGGCGGAGGTTTCTGGAAAAACCAATGCCTGGGCGAAAATGCTTGAGGAGGATAATCAGGAGCAAAGCGAAAAGATTCGACTCTTGGAATCTCAGCTTGCATCCCAGGCTGAAGAAACGGAGCGCCAGCGATCCCTCGCTGAGAATTATCGGTTTGCCTTGGAACAACGAAAAAAAGGACATGTGGAGAATGATCAAACCACTCCTTCTCAGTATCTCCCACCAGATACCGTCGCACAAGCTGTGGAGAATGCGGAGCGCGATCATCACGAAAAACTGGTCTTCTCATGGAATAACAAAGGGAAACCCGCAGATTGCCCTTACCGTTTTCCAGATGAGGTTGAGCGCGCTTTTAACTGGCTCGCAACCACCTACTGGTTGGCCCGCACGGGTAAACACCCCTGCGCTGACCTTGACAAGTCGGTGCGCGAGTTGATCCCAGGCTGGTCCTTCAGCGGAGGTCAGAAGAAACACTCGGTCGGCAAGCACGAATCCTGGTATCAATGCACATGGAACCGAAAAGACTATTGGATTGGCGAGCATCTGGGTTGCGGGACCAGTAAACGGCCAGAGGAAACCATTCGCATAGCGTTCGCATGGGACGATGAGCAGAAAAAAATCGTCATCGGTTTTATTGGTCAGCACCAGCGCAATTCGAACACCTGACCCAGGTCCAATCTCGTTACCATCCGTAAATAATCTCATCGAAGCCACCATGCCGGTGGAAGTCATCAACAAGGCTTCGGTGTGGGAGAAATCCATCCGGGATAGGCATCTTTGTTCGCTGCACCTGTAGTGAGCGCTGTGTGATTTGAGAAGGTGTTTCATGAACTGCGCATCGAGGTGCTGGACATCCCGGATGAGTATGAGTTCATGAACCCGGAGATCATCGTCTTGATCCGGGAACGGGTGGAGTCTGTATTGGAAAGAAAGGCCGGTGATTGATGCGAGGGAGCCGACTCACACCTGCTCCGTGGTCTGGAAGTCGGGGTAGGCGTTGGCGGAGTGCTCGCTGAAGTCGAGGCCGTTGATTTGCTCCTCATCCGTGGCGCGCAGGCCGACGAGGAGGTCCACGGTTTTGAAGACGGCCAGGCAGAGGATGAAGCTGGTGGCGGTGATGCTGAAGGTGCCGAGGGCCTGGATGCCGAGCTGGCGGGCGTCGAAGCCTTTTTGGTCAAAGAGCGCGACGCAGAGCGTGCCCCACCAGCCATTGACGAGATGCACGGGCACGGCGCCGACGGCGTCGTCGAGGCGCAGGCGCTCCAGGCCGATGGTGGAGACGGTGGTGAGGATGCCGGCGACGAGGCCGACGGCCAAAGCGGAGGCGGGGGAGATATTGGCGCAGCAGGCGGTGATGCCGACGAGGCCGCCGAGCGCGCCGTTGAGGGTGATGCCCACGTCCGGCCGGCCCTGCACGAACCACATGGAGAGCATGGCGGCGAGCGCGCCGCTGGCGGGGCTTACAGCTGTGTTGACGACGATGCGGCCGATGCCGCCGCTGGCGGCGAGGGTGGAGCCGGCGTTGAAGCCGAACCAGCCGAACCAGAGGATGAAGACTCCGAGGGCGGCGAGCGGGATGTTGTGCCCGGCGATCATGCGCGGGCTGCCGTCTTTGGCGAAGCGCCCGTGGCGCGCGCCGACGACGAGAATGCCGGCCAGGGCGCAGGCGCCGCCGCAGCCATGCACGACGGTGGAGCCGGCGAAGTCCACAAAGCCGAGGCTCTCCAGCCAGCCGCCCGTGCCGCCGACTCCGTAGGCGCCACCGAAGCTGCCCCAGGCCCAGTGGCCGGTGAGCGGGTAGATGACGCCGGAGAGGAAGCCTGCATAGACGAGGTAGCCGACGAATTTGGTGCGCTCGGCCATGGCGCCGGAGACGATGGTGCAGGCGGTGCCGGCGAAGACGACCTGGAAGAACCAAAAGCCCCAAAGCGGGCTGTCCTCGGGGAAGTTGGAGAGCCAGAAGCCGTCGGTGCCGATCCAGCCCCCGGCGCTGCTGCCGAACATGAGGCCGAAGCCGAGGAACATGAAAACGACGACGGCGATGGAGAAGTCCAGGAAGTTTTTCATGACGATGTTGATGCTGTTTTTGGCCCTGGAGAAGCCCAGTTCGAGAAGGCCGAAGCCGGCCTGCATGAGGAAAACGAGCGCGCCGGCGAGGATGACCCAGACGAGGTCCACGCTGGCTTGCGCGGCGCTGCCGGTTTCATCCGTGGGCGGAGGTGATTCGGGCGCGGTTTTGTCCGCGCCGACGGCGGCGGCCACTCCGTCGAGCTTGGTGATGATGGTGTCGAGCTTGGCCTCGATGCGCGGGTTTTCCGGAGACGGGGTTTGAGAGGCCAGGGGGCTGAACGCGGCTCCGGCGAGCAGCAGCATGGCGGGGAGTAGGCGCGGAAGACTCATGGTGGATAGCGGGGCTTGTCAGTGATCGGGGTGGATCTCCTCCAGGGCGGCGCGCAGCTCGGTGGCGAGCTGGCGGCGTTTGGCGATGTTCGGGATGTTGTCGAGGACATGGAGCGCGGTTTTTTCGATCTGCGGGCGGGGGAGACGCCAGGGATCGTCCACGCCTTTTTCCGCGAGCACCCGGTCCACGAGGTTGGCGGCCTGGGCGCGGCCCATGACTTTGCCGAGCAGTCCTTCGAGGGCCTTGCGAACGGCGCCCCAATGGTTGACGACGGGCGCGGCTTTTTCGGTGATCTGTTCGAGCCTGCGCGGACTGGTGACGATGAGTTCCTCGACTTCGTCAGCCGCCGGGGGAGCGGCTTCGGAATGAGCGGGCGCGGCTTCGAGGGCTTCCGCGTGGTCCTCCAGCAGCACGAGTCCGGCGCTGCCGACGAGGTCGGGGTCGGCCTGGGCGGTGAGGAGGAAGACGAGCGCGGTCCCTCCCTGGACGAGGATGAGCAGCAGCCCGGCATCGAACTCGAGACACGCGAGCCGGAGCTTCCGCCGCACTTCGCGGTAGCCGGCGAGCATTTCATCGAGTGCCTCGCGCAGCTCGCGGGCGCGCGCATCGGAGAAGGGCATCTGCTTGTGGATGACGTTCGCGCCTTTGAAGAGCAGAATTCCGGCGACTCCATCCAGCCTCTGGAGAGTGGCGGTGGCGGCGATGAGGGGATCGAGGTTCATGCGCCGTGATCAGCCTCTTGCCAGGGATTCGCGGAGCTGCCTCAAGGGACGCCGGCCGCCGCTGACGACACCGTGCCAGCCGTCGCTGGAGATGTGAAAGGCGGTCTGGCCCTCGCGGTCTTCGACGATGCCGAGGCGCAGGGTGGACATGCCGAGGATGGGGGCGATGCGGCGGGCGTGCCAGGTGACGTACTGAATCTCGCTGGCAAATCGCCGGGAGGATTCGGCGTCGCCGCCGGAGATGTTTTCGCGCCCCTGTGACTGGACGAGCTTGATCAACTCCGGTTCATGGGCCGGCTGCGAGCGTACGGGAAGCTGAATGACTCGGGTGGATTCCATGTCCGGCTTTCAAGCATCCCGCGTGCCATGAGGACCGGGAAGCGGAGCCGCGGGTTTTTCAACCCAGGGTCAGCGCGATCCCTTGGCGAGCGCGTTGTATTTTTCGACGAGCGCGTTGAACTCGCGTGTGCGCGCGTTGAGCTGCTGGATGGCGTCGTCGCGCTCTTTGGCGAGTTCCCGCAGCCGGGCGTTCGCCTTTTCGATGGCGGCGTTTTGTCCGGCGACGGTTTCGTTGCGCTGCTGGATGGCGCTGGTTCCCTGGCTGGCGAGTTCGCGCAATGCGGCGGACTCTGCCCGCGCGCGGAGAAGCTCGCTGGAAAGGACGGCGATGCTGTGTCCGCGGGCCATTTGGTCCGAAGCGGTTTGCTGGAGGGTTTCGGTGGCTTCGAGCAGGGCGGCCTCGGTCTGCGCGCGCAGGGTGGTGACGCGGGCGATCTCCTGCTCGTAGCGCATGGCTTTTTCCTCGAACTCGACGCGCCTTTTGTTTTCCTCGGCAAGCTGGCGGGTGAGGTCGGAGATGCGCGCGCGGAGCCGGTGCTCGCGCTGCCATTGCAGAGCGCAGACGGCGCACAGCCCCAGGGTGATGAGCACGAGAAGGGAGAGCAGGAAGCGCTTCATGGGGCTGCCTTACTTTTGCTGCGGCGCCGGTCCGGTGGCGCGGACGTTGAAGGCGACTTTGCTGAATCCGGCGCGGCGCGCGATGTCGAGCGCCTTGACCATGTCGGCATGGCGGGTGTCGGCGTCGCCGCTGATGTAAACGGGGGTGTCGGGAGAGCGCGCCCTGCGCTCGGCGAGTCTTTGCTCCAGGTCGGGCAGGGTGACGGGAGTAGTGTCGAGATAAAGGTCGCCCGCGGCGCTGACCGCCACGTTGATCATGTCGGGCTTGAAATCAGGCTCGCTGGCGGCGGCGACGGGCAGGTTGACCTTGATGGTCTGCTGCCTTGTCATGGTGAGGCTGACCATCATGAAGGAGGCCAGCAGGAAGAACATCACATCAATGAGAGGGATGATTTCCAGGCGGGCCTTTTTTTGCGGGATGGGGGAATGCAGCTTCACAGGTATTTCGCTGTTCTCATTTCGCCGTCCTGGCGGCGCTCTGGTCAAAACCATGCCGGGCGGCGAGGATCAGCACGTTGTTGGCGGCGGCTTCGAGATCGAATTGGAGGCGGGCGAGGCGGCTGTGAAACCAGTTCATCGGTATGAGGGTGGCGATGGCGATGCCGAGACCTGCCGCAGTGGCGATCAGGGCCTCGCCGATGCCGCCGGTGACTTTTTCGACGGCGAGCTCGTCTCCGCCGATGGAGGAAAAGGAGCCCATGATCCCGGTGACGGTGCCGAGAAGACCGAGAAGGGGACCGAGAGTGACGATGGTGTCCATGGCGCCGAGAAAACGTCCGGCGTTTTGCAGTTCGTGCCCGGCGGCGACCTCGAGCGCGCCCTGCATGGAACTGTGCGGGTGCTTGAGACCGTGGTGGATCATGCGCACGACGGGGTCGGTGGTTTTCTCCGAGCGCGCGATGGCCTGGTCGGGATCCCCGGCTTCCAGCGCGGCGTAAACTTCCTCCAACTGGCGGGGGCTGCGGCGTGTGGCGAGCCTCAGCCACCAAAGCAGGCGCTCGACAAGCACGCAGACGGCGAAGAGGGCGACCGCCACGATGGGATACATGATGGGGCCGCCTTTGACGATGAACTCAATGACGGCGTTGGCGAGCACGGGGCAGGGCAGGGGTATCACAGGCGGGTATAAAACAAAAATCACGCTTAGCGAAGTTTGAAAACGACAGGCAGTTTGAAACTGCGGGCCGCTCCGGGCGGGAAGCGCCAGTTCCGGCGCACCCAGGAGGCGGCATAGCTGTCGAGTTCCGAATATCCGGTGCTGCCCGACACGATGGCGTTTTCCACAGCTCCCGTGGCATTGACGATGATCGTGAGCATGACGGATCCCTGAATGCCGCGCGAGCGCGCGAAGGAAGGGTAGGGAGGTGTGGGAAAGCGGCCGCTGCCGCCACTGCCGGAGATGCCTGTGCCGCCCATGCCGCCGCCTGGAGAAGCGGGCCGCGCGGATGTTTGTGACGGCGGGCGCGTGGCGGGTGATGGCGCGCGGTTGACCACGGGGCGGGGTTTTGGCGGCTCCACAGGTGTCAGGACGGATTCGATCTTCGGCGCTGCGGGGACAGTGCAGACATCTTCTGTGACCAGGGCTGGGATCAATTCGGGCAGGTCCTGCAGTTCGAGCGGCATTTCGACAACCGGAGGCGATTCGAACTGAACTTCGGTGCTGTCGGGTTCCAGTGTCTCAGCCGCGACCGTTGACTGGAGTTCGGCCAAGGTGGTTTCCACGATGCCGGCGTCCAGCCCGGCAGGCGCGGAGGCGCTGCCTGGGGTGAAATCCATCCGCCAGTCATCCTCCCGAAGAATTCCAGCCAGGCCGGTCAGCAAGAAGCAGCCAGCAAAAGCCACCAACCAGGCGAGCGGGCGGAGATTTTCCTCCTGCTGAAGCCAGTTCCCGTGGCGCTGGCGGCATTCGCCCAATCCGCTTTCGAGGCGCACACTCAGAGGTGGCGGCACGGAGAATGGCATGACGATCATGGTTGGGGTGAGGCTTGGACGCGGAGGAAGTTGGCAAATTGCGTCCCGTCGTCAAGAGCTACTGCGACTTATTCTCACACTTTGACAATTGCGGCCAGAGTGCCGGCAATTCATGCGCACCCAGCGCGAAAAACCCGGATTCATGAAATTAGGGCTTGGAGAAAGACATGACTTTGTGATTACATCGTCTTGTCAGAAAAAAATCAAAAAATCGCAGAAATACCCTCATTTTGAAGTTGAGCAATCCCCTGGACCCTGTGTCGAAGACTTTGCAAACCGACCTGTCCGAAGAAGTTTCACTCAGGAAAATCATTCATAATCAACAATTTAAAGAAATCAGTCTCGACCCGGAATGATTTCTGCCAGCAAAAAACTTTACCTTCCACGCCAGGACCAATACAACCCGCCAAGTTCAAAACCATGAAATCTGCCCAACCCGAAAGGAATCCTTCCGTGATTTTCATGAATTGCCTGCGCACCCGACTGAAGTTCCCTGTGACTTTGTTGATGTTTGCCTGCACCCTCTCCTGGTCACTGCAAAGTCGCGCGTCCATCTGGGTGAATGCCTCGGCGGTGGTGGTTTCCGGTGCGATTGACACCGACACGCGGGTCATCCGGCTGAACTCTGAGAACTCCACGGCGAACTTGAAACCGGGCATGCCAGTCACCGGGACGGGCATCCTGCCGGGATCCTACATCGTGCAAATCCTGAGCGGGGACCAGATTTTGATCAACCAGTCGGTGACCGGCAACAACTCCAATGTCAATCTGACTTTTGATGACACTACCGTGATCCATGATCCAGTGACCGGGGCGGACAACTTCACGAAAAACGGTTCAGACAAGGTGGTCCTGGTCGGCACCAACACCACCACGGGCGCTTTTACCATCAATGACGGCATTGTGCAGGTGGGCGGGGTGAATTTCAGCGGGCGGACGGTCATTCACGATGTGCTGAGCAATTCAGGCTCCCTCGTCTTCGGGGCCACCGGCGCTCCCACGCTGAACTTTGCCTCCAATGTCCTCAACACCGCGCCATTCGAACGCGTGGGTTCGCTGTCCGGTGGCAGCAATGCCGCGACCATCCTGCTCACGGGAGGTACTTCAAACACGGTGATGGCCTTCGGCGGCAACAATGCGACGACCAGTTTCACCGGCAGCATCATCGGCGGTGTGGCGTCTGGATTGCTAAAGGAGGGGAACGGCATCTTCACCTGGATCAACAATAATGACGCCGCCTTCAACGGCACGGTGATGGTGGACTCCGGCGGCATGATCGTGGGAGGCTCGGCGGGCCTGGGCAACGGGCGCTTTGTTGGCGAGGGGCTTGGCAGCAACATTGTCATGTCGAACAAGAACGGGGTCAGTCTCACACTGGCTTCGGGCGGCAATGAGGTGGTGGGATTCCTGACTGGTGGCGGTTTCGGCACGACGAGGCTGTTCCCGAACGGCTCCACAGGCGCCCTGCTTGGCAACTACCTCAACCAGGCGGGGGGCGAATTGATTCTCGCGAACACCAACCTCATTCTGGACAACAACACACCCAACCAAGTCTATTCGTATGGCGGCATCATTTCAGGCACGGGCAATCTCACCAAGGTGGGCAACAACACCATGGAAGTCCTGGGCACCAGCACTTACGCGGGATCAACCACCATTGAAGCCTTCGCGGTGAACAACACGCACAGCGCCATCAGGCTTGGCGCGTATGGCATCCATTCGGGTGTCGGGGTGAACGCCTCCGCCGGTTTCGGCTCTCTGTCCTCCACGACTCACCTGATGCTGTCCGCCGGCAACGTCGGATCAGGGCGGGATGTCACCTTTGACCTCAATGGCGGCTCCCAGACGCTCGGCACTGTGAACTCGGCGAACGTGGCCGGGGTTAAAACGGTGCGGCTTCAGGGCGGCGCACTCACCATCCACACGACGGCAGGCAACTCGGGCTTTTATAACGGCATATTCTCAGGGCGCGGCACGATCAATGTCACCTCAACCACGGGGGCCAACGGGTGGGAGCTGCGCGCCACCGATCTGGCCAACAATGACGCGATACAGCGCGGCGCCCTCAATGTGCTGGGCGGTCGTGTCTCCCTCAATGACAGCCGCGGCGCGCTGGGTGATGCGGTGCATGTCAGCGTCGGAGCTGCGGGCACGCTTTCCGTATTGGACAATGAAACGGTGGGGTCCCTGAGCGGCGCGGGAAATGTGGAGATCACCTCCGGACGAACACTCGTCCTTGCCTCCGGGCCGGCGGGGTCGGTTTTTGATCATGCCTGGTCCGGCAACATTTCAGGCTTCGGGGCTTTGACACTGGCCACTGGCGGCAGCCTCATGGTCAACAGCAACCAGAGTTATCTGGGCGCCACGCGGGTCTCCAGCGGCGCGGCTCTTTATTTGGACTATGAAAGTGGCGCCACCAATCTCATCCCTGGAACGCTCAACTTGAATGGCGGCAGTTTGTACTTGAGCGGCGGAGCGGCCCCGGAGGTCATCAGCAGCGGCACCACGATCTCCGCTGGGGCCTCCCTCATTGCCACGCAGACGGGAGAGGCGGATGCGCTTCTGAATTTGGGGAATCTCATCCGCAACTCGACTGCGGGTGGCGTGCTGAACATTCGCGGCGGTTCCGCCACGACCACTTCCACTGGCCAGGTCGGTCTTGGCGGCATTCTCGGTGGCTATGCCACGCATCGTTCCGTGGTTGCGGGGACTCCGGCTTTTAGCTGGGCTGTGCCGGGGGCGGGTGGGGCGGCGATCAGCGGCCTGGCGGATGGCAGTTACAGTTCCTCATTTGGCGCGGGCTTGAACACGGATGTGACCTCGTTGTTCACCGACGTGAAAGTCTCGGGCGCCACGGGGTCGCTAAGGTTTAACACCTTTGGCGCTCAGACACTTACGATAGGCGGGGCGTCTGACGCACAGCAGACCATCGTTGAATCAGGAGGCATCATGGTCACTCCGGCGGTGGGCGCTTTCGATATCACCATCACGGATCAAAACCGCGGCAACGAGGAGTTGTTTGGGGGTGGGGCTTTTGGTGTGGAGCGGGAGTTGATCGTCCACCAGCACAACACGCGCGGAACCCTCACGATCAATGCCACCATCGGCGACAACGGCGGGCCGAGCCGACTGACCAAGACCGGCCAGGGCACGCTGATTCTCACCAAATTGAACACTTACAGCGGCCAGACGGCAATTTACGGCGGCGTGCTGCAATTGAATACCGGTGGCATTCTCGGAGGTGCCAGCCAGCCGCTCATCAATCATGGTTATCTGGTGATCAACCGCTCCTCCATCACCCTGCCTCAGATCATCGAGGGCACTGGCATCCTGCGTCAGGCTGGCGCGGGAATAACGACGCTGAACAGTGACAACACTTACACCGGCCCGACTCAGGTGCTGGCCGGCACGCTGGAGATCAGCAATGCTGGCAACGCGCTGGGCAGCACGGCGGGCCTGACCAGTGTCGGCAGCGGCGCCACTCTGAGCTTTTCAAACGTCGTGGTTCCGGAGACCATCGTGCTCAAAGGCGGTTCGACGCTGCGGACCAGCCCAAGCGCTGGCAGTTCCACCTTGAACGGCTCGTTGATTCTCGGCGGAAACAGCACGATCACCCTCGGCGGCGCCTCCTCTCCTCTGCGCTTGAACGGCAGGGTTTTTGCCATGCAGGGCAGCCAGTTGACCGTCAATGGAACGGGCAGACTGCTGCTTGGCAACGCTGCAAATCACTTTAATGGCATCAGCCTTGGCGCGGGAACGCAGCTTCTTCTGGGGGCGGATCCATTGCTCGACAACAACCCTCTCACCATCGCCCCCGCCGTGGCCGGCGCCGCAGGCAGGGCGCCCATTGTCAACAATGGCACTGTGATCACCAACACCAACAATGGACACATGGTGCTGGGAAATGCCATCAGCGGTTCGGGTAATTTCATCCAGGTGCGCAACACACTTTATCTGACAGCGGACAACACCTACACGGGCACCACTTTGGCGGGCGGCAATTTTGGATTCATCGGCGGCGGCGGCCTGGTTGGCGTGGCGAATGTGAACGCCGAAATGCGTGTCGGCACGGACACCTACACCGGCTCCGTGGGCACTGGGGCGGTGACGCTCCAGTCCTCATCCGGCGGCAACACCAACATGCGTTACCATCTGGCCCGCAATGTTATCCTGGCCAACACCTTCAACATCAACCCATTCAACGACGGCTCCAACGCGCGCAACTCCACCTTGCTGCGCCAGGGCACCGGCACCACGATTTTTTCTGGAATCATCAACGCGGGTTCCCACACGGCAGGCACGCAGGCGCAGCGCGCCGTGCTCCAGACCGAGGGCGGCGGTCGAATGATCATCCGGGGCGAGCTGAACAACGGCCCCAACAACCGGATCAACATCATCAACAACGGCTTCTTCGCCTTCGAGGGGACGAACAATTATGAACTCTGGGGCGTGATCTCCGGCAACAACGCGCTCGTCTTCAACACCACCGGCACGGTGACCGTGCAGCCCGCGCGTGACCAGACAAACGCCCTGGTTCAGTCAATGACCAGCAATTCCACCCTTTATCTCAGTCGCGGCACAATGGTCATCAACAGCGATTTCGATGACTCCATCAACAACGACATGGACATGTATGTGCAGCGCGGAGCCACGCTTCAGATGAACTTCAACGAAACCATCGGTTCATTGCTGGCGCAGAAAGGCTCTCTGACGGTGCTCGGGAACGGTGTCACTTTGAGAGTGGACGACAACATCACGCGCGGCAACTTTGGCTCCATTACCGGCGGGGGTGAAATGCATTTTGACGCGGTAGGTGGCACGGCGTGGCACGGCATGTTCGGCGTGAGTGATTATGTCGGCAATGTGACCATCGGATCGGGGACACAAATCACCACACTTCGTGTCAACAGCGTGGCTGACAGGTTTCTACCCAGTGCGTTGGGTGCGGGCGAGGCGATCAACTTTGGTTTGGCCGGAAGTTCGTTGGATACCCGCCTTGAATACACCGGCACAGGACACAGCACCGACAGGGACTTCAATCTCTCCGGTGCCTCCGGAACTGTGCGCATCGCCGGCAACGGGCGGGGCGGACTTGTTCTGAATGGCAACATCACCATCACCGCCGACGGTGCCAAAACCTTGATGCTGCATGGACAGAACACCCAAAATGTCATCAACGGCGCCCTTCAGAGAAACGGCAGACTTCTATCCATCAGCGTCGGTCCGAATGTCGGCGATAATGATGTGTATGGAGCAGGCAAATGGACGTTGACCAATGCTTCCAGCGATTTCAATGGGGATATTTCAGTGGACGTTGGAGAGCTTGAATTTGCTGGTGATCTTGGCAACGGTTCCACCGCTTTCAGTGTGATGGGGAATTTGAACGTGGCCCGCACTATTGATCTAGCCACCAACAACTTCAACGGACGGCGCTTTGCTTTCACTGGCGGTGGTGACAATCTGGGAGCAACGGGACAACCTGGATCCAACGGCACAATCATCTTTAACGATCCAGGTGCGGGTACCGCTACTTTGGGCAGCAACATCACCTTCACCAGCAGCTATAGCAGCACGACAAACCCAGGCAACCCGGAGATCATGAACAACGGGGAGAAGGTGATTGTGATCAACGGCAACCTTACTTCCGGCGCCACCGGCAACCGCAGTTGGATTCTCGATGGTTCCAACACCGGAGCCAATACGATTGCCGGCAGCATCTCCAACGGCACCGGCAACACCGTCTCCGTCATCAAGGAAGGCACGGGCACCTGGCGTCTGGCCGGTGCGAACACCTTCACTGGCGCTGTCACCATCACGCGCGGGACTTTGGAAATCACCGGCGGCAGCACGATCGGCGACGCCGCCGTTGTGAACCTCAGCAACGCGGGTTCGGACGGGTCTTCCGCAGGCGGGGCTGCGCTGCGTGTTTTGAGTTCGGAAACCATTGGCGGACTGGCCGGTGGTCTCGGCACTTTGGTGGAGATTTCCTCTGGCCAGACGTTGCGGCTCCTTTCCGCCGCCTCGCAGACTTACAACGGAGTCATCAGCGGGGAAGGCGGGCTGTGGCGCGATGGTGATGCGACTGCGCGCATTCAGACCCTCACCAACTTGAACACCTATGAGGGGGCGACGCTCATCTCCAGCGCCAGCAACATCGCGCACCGCATTGACGTGCTGTTTCTCGCCGACGGCGGCGAGGCCAGCGGCATCGGAGCATCCTCAAATGCCGCCTCCAATCTAGTCTTAAACACAGGCACAGGCATTGGTGGACTGCGCTGGATCGGCACGACAAACCAGACCACCGACCGTCTTCTCACCCTAGGCGCGGGTGTGGGAGCGGGGGGCATCTGGGCGGATGGGCAGTCTTTTGGAGACTTTGCTCCTTCGATCAAGTTCACCAACTCCGGGGCGATCGCGTTTCTAGCTCCCAATACCACTCAGACGCTCACTCTGCGCGGCGCTCGCATTGCCGAAAATGAATTCAGCCCGCAGATCACCAACAACGGATCAGGCGCCACTATTTTGAACAAGATCGAAGCCAGCACTTGGATCATCAACGGAGCCAACACTCATACCGGAGGAACAACGATTGGTGGCGGCACCCTGGCTGTGACTCACAACAACGCCCTTGGCACTGGCACCGTCGCGATCAATGGCGGTGCCGGAACTGGACTGCAATTGCGCGGTGGTGTGACGCTCGCCAATGCAGTCACCAACGGCACCAATCTAGGAGGCGTGGGAGCGTTGACGGGTGTCAACCGCATCAATGGCGGCGTCACTCTGAGCGGCACCAACGCAAGTTTCGTCAACACGGTTCATGATGGGGCCAGCCTGCGACTCGCCGGCACCATTACAGGCACTGTCGGGACAGGCACCTTTTTGAAGGCTGGCCGCGGGGATTTGATTTTGAGCGGCGCTTCGAATTCCTTCACTGGAGTGACAACCGTGGCGGGAGGCTCGTTGATTCTCGACTATACGACGAGCAACAACACGAAACTCGCCGCAGGCAGCGCCCTCCATCTGGGCTGGGCCACGCTGGGCAGCGCCACTGGATTTGCGACCGGCCTGGGACCCAGCGCCACAGTTGCCGCGCAGACTGATCTTGCACCCTACAGCGGCGGCACGCTCGTGCTGAGAGGCAACGCTGCCGCTTTCACCCAGGTGGTCGCCTCGACGCTGCTCAACAATGGCGCGAGTCGTGTCGTTCGTGACGGGGGCAGCGCCAGCCTTCAAATGGGGGCGATCACCCGCACGGCCAACAACACCCTCAACGCCTACGGCACGCTGGACCTCGGCGCCGCCGGGATCGCGACAACTTCGACCACGAACACGGCGAACATTCTGGCTATTGGAAGCACTGCCGCGATCACAGTCAATGGCACGGACTGGGCCACCGGCGGCGGTTCGGTGAACGCATTTTCAGCCTATGTCACCACCTTTGCCAACGGCCAGCACACCAACATCACCGCCGCTTTAACCAATCTGACGGCAACCACGACCACGACCAACACCCTGCGCTTCAATACGAACGCATCGGGCACTGTGTCCTTGAACCTCGGAGCGGCCAGCGCGCTGGCCATGGTGGCTGGGGGGATTCTTGTCACCAAGAACATGACGGACAATGTGGTCATTTCCGGCGGCACTCTTCGCCGTTCGGCCACGACCGCCAACCTTGACTTGGTTTTTCACCATCATGGAACGGGTCTGCTGACAGTGAATTCCGTCATCGCCAATAACACGGGCGTTTTGGCACTGACCAAGACCGGTCCCAGCACCATGATCCTCGGCGGTGCGAACACGAACACCGGGCGCGTCAATCTGCAGCAGGGTGTCCTGCAGGTGGGCGATGGAACGGCAGGCACTGCGAACGCGCGGCTTGGAAATCTGACCGCCGTCGGCACTGCAGGCAACCCCGTGAGCTTGTCGGAAGGAGCGACGCTTTTGTTCAATGTGGCAAATCCATCTCTGGTTTACACACTCGGCGCCCTCAATGGCGGGGGATTGATTCATCTTGCGCCGACCAACACCTCGACGGTGATGCTCGTCTCCACGAACACAAACTGGCTGGGGGAACTGCGGGTTGACGGGGGCACTCTGAGGGTCAGTACGGATGCCAACGCCCTCGGCAATCTGCGCGGACTGGCCACGATTGGCGGCGGGGGCGCGCTGGAGTTTTTCGGCGTTTCGCAGACCTATACCAAACGGCTGATTCTTGAGGACGGCGCATTGATCAGGGCTGTTCCAAACGGCACCACCAACACCGGGTCCACCCTTTCCGGCGTGCTGACGCTGAACAACAGCACCTCAGCGGGAGCGAACTTCCAGGTCGCCGCGAATTCCACGCTGACGCTCAGCAACATGATCCGCTCATCGAACGGCTTCACCAAGACGGGCAATGGCATCCTCACACTCAGCGGCAACCAATTTCAAGACATCCTGCCCGGCGCGCCCGTGGGAATCACGACTCCCAATGTCAACGCCGCGCTTCTCGGCCAGGTTGTTGTGTCGGAAGGGCAACTCTGGGTGGGTAACATTCGAGCCCTCGGCGGCACGGGACCGGGCAACGAGACCAGGGTGCTCAACGGCGCCACTCTCGACTTGCGCGGACAGGCGCTGAATTTCGTGGATTCGCCGGATGCCTTCCGGGAGGTCATCCATGTCAGCGGAACCGGTGTCAACGGCACCGGCGCGCTGCGCAATTCGACGGGACTGGGCGTCTTCTCGCATCTCGTCATGGACGCGGACGCCTTGATCAGCGGCGGCGGCTTCCTCAACGCATCCAGGCTGGTGCTTGGGAGCTATGACACGAACACCAACACCGGCTCAGTGCTGGAAGGCAACTTCACCCGCAACCGTCCCACCATTGACGGCAACGACCGGATTCTGACGGTGCGCAGCAGCGCCACCACCAACGACGCGAATGGCGCGGGTGTCACTCTTCGTGACCCGAATTTCACAAGTCCGCTCCAGGAACTGGTGATTAACGAGGGCATCCTGCGCATTGAGAAGGAGTTTGGGCCGGTGTCCGACTTTGCAGGCGTGACTGCGGCGAACATCACCAATGGCATCACCATCGCCTACTCGGGGCCTTCACTGGCGGACAAGACAAACGCATCTCTTGGTGTCGGTCCCATTCTCAGCTCGCGTCTCAATCTCTGGAACAACTGGGATGTCCACCACACGGTGAACATCATGATGGATGGTGCCACAGCAGCGCTGAACGGCGGTCACAACTACATTGACACGGGTGCGGGCACCATTCCGAACTCCCGCACCTACCTGGACGGCACCATCACACTGACCGGCCCGGCCAGTCGCAACGTCTTCCATGTGGATGCTTCCTCGAACAACAACACGATCGTCGAGCAGTCGAACATGACCGGTGCCATCCAGGCCAAGCTGATCGTCGGCGGGCAGATCGTCGGAGCCGGCGGTCTTACCAAGACGGGTTTCCGCGAGCTTCGCCTCACCAACAACAACACGTTCACCGGGGATGTGAACGTGCTCAGGTTTGGCACGACCGCCGTCCGCTGGCAGGACAACACGGTGAGTGTGAATGGAGTGGATTACCAGACTTTCGGTGATGCCGAGGGCTGGGGCGAGTGGGGGCTGACCCTGGCGGGAGCCAATGCCAGATTGTCAGGCACTGGAAACGTGAACTTGCAGCGGCGCGGCATGATCACCCTCGACAACTCCAATGTTTTGGACGCCACATCGGGCGTCGCGGGCGGCAACCACAACGACCGGATCAACAACGCCGCCAGCATCAATTTCGAGAACGGCTGGCTTCGCATCATGGGTGGATCCTCGGACAACACCGAGGCGCTGGCCACCGCCGGAGGCGCCCGGCTGAACGTCCTTTCGGGCAGCAACTTCCTGGATCTGATGCCCACCGTGGACGGCACGAGCATGACGCTGACCATCGGCGAGATAGCGCGCGCGCCGGGCTCCGTGCTCACATTCCGCAATATGGACTCCACCTCCACCTTCGGGACGCTGTCAGGCGCCGACACAGTGCGGGTGCAGCTTCTCAACATCGGCTCTCTGGCCCAGGTCGGGGCTGGCACCGGCATGACGAGCAAAAAAATCATCCCCGGTCTCCTGGGCGGCATCATACCGCACACTCTCGGCGAGGACATTCGCGAACTGGGTTTCAACAACGCCAACGCTTCGGATTACCTGACCCAGGCGCGCAACCAGCAGTTCCTGGCCGGTTCCCATTTCATGACCTTTGACGGCGGCATCCTGCGCCCGCTCACGGACTCGGAGTATTTCACCCCCGCTGCGGACGGCCTGATTGACTCGCTCAACGGTTCCGCCGGCCAGAACATCAATTTGACGGAGACCTTCACCCGCGTGCGGGAGAATGTGACGATCAACTCCCTGCGTTTCGGTCCTGCGGCGGACAACAACCGGGAGGGGCGCAACATCAATGACGGCACGACCCTCACCGACTACACGGCCGCTCACAACATCCAGCTCTATGTGGATGGCACACTGAAAATTGACTCGGGCATGATCAGCAGCGCCTATTTTACCACGGGCAACTCATCAAGTCTGGCCACATTCATCATTGGCGGCACGCTCAATTTCGGCAACCGCGAGGCCGTCATCAACAACCAGAACGCCATGGTGAGGTTCACGGACGGCATTGTGGTGACCGGCAACCTGGAAGTCCGCTCCGCCATCGCCGGCAATGCCGGACTTCTCAAAACCGGCCTGGCCCAGGTGGTGCTGGACGGCGCCAACACCTACCGCGGGCTGACCAGCATTTCCAATGGAACGCTCTTTTTGCGCAACGGCAAAAGCGCGCTTGGCATGGGCGGCCCCGGCAACGGAGTGGTGATCGAGGGCCTCGGCGGCTTGAACAGCGGCAACGGCATCCAGGTCGGCTCGCCCTCGGCTTTCGAGGACATTTTGGTCAAACCGGTGGCTGGTGACATCCAGGTGATGCGCACGGAAAATGATGCCACCCGCTGGTATTCGAACGTCACCATAGACAACGTGGACATGGCTGGAATGGTGGTGCATCTGCCGCGAATTGCAGCCGCCAACTCGGCCACGAGCATGATCAATGGCAACATTTTCGGGGGCAATACAACCATCAGCCACAACATTGACGCCACACTTTCGCGCATCGTGCAGATGGATGCCGGCAACAACATCATGCTTTTCCGCGGCCAGATTGGCGACAAGGCGGACATCAACGGCAATCCCATCCCTATTTCCGATCCGATTTCCACGCTGCCTTCGCTGGCGGGTACGCGCACCAATCAGAACGAAGTCCTCAGGGTGACCCTGGCTGGTTCGGTGGAGTCCAATTTCACGTTTGAACGGCAGTACAACGCTGCGGGCCGCATCCAACTCAGCAATGGCAACTTGCTCGTGACCTATGACCCGGCGGCTGCAGGCAATGACGGCGGGGGATTCTGGACGAACACGGCTTTGAGCCGCATCCCGAACGGCGACTCCACGTCGTCCGCGTTTGCGGTCAACGGCGGCACCACCAGTCACGGGTTCACTCTCGTGGGTGGTGTGGTGGCACTCACTGTTCCCGGGCAGAATTTCAATATGACTTCCTGGAGCACCTCCGGCACTACGGCGAAGTGGGTGGGTGGTTTCAATGACAGTGGCAATGTCATCTACGGCACGCCAGGAAACACAGGCATTCTCACGACCACGGGTGTGGCCACCCGCCTTTACTCGATGAGCGGCGGAACGGTCACTTTCGACATGAGCCTTGCTGGCAACGTTGGCACCGCGCCAAACAACATGGGAGTCATCAAGGTCGGGCGCGGAAACGTGGTGCTGCGCAATACCAATCAGACAGCCGCCGCCACCTCCAATCCGCAGTTGAGCGGCGGCACCCTGACGCTGGATTACTCCGGCAACAATGTGGCGTTGGTGGGCCAGCAAAATGCCATCCTTGCCGGCGGCACGCTGCTGGCGCAGTCGAACTTGTCCACATACAGCGTCGCGAATCTGGCCGTGACCAACGCAGCCAACAGCGTTCTTCAACTGCAACTTGGAGCCACCGAGGTCATCGCCGAGGGGCGTGGTGGGCAGCACATGCAGATCAGCCTGGGCAACATGCAGGGTGCCGGCACGCTCACCCGCGCACTGGGGGCAACGATGAACCTGGTCGAGTGGGCCAAGGGAACAGGCACCGGGGGAATCGCTCTCAACTTCAATTCGGCCAACACCTTGCTTTCATTGGACGCCTCCATCCCCTGGGCCACCTACAGCACCACTCCGCGAACCGCGGTGGATTTCGCGACGGTTTCACTGACTGATCCAGTGGCCATTACTGCAAACAGGACCAGCGGGAACGTCAATTTGTCGAACATTAGTCCGGCGGGGGCTTTGCAGGTGGGCATGGTGGTTACTGGAACTGGATATGTAGTCGGCACCATCGTCATCGCTGTGCCGACTCCGACCACTGCCGTGCTTTCAATAGCACCGAATGCTACGGCCACAGCGGCCGCAGCCACGGCCAGATTCAACGATGTGCAGCAGTTCAACAGGCCCGGCGGACATTTTGTGAACGCGGTTGGAAGCTGGACGGCCGGCATGGATGTGTCCGAGAACGGCGCGGGATTCACCGGAGCGTTAGGCGGCAATGAGACGATCAAAACTCTGCGCTTTGACACAGCGGCCAACAGCCAGGTGACACTCAATCCAGGTGTGGCGCTTTCCTTCTCAGGCGGCGGCACTTTGCCTGGCGCTATTCTGGTTAGCAGCAACACGGGTGCCGCTAACAAGACCATCACAGGCGGCACATTGAGCACATCTGGCAGCACGGAACTGATTTTTCATCAATACGGCCAGGGAGTGCTGGATGTGCAGTCCACCATCACCGGGACGATCAATACCGTGATCAACGGACCTTTGACAACCGATCCTGGGCAAGTCGGCACAACAGGGGCCGTGCGCTTCTCGGCCAATAACACTTATGATGGACGCACGATCATCACCGGTGGTGTGCTGGAGATTGGAAGCGTCTCAGCCCTTGGGGTCAATCCCACAGACGTCAGTAACGATCGTCTGACACTCAATGGCGGCACGTTGCGGTGGACTGGAACCACAGCCTCGCTGCAAAACCGCGGCATCCGTCTGGAGGGCAACGGAGGTGTCATTGATGTGGCGAATCCCGACGGCAATCTGGTGGTGGGCAGGGCCTTGCTGGGCGCGCAGGCCACACTCACCTCGCAGGAGGCATTGCGCGGAGATTTGATCAAGACTGGCGTCGGAGCCTTGACGTTCCTAGGCAATCAAAGCCTTTCCGGGCTTATGGACATCCAGCAGGGCACCGTGATCACCATGGTGGACACGGGTGATGATGGTGCCACAGCCGCCCGCACTGCGACGGTATTTGGCACGAACCGCTCCTTCGCGGACGGCACCATTCTAAGGAACGGGGCGAATGTGCAGGTCATCATGGGCAACGCCAACAACGGCCAGGAGTGGAACATTGACGAGTATTTCACCTTCGAGGGCGGCAACACGTTCACCTACGGCGGTCTGCTGGATGTGAACGCGAACCTGGCCCTCTCCGGCGTCCTGGACGACCAGTTCAACATCGGCAACAGGCGCCCGCTGAACCTCAACGGATGGCTCAAGGTGGACGGGACCACCACGTTCACCGTCACGAACAACGGCGTGCTCCGTCTTGGCAACAGCGCCGGCTACATCACCGGATCGGGTGACATTGTCAAAGACGGCCCAGGCCAGCTTCATTTCCGCACCAACACACCGGACTGGAAGGGCGGCCTGGTCATCCGCGAGGGCAGCGTCTATGCCGCGAACCAGGCCGACGTGTTGGGCTCCGGGCACCTCACGGGTAAAACCATCATTCTCGGCGATGCCGACCGGCAGTTCACAGCGGAACTGCTTGTGCAGAATCCGGACAGTGTCAGCGGCAGCTGGATGTTCGACATCTACCATGACATTGAGGTGGTTTACAATCCGGCGCAGACCAAGCGCCTGGGCATTGACAACATTTCCAACGGCAATCTCGTCACTTTCCACGGGGATGTCACGATGAACGACAACCTCATCCTGCTGGTGCGTGATGTTGCAATCGCGGCCGGCGGCGAGCAGGCCTATGTGAACTACAACGGCAGCTTCAAGGACGGCGCGGTCACCAGCGGCAACCTGCTCATACAATCCAACGACAGCGACGCCACCGCCAACAACCTGACCAGCGGCCGAACCTATGGTTATGCCATTCTCGGAGGCGACAACTCCGCCTGGACCGGCGATGTCACCATCAGTTCAAACCTGGTCAATAATCAGGACAACACCTCCATTCTTCGTCTGGCCCATTCCAAGGCGCTGACCGAGGCCAATGAGGTGGTCATGAATTTCAACTCCATCCTCCAGGCTGGCGGCCAGAGCGTGACCATCGGCTCACTCAATGCCCAGGGCGGAAATGGCGCCTTCCATGGTGATGCGGGCACCATGTCCGGCAATGTCAACAGCAGTTCGGAAATCATCGAGAACGCCGCCTCCACCGCCGGAACGCTGCGGATTTTCCAGTCCACACCGGCCGGCTACGAATCTTCCTGGGATGCATTCTTCAGGGACGGCACTCTCAACAGCGAGTTCCTCGCTCCGGGGGCGAACATTCTCCGGCCCAGCGCCGCGCTGAGCATCGTCAAAGCCGGTGACGGCTGGGCCACACTCTCCCTTCACAACGACTACAGTGGTTCAACCGTTGTCGAAGGCGGCATCCTCCAAGTTGGCAGGAATGGCATTGGCAGCACTGGGCGCACCGGTGCCCTGGGTACAACAGTGATGTCCGGCGGGGTGATTGCCGGATCAGGGGTCGTCCAGGGCGGCATGACTCTGCTGGCGGGTGCCACCCTCAGCCCAGGCGACCTTGCGGGCAGGGAGTTGGGCACGCTGAGCGTGGATGGGAACGCCATTTTCTCAACGGGTTCCCAGACGCTCATGCAAATTCGCCTGCCCTCCTACAACAACCCTGGCGCGATGAACGCCACCGACCCGCTTTATTCCACCTGGCGCAATGGCGTGACGACGGACAGTTTCTCCAACGCGCTGGCCGATTTGGTGACACCCGTCCAGCATGACATGCTGCATGCCACTGGCACCATCAACTGGGGGGTGGGCACCCAGGTGACTCTCATCAACGATGGTTACACGCCGAAGGCGGGGGACATCTTCCGCTTGTTCAGCGGCAGCGGTTATGCGGGTGCCATCAATGTCGGCCCCTCCCTGCGGACCGGCGGCGAAACCGGCACGGACCTGACGCTTTTCGAGCTTGGCGGCAACTTCCTCTGGGATGTCAGCCTATTCAACAGCCAGGGCATCCTCATGGTGGTCGAAGCGGACAGCGCGCCGATGATCATCCCGGCTCCTGTGATCACTGCGGGTCCCTCCCGCAATCCCGCCACGGGGGTCTTCGAGCCTGGCGACCAGGTGCAGTTGAGCGTCTCTGCCACGGGGGCGGGCACGCTGCTCTATCAATGGTATCTGAACGGAGCGGTGGTGCCGGGTGCCAACCAGCCTGTTTATCAATTCCAGGTGAACTTCAATACCAAGGGAGTTTACTCCGTTTCCGTGACCAATGACGGCGGCACCACAGTGGCGCCGACAACAGTGCTGATCGAAGTGGATGCCGTTCCGTTTATTGCCGTGCATCCGTCTCCGGTGACAGTCAATCCCGGACAGAACGCCAGCTTCACCGTGCTCGCCTCCGGCCAGGCGCCCTTTGAGTACCAATGGCTTCTGAATGGCGTGGAAATCGAGAATGCTACCTCGCAGACTCTTCTCTTGGAGTCAGTCGCCGAGTTTGACGAAGGCGTTTACTCCGTGGTGGTCAAGAACGCGGCGGGAGAAGTGACGAGTAACGGCGCCGCGCTCACGGTGAATGATCCAATTACGCAGGCCATTGCCTCCAGGTCCCCCTTCCCGCGCGCCTATGTGGGCGAGACCATCACCTTCAGCGTGTCTCATGACGGCACACCACGCGACACCGGTTCTCCGTTCTCGTATGTCTGGAGAAAAGGCGGCACGCCGATTTCCGGTGGAACGGGGGAGACCCTGGTCCTGCCGAATGCCAATGCCATGCTGGAGGGTGACTATGACGTGGTCGTCAGCAACGATGTGAACTCGTTCACCAGCACACCGGTGACCCTGACCCTTCTTGCACCCGCGCCTGTGGTCGAAGTCCAGCCAACCGTGACTCAAACGCTCCTTTCCGGGGAGCCGCTGATGCTCGCTGTTCAGGCTGGCGGGCGTCCGCCCCTTACTTACACTTGGAAACTGGGAACAACCACGGTGGCTTCCGGTTCATCGAACACGCTTCTCATTCCACAGACAGCCGTGTCGCAAGGCGGCATTTATGTTTGCGAGGTTTCAAACTCCACCACCACCAAGGCCACCAGTGATCCCGCCGAGGTGGTGGTGGTGGACAGCAGCACGCGCCTGACACCGGTCGCCATCGGCGGCGCGGCGGTGCTCACGGCTGTCGTGGGGGCGGGACCGGCCACCGCGCTGGAGTATGAGTGGTTCAAAAACGGCGAGGTGATGCTTGAGGAAGATTTTCCTGCCGTAACCGGCATTCGGGAGCGAGTGCTGACCCTCCCTGATGTCACGCTTGATGACGACGCCTTCTATTCCTGCCAGGTTAAGGGGCCGGCTGAAAATTCAGTCCTCGGATGCACGCATGATGTGCGCGTCTTCACCGGCGCGCCCGAGTTGCCGCTCTTTGCTTTCCCGGATGCGACCATCCACGCACCGTATCTTTTTGAAATTCCCTTCAATCGTGCCGACCGCACGAAAACGCCCAGCTCTGTGATTGCCACCGGACTTCCGCCCGGCATGGTCATGGACACTCTCACCGGGACCATCACGGGCCGTCCGAACAAGTTTAAAAAAGGCGGCTATGCGGTCAAAATCGTCGTCTCAAACTCCTTTGGTTCGGTTGAGCAGACTGCCATCCTTAATGTGAACGACCTGAGCGGAACACTGGCCGGAGTCTGGACTGGTGTCATGGAGCGGAATGCGGTGCTTAATACGGGACTCGGAGGTCGCCTGGACTTCACCGTCACAACCCTGGCTGCCTACAGCGGCAAGCTGACCCTCGGCGGCGTTACTTATTCCTTCAAAGGCATACTGGATGTCGGCCCGGTGACCTCCAAAATCACCGCGACCATTCCTCTCAAGGGCAAACCGGTGCCGCCGCCTTTGGTTTTGACCCTCACGCTTCAAGGCAACGAGGTCCTTGAGGGCATGGTCACCAATGGAACCGCCGAGTGCGAGCTTCTGTCTGGATGGCGTGGCATTTGGGGAAAGAAAGCCCCCTTGGTGCCCGCCACGGAATATGCCGGCTACCACACCTTTGGAGCGGCCCTGCCCGCCGGCAGTCCCCTGCTGGGCAGCACGGATGTTCCGCAGGGGTCGGGTTATGGCTCCTTCACGATTGCCGTGGATGGCAAGCTCAAGATCGCGGGCAGAATGCCGGATGGCGAGGCCATCAGTCTCTCCACATTCCTCGGACCGGATGGCGGCATCGGCATCTTCCAGGTCATGTATAAAGCCATCAAACCTGGCGGTTCCCTGCTTGGATCCCTGGAACTGACCACTGGTGGAAATGCGGACCCTGCGGACAACACCCTCATGAGCGATGACCTGACCTGGGTCCGACCGGCCAGCACCAAGGCGACGGATCGCACCTATCGAAATGGATTCGGCATCGCGACGTCTCCGGTCGTCGAGCCAGTGCCGCTGGCCGCGGTCGGAGGCTTCTACAAGGTTCCTGATGCCAAGGCGAACATGGTCGTGCTGGACATGCCGATGGCACCAGACACGAATACAATGAACGCGGAAATCTTGTTCTCTGATGCCGGAGACCTGGAAAACCCGGCCCTTACCCGGTGGAACCCGAACCAGCAGGCCAGTGTCGGCAAAAACAGCAAAGTCACCACCCGCAAGAAGCAACCCCTGGCAGTGCCGCCTGTGAATCCTGCTGGCACTACTGTCGCCGCTGCTGCCAAGACCGGCATTTTGACGGGGGGCTTCACGCTGGAGGATCGCACACCTGTGGGATATGTGCCCGTGAGCACCGTGAAGCGCGCCGTCAAATACCAGGGCATCATCATCAACGACGGAGGCAAGTGGGTCGGAGTGGGCTACTTCCTGCTTCCACAGCTCCCACAGGTGGGCCCGCCCTTCACCACCACGAAGAATTCGCCGATCCTTTCCGGATTGATGCTCTTTGAGGAATTGTGACCGGCCTCTGATCCCGGCAGGCTTGCGCGGTGGAAAGCCGCGCAAGTTCTCCGCTCTTGAGAGTTGTCAGACCGGGCAGGCTCGGTTATCTGCTTCGCCGAGCGGGTGGTCCGCCGGTCAATCAATCATAGCAAATGCTGTCGCTTCCTGTGGTCAAGGTGGGTTCCGTGCTGGTGGATGGCACGGAGCCGTTGTTCATTCTGGGACCGTGCGTCATTGAGAGTGAGGAGTTTATCTGGCCGGTAGCCGAGCGGTTGTCGGCACTGGCCTCGAGCCTGCGTCTGCGTTGGGTGTTCAAGGCCTCGTATGACAAAGCCAACCGCAGTTCGGGAGCGTCTTTCCGCGGCATGGGTGCGCGCGCAGGCTGCCAGTTGCTTGCCCGAATAGGCAGGAAACTGAGCGTGCCTGTGACGACGGATGTGCATTCTCCTGGAGAGGCGGCCATTGCGGCGGAGCATGTGGATTTGCTGCAAATCCCAGCCTTTCTGTCGAGGCAGACGGATTTGATCATGGCGGCGGGCGAGACGGGGCGCGCGGTGAATGTCAAAAAGGGCCAGTTCATGGCTCCCTGGGATGTCAGAAACATCGCTGACAAGCTCGCTGCCGCGGGGTGTGAAAATTTTTTGTTCACCGAACGCGGCACCACGTTCGGTTATCAAAACCTCGTGGCCGACATGAGATCACCCTACTGGATTCGCGAGCTTGGCTTCCGAGTCATTTTTGATGCCACTCATTCTGTGCAGAGACCCGGCGGCCTTGGCAACGCCACGGGGGGGGATGGCAAGCTGGCGCCCGTGCTTGCAAGAGCGGCGGTCGCGGCCGGATGCGATGGTGTTTTCATGGAAACGCACCCGGATCCGGAGAAAGCCCTCTCGGACGGTCCCAACCAGGTTCCTCTCGACGAACTGGCCCCGGTTCTGCGCACTTTGACGCTGATTCATGAAATTGTGAAGCAGGGAGGTGCTCCATGAGGCTTGCGGGTGCTTGCATCGGCGCCGGATACTTTCTCGCCGTCTTCTGCGCGGGCAGTCAGGAGGCGGAGAGCAGCATGAGCGCCTTCGGCAAATGGATCCCGCAGGGATTTGTGAACCGGAACGTGGTCATCCCCTCTTTCAATGATGGAAAACTCGGATCCCGGCTCACGGCCGCGACCCTGGTCCGCCTGGATGACGACCGGCTGGAGGCGGGCAGGACGGTCATCGAAATTTATGGGGACACGCCGCCACAGGACACGCGCGTGGAAATGCCCGGAGCCATTTTTCACATGACCGCCAATGTCGTGCGCAGCGGGGAGCGCAGTCGTGTCATTCGTTCGGATTTCGAGGCGGAGGGCGACTCCATGGTGTTTGACGCGACCACCTCAATCGGGGCGATGAAGGGCCGCGTCAAAACATTCATCTTTGACACGGGACCGCAAACGGGCCAATCGAAGCAATCACAACCCGGCGCTGACTGAGATGAAAAACCTTCACCACCTTCTGCTGACCGCCATGCTCATGGCGGTGGACGCGCACGGGCAAGACGCGCCGGCGGTGAAAAAGGAGTTGCGGGACGCGGCGCAAAAACTTCAGCAGGCCAGGGAGGATGGCGCGCTTGAGAAGGCCGGCGATGCCGCCAGGCAAATGTCGGAACAAATACCCGCAGGGGTCGCGGAAGCCGCAAAATCAGCCCTGGAATCGTCCGAACTGAAAAAACAGGCCGTGGACGCCGCCAACTCGCTTCTGCCCGAGGCGCGAAAAAGGATGGATTCCGGCTCATCAGGCGAATCGGTGGGTGAAAAGGGGGGGGCGGCGAAACAACAGCCCTCCGGCCCCCAGCCCCAAACTTTACCTCCTCTGGATCATGCGGCCTCCAAACCCCGTGTGCCCACCGTGGTCATAGAAGCGGACAGCTCGGTGTTCGACTTGAAACAGGCGGTGTTTGTTTACACAGGCCGTGTCCGCGCCCGACATCCCCAGTTCTATATTGAATGCGACGAATTGGTTGTCGAAATGGAGAACGAGGAGGACAAGGAGAAAGACAAATCCGACACGCAGGAAGAAAAAGCCGGCAGTCAGAAAAAAAAGCCAGGGCCGGATGACGGCGCCACCCAGGAGAAAAAGACCGGGAATGCGGGTGTCAAAAAAGCCACTGCCACCGGCTCCACCGTGACCATCGAAAAACTCACTGAGGAGGGCGAGACGCAGATCGGCAAGTGCCGGAAGGCTGTTTATGAAGCCGGCACTGGAGAGATCATCATGAGCAACTACCCCCAGGTCCAGCGTGGCAACATTCTGCACCTTGCCACCCAGCCGGACACTTTGATGATCTTTGACCCGAATGGCAAACTGCGCACCACAGGACGGCCCCGCACCATCATTTTGAATGACGAGGACAAGAGCACGGACACGCGGGAGGGCGGCAACTCCGGGCGTTGAGGAGGCTGGAGGCATGACGGCTGGCAAATCCAACACAAGCAGGGGCATCCGCGAAATTCCAGAACAGGAAAGCGGGACTGGGATGCTGCTGCACACGGAGGATCTGAAGAAGGTTTATGACGGACGTGCCGTCGTGAACGGGGTCAACATCGAGGTCAATGCGGGCGAGATCGTGGGTCTGCTGGGGCCGAATGGGGCTGGCAAAACCACCACATTTTACATGATCGTCGGTCTTGTCAGGCCCAACGGAGGCAGAGTCGTCTTCGACGGCAGCGACGCCACACAACTGCCCATGTATAAACGGGCGCGTCTTGGCATGGGCTATCTTCCCCAGGAGGAGTCCATTTTCCGCCGGCTCACTGTTCGCGAAAACATCATCGCGGTCATGGAGACGCAGAATTTCAGCCGCCAGGAGCGGGAGGACCAGTGCCAGCAACTCATGGAGAAATTCGGCATTGACCATGTCGCGGACAACCTGGCACTCACTCTTTCAGGTGGAGAAAAACGGCGTTTGACCATCGCGCGCAGTCTTGTCACTGAGCCGAAGCTGCTCATGCTCGACGAGCCTTTCAGCGGTGTGGACCCCATTGCCGTGAGCGAAATCCAGGACATCATCCGCATGCTGCGCCAGGCTGGTCTCGCCATCCTCATCACCGACCATAATGTTCGAGAGACCCTTAACATTGTGGATCGCGCCTACCTCATCTACGAGGGGCAGGTCAGACGGCATGGCTCCAAGGATTTTCTTGTCAACGACCCTGAGGCGCGCAGGCTTTATCTTGGCGAGGGCTTCACCATGTGACAGATTTCAACCACCAACCCCCAATACATCAGGAGGACACATACCATGCAAAAACACAACGTGAACCTGCCGGTCATCGTAACCGGACGCCATGTCGAGATCACCGAAGCCATTCGTGACTACGCCCACAAAAAAATCGAGGGTCTTCATCTCGACTACCCGCGCATCATTGAGGCAAAGGTGATCCTTGACATCGAACACCACCGCCAGATTGCCGAGATCATCCTTTTCTGCGCCAACCACATTGTCATCGAGGTGAAAAGCACCACGGAGGACATCTACGCCTCGATTGATGAATCCATCGCGAAGATCGCCCGGCGCATGCGCAAGTTCAAAACCCGCCTGCTCAAGAGCCACCGCCCGCGCAAGGAGGGCAGCATCCGTCATCTCGAACAGCACGTCTTCCATGCGGACGATCTCCATTCCGAGGAGGAGCACGTCGAGGCCGCCTACATCCACAACGAGCATTACAAGGTGCGCCCTCTTTATCCGGATGAGGCCATCATGGATCTCGAGATCAGCGACCGTCCCTTCGTTGTCTTCCACAATCAAAAGACACACCGCCTGGCCATCATGTTCCGCCGCAAGGACGGCGAATACGGCCTCATCGAACCCCGCGACGAAGCGGCCTGATTCTCTGTCGAAGAAAGAAAACGGCGGCTTCCTTGCCGGGAGCCGCCGTGTTTTTGACGAATGCACTCACTGCCTCACTTCGATGATGTGCTTGTCAGGCGCGGCATCAAAGGCCGCTTTGCTGGCCGCGTCCGCAAAGGCCACCTGGCGGCTGTAGGTCACTTTCTTCGAAGCGTCCGCCTTCTTTTTGCTGAGGGGGCACTGCACGCCGTTGGCAGTGACAATGTTCCGCAGATAGGCCTTGGGTGTGGCATTGAACTGGGACACACAGCGGTCGCAGCACACTGCCACGGTCTTGCTGTAGTTGCTGGTGATCGAGGGATTGGCCGGTTTTCCAGAAACCGGACAGATGGTGTTCAGAGGTTCCGCTGCGGACAAGGATGAGAACGCTGCGAGTGCGAGAATGGCGAGTATGGATTTCATGACGATGTTTTTTCTTCGTCGGAGTTCGACGTGTCACTGATTTATCCATTCGGCATGAATTTGGCAATCCAAAGTTCTTTCGGGTAATTCGTTCATTTTGCCTGACGCATCCGTCGTGAGACCGCCTCCTTATCACGCCAGAATATCCTTCGCCACCTCGCCGTGCACGTCGGTGAGGCGGAAGTTGCGGCCGGAGTAGCGGTAGGTGAGGCGTTCGTGGTTGATGCCCATGAGGTGCAGGACGGTGGCGTGCAGGTCGTGCGTGGTGATGATGCCGGTTTCGGCGGTGTCGCCCATGGCGTTGGTGCTGCCGTAGGCGAAGCCGCCTTTCACGCCGCCGCCGGCCATCCACATGGTGTAGCCGCGGCCGTTGTGTCCGCGGCCGTTGTAGGGTTCGTTGTCGTAGCTCGATCCGCGGCCGAATTCACCGCCCCAGAGGATGAGCGTGTCCTTGAGCATGTCGCGCTGCTTCAGGTCGGCGATGAGGCCGGCGATGGGTTTGTCGATGGATGTGGCCTGGCGGGTGATGCCTTCGCGGAGCTGCTGATGATGGTCCCAGCCGGTGCTGGTGAGCTGGATGAAGCGCACGCCTTTTTCGGCGAGCCGTCGCGCCATGAGGCACTGCGTGCCAAAGCGCTCGGTGTCGCCGTTGTCGAGGCCGTAGAGCTCGCGGATGTGCGCGGGCTCCTTGTCGAGATCGAGCACGTCGGGCACGCTGGTCTGCATTTTGTAGGCGAGTTCGTAGCTCTGGATGATGCCTTCGAGCTCGGGATTGCCGGGATCGCCCTCGAGGAGCCTGCGATTGGCTTTTTGGATGAATTCGATCTGCTTGCGCTGCTGCGCGTCGCTTAGGCGGCCATTCGAGAGATCGGGAACGCCGCCTCCGGTGGTGCTGAGTCGCGTGCCTTGAAAGCTCGCGGGCAAAAAGGCTGAGCCGTAGTTCATCGCGCCGCCGGTGTCGGCCACGGGATTGATGGTGACAAAGCCTGGCAGGTACTCCGCCTCGGTGCCGAGGCCGTAAACGATCCACGCTCCCATCGAAGGCCGCACAAACGTTTCGCTGCCGATATGCAGCGCCACGGTGGCCATCTGATGCGCGTTCGTGCGTGTCTGCATGCCGTTGAGCAGGCAGAGGTCGTCGGCGTGCTTCGAAAGCTCCGGAAACGCGTCGGAAATCATGAGGCCGCTCTTGCCACGCGGTTTGAAGTCGAACGCGGTGCCCATGTATTTCGCCACCTTCTGCTCGTGGGCCTTCACCAGCTCCGGTTTGTAATCAAACGTGTCCAGATGGCTCGGTCCGCCCTGCATGAACATGAAGATCACGCGTTTCGCCTTCGCCGCGAAATGCGGAGCCTTCGGAGCCAGTGGATTGATCGTCTTCGGCGGAGCCGCCGCATTCGCCCACTGCTGATGCAGCGCATTAAACGCCAGCCAGCCGAAGCCAGCGCTGGTGGATTGGAGGATGGAACGACGAGTGGTCATGAAACTGGCAAGGTTGAGGTTGGGGCCGAAGACTGGGTTCGTGATCCTTCAAAGCCCAAAGGGCTTTCGTCATGCAGCCCAGGGTTGGAACAACCCTGGGTCAGCGATAGACCCCACGACATATCACAACGAACCCCAACGGGGTTCCGTCCATCGAAGGCTCTATCGCAAACAGAGGCCGATGGAACGTTCGGCGGCGGACGCAAGCCCGTTGGGGTTGATGCACCTGAGGTGAACGTGACGCGTTGGACCCAGGGTAGCGCTTCGCGCAACCCTGGGCTGCATGACAGAAGCCCGTTGGGCTTCAAACCACGATGAAATGCGAGCGCGTTCATGGCTTCAAAACACATATCGAAACTCAGCCGTGCCCAAAAGAGCCTGCACGAGGGTTTGGTCGTCCAAATCGCGGGCGCCGGTGATTTCTTCGGAGGTGGGATCGCGGCCCAAAATGAGCTTGTAGATGGCTTGGGTGTCTTTGCCGGCCTTCTCGGCGATTTGGGCGGAGAGTTGTTCGACGAAAGGGTTGTTCATGAAGAACAGGGCTTGCGGGGCGACGGTGGTGACATCGCGCTGGCCTTTGATTTGGGTGGGGCCGGGGAAGTCGAAGGTGCTGAAGAGTTCGGGGATGTTGTCGCGCACAACGGGGAGGTAGATGGTGCGATAGGGCTCCTCGATGCCGAGCAGGCCGCGCGTGATGCCATGACGACCTTTGCCCCCGGTGCCGGCGACTTGGATGCCTTCGGGGCGGTCGAAGGTGAGTTGGCCGGCGAGTTGCAGAAGCGTGTCGCGCAGTGGTTCGAGTTCGAGGCGCTTCGGGTTTTGACGCCAGCGCAGTTTGTTGCCCGCATCGGGATGCTCGGGATTGCCGGTGGTGGCGAGTCGGTAGGTGTGACTGAGCATCATCTCGCGGATCATTTTCTTCACGCTCCAGCCGTTCGTGACGAAACGAATGGCGAGATGATCGAGGAGCTCGGGATGCGTGGGATCGGCGCCGGTGATGCCGAAGTCATCGGGCGTGCGCACGAGGCCTTCGCCGAAAAGATGCTGCCAGAGGCGGTTCACCATGACGCGTGAGGTGAGCGGATGCGTGGGCTGCGTGAGCCATTGGGCGAATTCGAGGCGGCCGGAGCTTTGCGCGGGCACTTTCGGCATCGGTGGCAAGGCGGGGAGCTTTAATTCGCCGCGGTTTGGCGCGGTGTCGCGATCATGCGGGTCGCCGCCGATGGCGATCTCGCAGTCTTTGATTTCGGCGTCGATGACGCCCATGCAGAAGTGCGGATCGTGGTCGTAGCGGATGGTTTGCTTCGGATTGCCGAGCTCGCGGATGTCATCCATCGAATGCAGACCTGCAGGCAGCTTCTGCGGTGGTCCGACGGCTTCATCGAGCTCGGTGGGCAGATCGACGAGTGCCTCGGGGCTGACGTAACCACCGGCGACGCCGTCGTTGCGGTTCGGCGTGCCGCTGAGTGTGCGGCTGCTGTAAAAAATGCCCGCGAGCGCGTAGTAGTCGCGCGTGGTGACCGGCTCCGTTTTGTGATCGTGGCAGCGCGCGCAGGCGACGGTGATGCCCATAAAGGCGCGTGAGACGACGTCAATTTGGTCATCGACTTGATCGAGGAGGTGCTGCTCGTAGTCGCCCTCCTGGAGATTCATGCTGCCGAGCGCGAGCATGCCGGTGCCGACGATTTGATCGCGGCGCTGCAGCACGGTCTTCGCCGGGAGCAAATCGCCAGCGATCTGCTCGGCGACGAAGCGGTTGTAGGGCTTGTCGTCGTTGAAGGAATCAATCACCCAGTCGCGATACCGCGCGGCATACAGAAACGGCGCATTCCACACGCGACCGACACTGTCCGCATAACGCACGACATCCAGCCAATGCCGCGCCCAGCGCTCGCCGAAGCGTTCGGATTGGAGGAAGGCGTCCACGACCTTCGCGAAGGCGGCGTCATCAGATGATGGATCACGCAGAAAGGCATCGACCTCACTTTGAGAAGGCGGCAGGCCGCGCAGATCGAAGGATGCACGACGGATGAGGATGGCGCGAGGTGCGTCGCCGATGGGACGGAGGTTTTCCTTTTCGAGCCGGGCCAGGATGAAGCGGTCGAGATCGTCCTTCGGCCACGCGGTGTCTGTGGTGGCCGGAATAGCCGGACGCTGGAGACGCTGGTAGGACCACGGCGTGGGGTTGTCGTACTTCTCGGCTGCGTGACCAGAGACTCCAAACAGGAGCACTGTGGAGATGAGTATGGCGCAGTGAGGTGAAGACAAGAAATTCATGCGCGAGGATTACACTTGTGACCCACATGGATTACATGTGTAATCCAAATTGGCAAGGGGCATTTCAAAAGAACTTCACGGACCGGGAGAAGTCGATTGCGGGATGGCCAGGGCCTCCAAAAAAATGGGCGGACCATGCATACCCAACCATTGAGGCCCGCGAAGATATCAAGTTTTTCGACACTGACTGCGGCCGCGTGGTGAATAATATCGCCTGCCTGCGGATGATCGAAACCACCCGCGCGTGGCTGGCTCCGGAGGCTTCCATTCATTCGTCCCCATTTCCGCAGAATCCCTGGGTGACGAGGACTTTGCCGGAATTTGTCTTGCCGCGCGCTAAGAATCCGACTATCAAGTTCGTTGTGGTCAGCGGCGGACTATTCCGCCCGGAGGCAGCGATGAAGACATCCGCTTCCACCCATGATTTTCCAGACGCATGACATACGCAGCATCACATTCCCATCTCCCGCATGATCGGGTTGAGGAATGGCTGTCCATCCACCACCAGGTTCACTCGGCTTGATATGTCAGCCATTCACCGCGCAGCCTGCCAGATTTTTCAAAGAGAGATTCGTCTTTGAATCAAAACCACCCGGAGGTTCCCCATAAGCAATCCATTCCAGAACATCAATAGCAGCCAGTTCAAACCGGCTCAAGGCGGGCAGTCACATCAACCCGGCCAGGGGCAAGTCAGGCCGGCGGGATCGGCTGGAAGTCCTCCCCGTCCGTCCCAGCGGACTGCTTCCGCTGGCGGCGCGCCCGCTTTCCGCGGCAATATGGGGGCGGGTTTCGGGCCGCCGCGCGGCAACCGCAACAACAACCGCTACGCGGACCAGACGCGCGTCAACGAGCGCATCCGTGCGCCGAAGGTGCGGGTGGTGGACGGGGCGACGAACCAGCAATACGGTGTGCTGCCCACGGGGCAGGCGCTGCGCATGGCGCGCGAGCGCGGTCTCGACCTCGTCGAGGTGGCTGCCAATCTCGAAGTTCCAGTCTGCAAAATCATTGACTACGGCAAGTGGAAATACATCCAGGAGAAGCACAAGAAGGAGTCCCACAAGCACCACAAGGGCGGCAAGGTGAAGGAACTCAAGTTCCGAATCGGCATTGACCCTCATGACTACCAGATCAAGATCATCCATGCGGAGGACTTCCTGGCCGAGGGGCACAAAGTGCGCATTCAACTCCAGTTCAGGGGCCGGCAGATGGCGCACCAGGAGCTGGGCCACGAGCTTGCCGCCAAGATCAAGACCGACCTTCAGACCATGGGGCACGCAGACCAGGAGCCCAAGCAGGCCGGGCGCAACATCAACATGCAGATCAGCCCGCTGCCCGAGCGCCAGCGCGTGCGCAAATTCAAGACCCACCTCAAAGGCGTCACCGAGCATGCGGACATCAAGCATCAGGAAGGGCATGATCCGCGCGAGGACCGCCATGACGAGGAGGACCATCATGACGACGATCATCATGAGGATGGTCAGAAGCAGGCTTGACCGCGGTCTGCGGACATGGTTGGCGGTTTTCGCGGTTTGGGCCATGCTTGCGGCATGATGAAGCACGCCCAAGCCCAGGCCGCCGCGCGCAGGGCCATGCGCTGGTCATTGTCGGCCAGCTTCCTCATGCTGGCGCTGAAGCTCGGCGCCTGGGCCTTGACCGGCTCGGCGGCCATACTGGGGGATGCGGCGGAGTCCGTGGTGCATCTGGCGGCTGTCTTTTTTGCCAGTTTCAGCCTGGCTCTATCCCAGAGGCCGCCTGACGCCAATCATCCATATGGCCACAGCAAAGTGGCCTTCATTTCAGCCGGAGTGGAGGGGGCGCTCATTCTGGCGGCGGCTGTGTTCATCGCCTTCGAGTCGGTACGCCGCTGGGTGTCTGGGCTGGGGGTGGTGAACCTGGACCAGGGCATGGTGCTCACCGGCGTTGCCATCCTGGTGAATCTGGCGCTTGGGCTTTTCCTCATGCGCGCTGGCCGCCGGCTTGACGTGTTCATCCTCCGCGCCAACGGACGTCATGTGCTGACGGACGCATGGACCAGTCTTGGCGCGCTCGCGGGTCTTGCCATGACCGTGCTGACAGGCAGTCTGTGGTGGGATCCTCTTTTCGGTCTCTTGATCGCCGCCAACATCCTTTTCTCCGGCTGGGGCCTTGTGCGGGAAAGTGTCACCGGTCTCATGGACGAGGCGGATCCCGCCGTCTCCCGCCAACTGGAGCAGGCGCTCGCGCATGAGACATCCGCGCGCGGCGTCAGTTTTCACGCGCTGCGCCACCGCAACTCCGGCCACCTCCATCATGTGGACGTGCATTTGCTTTTTCCGGACGGCATTCTGCTCCGCGACGCGCACCGCCGCGCCACCGAGATCGAGCGTGCCGTCATCGCCGCCATGCCGGTGAAAATGCAGATCATCACCCACCTCGAAACCTGCGGCGACCACGACAAGGTCCATGCGGGGGATCCTGATGCTTGAAATGCCATGCCCGTCTTGGATGCAGCCGTTCTTCAAGATGCCTGTGAGCGGGATAGCCTGCCCTGGCGTGTCTCAGTGACCGCCGAGACCGGGTCCACCAGCGACGACCTCCGCGCAGTCGCGCTGCGCGGTGAGCCGCCGGGCGCTGTGCTGTTTGCGGAAAGCCAGACTGCCGGGCGCGGGCGGCGTGAAAACCGCTGGATCACGCCGCCAGGGCGCGACCTCATGCTCTCCCTGCTTCTGCGGCCCGCTGCGCCTCCGGTGCTTTGGCCGCGCGTGACAACACTGGCGGCGCTGGCTGTTTGCCAGGCCATCGAGCGCGTGCTGCCACTACGTCCTGTCATCAAGTGGCCGAACGACATTTTTCTTGGAAGGCGCAAGGTTTCAGGACTGCTTGCCGAGACACTGAACGGTCCTGAAGGTCTCATGCTCGTGCTTGGCATCGGGCTGAATGTGAACACGCGCGTTTTCCCGCCGGGAATCGCCTCCGAGGCCACCTCGCTTGCCTTGGAGCTTGGCGATGAAGTCAGGATGGAACTGGACCGGCATGAGCTGGCTTTGGCCCTGCTAAGCGCTTTGCACAGTCACCTGGGGCGGCTTGACTCTGGATTCAGCGTTGCGCTGAGGGAGGCGCGTTCACGCAGTTTGCTGCTTGGCAGGCAAATTCGCGCCTGGCAGCACGGGCGTGAAGTGGTCGGGCGAGCGCTAGATCTCGATGAGGAGGGAAGGCTCAAGCTGGAGCTTCCCGATGGCAGTCTGAGCCTGCTGGACAGTGCGGAAAATGTCCGCCAAGTCTATTGAGTTCAATTGGCCTTGGGTGCCGGCGGGGCGTCGGTGGGTTTGGCGGCGGGTTTCGGTGCCGGCGGCGCGTCAGCGGGTTTCGGAGTCGGGGGAGTATTGGCGGGCTTTGACGCAGGGGGAGTGGCGGCGGGTTTGGGTTCCTCCTTTTTGGCCGCTCCTTTCTTTGGTTCGGTTTTCTTTGCCTCGTCTTTTTTGGGTTCCTCCTTCTTGGCCGGGGCAGGGGGGGGTGGCGGGGGGGCAGGGGG